>Ga0315306_10000832_pt1 | contig 14884 bp, 12 predicted proteins | sample TDP1_MG_FD_203803 | JGI IMG/M metagenome (GOLD analysis project Ga0315306, IMG submission 203803) | Freshwater sediment microbial communities from Lake Towuti, South Sulawesi, Indonesia - TDP1 | ecosystem: Environmental > Aquatic > Freshwater > Lake > Sediment | place: Indonesia: South Sulawesi... | reverse complement strand
GCATCGAGATTTTGTCCTAACTCTCCCAAGGCCGCGATAAAACCGAGATCAGCTCCAAAGCCGCGGATAATCTTTGCCTGAGCGGAGCCGGCCAAACAAAAGGCGGCCAGAGCTAGCAAGATGATTTTTCTTTTCATTTCTAGAAATAGGATTGGTGTTCGGGGCAGCCGCAAATGTTGAGAGGCTCCCTCGGTCCCATACTCCGATAAACATCATTGAGCCATTTCCGAAGATCATCTCTGAGATAAGGAATGGGACACACGGCTTGTCCTTTTCGTTTGACCCAAAAATGGACGCACTGATCGATATAGCCAGCTTCTCTGCTTCCGACATAGCCGATAATATCCCCCTCCCGAATAAGGTCTCCTTCCTTGACGATGATTTCTTTTTTCGGCTCGAACAGATAACTAATCGAGAATTCGTCATTGTATCCTAATTCGACATCCTCGACCTCCGAATAATTATCATGGCTTTTGGCGATATTGATGATGATGCCGGGGCAACCCGCGATAAAAGGAGTTCCCTCGTCGACGCCGATGTCGATCCCATTGTGGGAGACACCCCCTTCACCGGCACCGGGGGTGCCGTAAACACTCCCCACCCGCTTGATTTGATCCAAGGAGAGGATGGGCTTGATGAGAAAATCTTCTGAAGAATTCTCGTCCTGACCGATGAAATTGAAGAGGGGGAATCGGTCGCAGGAGGCGGTCAATAGGGAGCAGAGAAAGAGCAAAATCTGGATTTTCTTATTTGTTCGGAGACGCCGGATACGAGCCTCCAAGCCTGATGATGTTCTTGGAGAGTGCTGCGCCATGAGATCGGCTGCATCAATTCTTTGCATGCTAGTTGTTTGCATTATCCACCGACCGAAAGGCTTTGTCAAATTTTAAATTCCCCTCGTTGATTATTATCACATTGCCAAGTAAGCAGAGGGATCAATGGGAATCAAGTGCTCCAAATGTCAGACAAATAATTTCGATACTCAGAAGTTTTGTGGTCAGTGCCACTTCTCTCCAGCCTTCTAAAGAAATCCCTCTCACCGAAACTCTCAAAGAAGAACTCAGCGCAGGTTCAACATTTGCAAAAAGATACCAGATTATTGAAGAACTGAGAAGATGCGATATGATTATCTTAAGGCGTGGGCAGTTCCTTACAACAAGGCTTTTATTATCTGCAAATCACCATTTCCCATAATTTCCATGCACCAACCATTTATCCGTTAGGGTAACCGTTGCGGCTCTATTCTCTTGAGGTTCAGAATCGTAAATTTTTATCTTGGCGATAAGGCCTATTTTAGTAAAATATACTTTTGCCCTGTAAATCGCTTCTTCTAAAGAACGGGCCTCATCGTCATAGAGGGTTGGGAATGGCGCTTTTTCTCTGTATCCTCTGATGAAAAATTTCTTTTCCATTTTTACCTCCTTCTGAGTATTGACCCAAATAGGTCTAATATCTCTTCCCGCACGATAATTAGTCGGTCAAGCCAGATTAAAATTGCAAGGAAAAATTAATAGCCGAAAAATGTCCGCCGGCAAGCCAAGCATTATTCGCAATTGAACATTAGCCACAGAAAAAAAGTTTGTTTTTCCGCTGAGCTGGCTGTGAACCAAGAAGCTTGAATGGCGCCAGCCTGCGGCCTTCTCCACCAGGGCCTCACGGATGAACTCTTTCCCAGGGAGCCGGTAGAAGACTTCGCGCTTGAAGAAATCGGCCAACAGGGTGTCCTGGAATGGAGCAAGATAATGAAAAATAGTGGAGTGGCTTTAACTTAAAGTTAGAAGTGGAAAGATAAGCCAAGAGAGAGCTCGGTGCCTCCAAGGTTCACATTTTCGGCAAGTTTCGAGCCATGTTTTGTCGGAACAGAACTGTACTGAGCTTTGCCGAGCAGAGCAAATCTTTTCCAGATGAAATATTCGGCTCCTCCGATGAGAAAAAAACCCATTTTCTTATCATTGAAAGAAATGCCGAGCTCATCCCAGATTTCTTTATAAATGTTGAAGCTGACGCCCCCTCCAAGGAAGGGATGTATCTTTTTGTAAGAGAAAGAATAGATTAAGCCAAAAGGGATGGAGTATATTGTGAAATTTAGCTTATATTTCTCCTCTTGAAATTCTTGACCTAAAATTTTTGTTTCGCCTTTGCACCGCAAATATCTCAACCCAGAATATAGAGATAAATTTTTCATCAGGTTACAGCTCAGGTTAAATCCGAGCTGGAATTTATTGTTTCCGTAGAGCTCCTTAAAAGCTTCCTCTGTCGGCTGAAAATATCCAAAAGAGAATGAAAATGAAAAAGGGATTTGACCTTGGCTTGAGTGCAGAAGAGAAGGTCGGCAAAAAAATAGCCCTATCAAGAATAATCCAAAAGAGGCCATAAAAGTTTTTCTGCCTCTTAGTGTTCTTTTTTTATCCATAATTTAATTTTTCCATATCAAGAGAAATCCAAGATAGGCTTTGAAATTTCTTTTGTAGCTCAACATTCTTTCTTAATAATAGCTTGACCTGAAATAACCATTTTCATCGATTCGAAGTAACCAGTCCATCATGGCTATTTACTTCCTAAATCTGTTTTTTCGCTCCTCTAATAGAGCTTGAGATATCTTTATTTATTGCGCTTTTTCTGCTCGGATAGGAACTTCTTTCATTGTCTGTGACTTCCTTTGAGAAGTTGCTTTCATTGCCCAGACTGTCCACTGCTGTTATGGCGTAAAAATAATTTGTATCCCCATCGAGATTTCTATCGATATAGGACGTTTGAATCAGAGGATTGCTGTTGAGCTTCTGATAGTTCGAGTGCGAGGTTGTGGTTCTGTAAATGTTATAGCCAATAACCGGGTTTGGGTTATCGCTCCAGCTCAGAAAGACAGTCTTTCGGCTTAGAAAAAGAGAGCTTGCCACTTGGCTCCAGGAAGTCAAACCTGTTGGCGTTTGAGGAGAGCTTACAGGTTGAGCCAACTCAGCCGCTGTGGCTAAGGAGGCTTTGACCGCCTCAGTCATGAAATCTAGATTTAAGGTATCGATTGTATCTTGAGTCGTATGGTAATAAGGATTCGGCACATTGGCGTCTTCTATGCCGCAGATGGCACTGTATCCGCGGTTCCAGAACGGGGAGTGGTCACTCCAGATAAAAGAAGAATTCACGATCTTAAGTGTATCAAGAATTGCGTATGTCTTAGCCATAGAAGAGAAGTAGTTTATCAGCCATTCGGAGGAAGGATTGCCGATGATGTCCAAATCTTCCGGCAGAAAATTTGTATAGGCGATCATGTCCAGATTTATGACGGCGATAATATCCTCTTGCCTCTGACGGGCTTGTTGAGCGTAATCATTGCTCCCGTTGAGTCCCCATTCCTCAGCAGAAAAGCAGATGAATTTCACAGAGAAGTCAAAGTCATAGTCTTTAAAAATTCTCGCCGCCTCCATGACGGCTGCGCATCCGCTGGCATTGTCGTCTGCTCCAGGTGCCAGCGTGTAAGGCTGGCCACTGTAAGAGTCATAATGGGCGCAGATAATTACAACTTGAGATGGGTCGACCTTGCCCGGAAGTGTGCCGATAATATTGTTTGAGGAATAGATATATCCAAAATTAAAAGAATCCTTTTCAGCCTCGATGCCCAAGCTTACAAAGAAATCATAGATAAAATCTCCAGCCTGCTCGCAATTCGATATCGAAGCGTATCGAGTCTGAAAGTCCTGAAGACTCTGGATGTAGCCCCTCAAGTTATCTCTTGAAACTTGGTTGACGATTTCCAGAATGACAGGGTCAATCTCAAGTTTTATGGGAAGTTCTATCTCCGGAGCGAGAACTTCAACCGCGGCAAGAGATTTTTGTTCAAAAGAATGCAGGGGCTCCTCAGGAAGGGCAACTATCTCAAGGTAAGCAGGCAGAATCTCCCTGGCATTCTTCTTGTCAGACCAGAAGAGGGCAAGGTTCTCCTCGATTTCCTTAACACTTCCATAGAATCTTAAGGTGCTTAGGTCAAAATAAGGAGGACAAGAGACAAGGTAGTACTTCTTGCCTTTGGTATCTTCATCGAGATACTCAAACTTAAACCCTGCACGAGAGAGTTCGCGGTAGAAGTCTGAGCTGACATGGGCGATAAAACACGTTTTGAGCTCCTGAACAATCTTGACCTGAGGAGAATAAAGAGTTTCATAATCTGCATCTTTCTTCTTATAAATTTTTATCAATCCAAATTTGGCAGTCGATTCATATGTCCGGCGTCTTGCCATGGAGAGCCGGGCGGCAGGTGTTCCAAAGCGGTATGCCTCTTTGGATGCATGATTTCGGTCTAAGCCCAGTCCCAGAAGCGAAGGAAGGGAGCGAAGCGAAAGCTGGAAGGGGAAAGAAGCAGCTTTCACTCCAAAGTTGGCTGAGAGTGGGAAGAAGCTGTGAATAAAGAGCAAGAAGACGAGAATCGAGATCGCCTTGATTGACTTTGAGCCTTTGAATGTCATCAGTACTCTCAGATTTTCTTTCTTCTGGTACTCTTGAATAAACATAGCATACTTAAAATAATAGGGTCAACTTTAGAGGATAAAGAAGAATTATGGTAAAATTCTAAGCGATTCCCGAATGACATTCTTGATAATTCTCTCCGCGATCATTGCTCCTGTTGTTTTCTGGATTTGCTATTTTTATTATAAGGACCGGTTTCAGCCCGAACCCATTCGCAATCTGGGCATAACCTATCTTCTCGGCTTTATCGCAGCTTTTGCCTGTTTTCATTTTTACAGGCTTCTTCCCTTGATAGGCTTGCCTGAAGACCCCAGCGCTTTAATGGAGATTCGGGGAATTCGATTTCTTGCTTACAGCCTTGGCGTAACAGGAGTCGTAGAAGAATTTTTTAAATTCCTTCCCTTCCTCTTCATTATTCTTAAGTTTAAAGAGTTTGATGAGAAAATAGACGGCATCATCTACGCCTCGACAATTGCCCTCGGGTTTGCCAGTTTTGAAAACATCGGCTATCTGAAATATTTGGAAGGATTCCAGCTTTTCGGCCGGGCCTTTGCCTCCCCTCTAACTCATACCATCTTCTCTTCAATCTGGGGATACACGGTTGGGGCAGCGCAAATTTACAAAAAATCTATATTCAAAGCTTCCCTGGTTGGTTTGATAGCAGCCTCTTTTGTCCACGGAATATTCAATTTCTTTACGACTTCATCTGTCCTGAGGTCCGGAGCGGCTTCAATCATCCTTGTCTTCTGGCTCTGGCGCATCAGAATTATGGAGAAATCCAAATAAAGGAAGATTCTTGCTGAGGCTTCAGTAGCCCTGAGCCAGCCCTTTTCCGCGCGGGTCAGAGGCTCCTCTGAAGCGGCTCAGCCTGCCTTTGGCATCATATTCAATAGCCAAGCCGTGGGCGTTGCCGAGGCCATCCACAATTTTGATTTTATGCCCCATGTTCTTAAGCTCTTCTCTCACCGAAGCTTTAATTCCGCCCTCGGCAAGAATGACATCCGGCTCGGCAAAGCTGATACGAGGCACAGCAATCGCCTGCTGGATGTTCATCCCAAAATCAATCATGTTCATCACCATTTGAGGAACAGTCTGGCCTATGGTGTGGCCTCCCGGCGTTCCGATAGCTACCCAAGGCCTTCCGTTTCTGAAGACAATGGTAGGGCAATCGCCAGAAAGCTTTCTATGGCCGGCATGGGCGTCCATTGGATTTCCCTTTGGCTCAAAGGTGCAAAAAGCAAGGGAGTTATTCAGCCAGATGCCTGTTCCTTCAACCATGATCCGGCAGCCGAAGGAACCGCCGAGTGTCTGGGTGGCGCTGACGATATTTCCCCGGCTGTCAGCGACAACAAAGTGAGTGGTGCTCTTTCCCTCTTTCACCACAACACTGGGCGGGATAAAGGGCCTGGCTTTCTTCGGGTCGATTTGCTGGACGATATCTTCCCAGTATTTTTCGGAAAGAAGCGTCTTCAGCGGCGGCGGGTTGAATTCCGGGTCTCCGGCATAGGCCAGGCGGCACCAGAAAGCGTGCTTGGTCACTTCGGCAAAGAGATGGAGATAGCCTGCTGTGTTATGCCCGAGTGAAGCATTATCGAAGCGGCTCATCAAGCCCAGCCTGATGAGCGAGGGAAAGGCCGTTGAAGGCGGCGAAGCAGTTGTCACTGTGTAGCCGCGGTAATTGATACTGATCGGCTCCCACCACTCGGCCTTGTTGGCAATCAGGTCGTCGATGGAAAGGAAGCCGCCTCTTTCCCGCATTGTCTTGTCTATAGCCTTTCCGATCTCTCCGCCATAAAGGACCTGAGGGCCCTGTTCTGCGATGAGCCGAAGCGAGCGGCTAAGGTCTTTCTGGATGAGCCTTTCTCTGTTTTTGAGAGGCTGGCCGTTTTTTCCATACACGCTTTTGGCGTATTCATTGAACTCAGAGAAGGAAAACTCTATGGCCTCAGAAAAATGCTCATCGACCTCAAAGCCCTGTTCAGCGATTTTTATCGCCTCTTCAAAAAGTCTTTTCCATTCGAGCTTCCCGTATTCAGAAGACATCGCCCTCCAGGCGTTCACGTTTCCAGGGGTGGAGACAGCCTTGGCTCCCTGGCGATTTTCACGGTAATCGGGCGTCGGCGGGCGGAAAACATCGGAATCGACTCTCATCGGAATTTTCCCGCTTGAATCCAGAAAACGCGTCCTTGCTTTTTCAGCGTCATAGACCAGAATCGTCCCGTAGCCGCCGATTCCAGAGTTCATCGGCTCGACGACATTTAATGTCGCGGCAATAGCCACAGCTGCGTCAAAGGCATTGCCGCCGGCTTTGAGAATATTCAGCCCAGCTTCAGTGGCGAAGGGATGGGCGCTGCTGACCATGCCTTTGCTGCCAACAGCAGGAATTTCCCCTTGGGCGGACTGAGCCGCATTTTCTTTGCTACAGGCTGAAAAGGAAGCAAGTATTACGATTAAAGTTAAGAGCGGCTTTGATAAAGTGATATTAAGAGTTTTCATTCATACTCCTCCCGTCAATTCCTTTCAAGATATCCTCAGGCACATCTCTTTTCTGTGTGAACAAGGTATTGGAGATATTTTGCAAAGTCAAGAGAGATATTGTTTATGATGGCATCCTAAGTTCCGTGATAGCAAATGATTAACATAGGGGTGGCACGGCATGCTCCCCGCAACGCCCGCAGCTGCAGGGGAACGGCTTCGCTTCAGAAGCCGTTGGAGTTCCAAGGGGGCATGCCCCTTTGGTCGCAGGACACCTTCAGGTGTCCGAGAAGGGGAGGCAGCGAAGCGTTGGAAGGGGGAACGCGAAGCGGTTCCCCCCTCAAAGGGCCCCACGGGGGATGGGTGCAGCGAGGACGGACGGGGAGCATGCCGTGACAGGACCCCTGCCACAATTTTATTATTATCAAGGAATTTAGGATGCTTCCATTGATCATTAATACATTTATCCTTAGAATTCTTGACATTATTTCTATGAAAAAGTAGTATTCAGCAGAAGAGTGAACCTCTGCGTGCGTTTTGATCTCGAGATATTTTCGTTCTTTATCTTCAATCTAAAATCTTATCTTGAAAGGAGGGCAAGATGGGCTTGGATTGGCTGCCAAAGGACAAAGAGCTTAAGGACCATTCTATCTGGGAAAAGCAGCACTGGGGAACAGAGCCGCCCTGCACCATGTACGAGAAAAGACCTATCATCGACGCCTCGTCGGGCAAGGAAATCGAGGGGCTGTATTCAGCCTGGGTCATCCTCAACAACCCTGCTCAATACAATTCTTACACGACCGGAATGGTCAAAGGAGTTATCGCCGGCTTCCAGAGCGCCTCGCTGGACAGGAGCGTAGTGGCTGTTGTCTTCACCGCTGTCGGCGACAGAGCCTTCTGCACTGGCGGGAACACAAAGGAATATGCAGAGTATTACGCGGGCAAGCCCAACGAATACGGCGAATACATGGACCTCTTCAACGGAATGGTGGATTCCATCCTTCTCTGCAAGAAGCCGACAATCTGCCGCGTCAACGGCATGAGGATTGCCGGCGGCCAGGAGATTGGCATGGCCTGCGATATCGCCATTGCTGCTGACATAGCCATCTTCGGACAGGCAGGACCGCGCCATGGCTCGGCTCCTGACGGAGGCTCTTCGGACTTCCTTCCCTGGTTCCTCAGCATAGAAGATGCCATCTGGAACTGCGTTTCCTGCGAGCTCTGGAGCGCTTACAAGATGAAGCGCTTGGGCTTGATCACCAATGTTGTTCCGGTCATTAAAAAAGATGGAAAGTTCATCCGCAACCCAGCGATCATTACCGACAGGTTTGTCGACGACGGAGAGATTGTCTACGGCGAGTTTGTCAAGGGCGAGGGAGGGAAGAAGGCCCGCGAATTCTTGAAGACGGCGACAACGGACTTTGAGCTTCTTGATAAAGCTGTCTATGATATTGTCTGGCGCTTTACCAACCTCTTTCCAGGATGCCTGATCAAATCACTGGACAGCGTCAGGGCCAAGAAGAAGTATTTCTGGGATATGGCCAAGAATTACAACCGCCACTGGCTGGCCGCAAACATGAGCACAGAGGCTTTCATGGGATTCCACGCTTTCAATTCCAAAAAGATCACCGGCCAGGATGTCATCGATTTTGTCAAGTACAGACAGCTCATTGCTCAGGGAAAGCCGATTGATGAGGCATTCATGGAAGCGGTTTTGCCCAAACCCAAAGAATAAGAATCTAATTGGCTATGATAGGTTTATTGCCTGCGAGCCTTGAAAATTCTATTTTCCAGGGAATACAAACAAACCAAATGCTTTCACATTGTCATTGCGAAACAGGGAAGAGCGTGGCAGCTACCTGAGTGGGCCAGGAAAAGGCTTGGCCGTGATGGCATTAATGAATTCTCATTCAATCAAGGAGAGAAAAGGATGATTGAGAAGAAAAAGATATTCCATGTCCCTGAAAAAATAAACGGCGGCGGGGTGGCCCTGATGAGGGAGAAGAAGATGAAGATCGTCTTTCTCTCTGCCACCCGCACACCTTTCGGCGAAGTCGGAGGAGCATTCAAGGATATTCCCCCCATCGAGCTCGGCGCCATGACTGCAAGAGCTGCCATAAAGAAGGCAGGCCTTGAAGGGCAGGAAGAGCTGATCGATGAAGCTATCTTCGGAAATGCCTATCACACCAGCATCGATTCCCATTTCGGCGCGCGGCATGTCGCTTTAAGGGCAGGGCTGAGCTTTTTTGCTCCGGGCCTGACTGTGAACCGAATCTGTTTTTCAGGCGGTGAGGCCGTGATCCAGGGCGCCAAGCAGCTTGTGCTCGAAGAAAGCCAGATGGTTTTGGTCGGCGGCTATGAAAGCTCAAGCCAGTCCCCAACGCTTCAATACGGTTCAGCCTTTGGCTATCCCTACATGGCCGGGCCGAGGACATATGCCCTCTTCAAAGACGGCTTGATGGACACTTATATCAACGAGGACATGATGGGCACAGCCGAGAATTTAGCCCGGCTCTACAAAGTCATGCGCCGGGATGCGGACGAATTTGCCCTATCTTCGCAGATGAAAGCTAGGGACGCAAAAGAAAAGGGACGTCTGGCCAAAGAAATAACTCCTGTTGTTTTGAAGACAAGAAGAGGAGATATTGTCATCTCCGAGGATGAGCATCCGAGGCCTGAGACGACGCTCGAGACTCTTTCCAGGCTTCACGCTGTCAAGCCAGGCGGAATCCAGACCGCGGGTAACTCGAGTGGCATTGTTGATGGCGGCGCGGCTTTAATCATGGCTACAGAGAAAAAAGCCAAAGAGCTGGGAATCGAGCCTATCGGAGAGCTACTTTCCTGGGGAACAGCCGCAGTTGATCCTTATTTCATGGGAATAGGGCCTGTTCCTGCTTCCCTGATTGCTCTGGCCAGAGCAGGAATGGCACTCAAAGACCTGGATTTTATCGAGATCAATGAGGCCTTTGCCGGACAATACTTGGCCGTCGAGCGTGAGCTCAAGCTCGACCGCTCCAAGGTCAACGTCAACGGAGGCGCGATCGCCCTCGGCCATCCCCTGGGCGCAACAGGCGGGCGCCTGATCACTGCCTGCCTGACTCTCGGCGGAAAAGGGCTGGCTTCAGCCTGCATCGGCGGCGGACAGGGAGGAGCAGTCATTGTCCAGAGCTACGCCGAAAAGCAGAAGGTCTTGGAGTAGCGGACGATGAAGAAAATGGAAAAAAAGGAAAAGTCAAAAGCAACAACCTGGAATGATGTAGAAATTCTGGTTGTGGGTGGCGGGACGATGGGCTCGAGCATCGCTCAGGCCTATGCCCAGAGCGGATTCAATGCCGGCCTGATTGACATCAGCGATGAAATCTTGCAAAGAGCCTTGAGCATCATCGACAAAGAGCTCGAGGCTGCGAAGCGAGGAGGAATATTTTCTCCTTCACAGGTCGAGGAGATAAAGCAGAGGATTCTGACAACAACAAGCTACGAAGAAGCCTGCCGGGGAAAGAGCCTCAAGCTTGTCATTGAAACAGCCACCGAGAATATCGAGATTAAAAAGAAAATTTTCCGGAAGCTCGACGAGCTCTGCGCTCCTAATGTTGTCTTCGCCTCCAATTCTTCATCCCTGGATGTGAACATCCTTGCCAAGGAGACGAAGAGGCCAGACAAGGTCGTCTGGATGCATTTTTTCTACCTTCCTCACAAGAACAGAGCTGCGGAGTATGCCGGTACAGATAAAGCCACGGCGGAGAGCATTGAGACAGCGGCCAGATACCTGAAGCTGGCAGGGAAAGTGGCCACGCCCATCCTCAGCAGCCGCAAAGGAGGAGCGGCTGATGTGATTTTTGTCTCACTTCTGCTCGAGGCAGCCAGGATGGTTGATGAAGGCTATGACCTTCCCACGATTGAGGCTGCTGGCAGAAAGGCTTTTAACATGCCGGTTGGCTTCCTGGGATTGATGGATGCTACCGGACTTCCCCTCGGCCTTTACACCATGTATTCCTTCTCCGATTCTTCAATCCCTGGCGACCCTCTTTATAAAGCCTACGGCAATTTTTATACTCCGGCAGAGAGCTACAAGAAATTAGTGGATAAATACCAGAAAGCCAAGGATAAGTCCGCGGTGAAATGGGTTGCCGAGGAAGAGGCGAAGAAAGAGGCTAAAGACTTGATGCTGGTCGATATGCTCAAGAACAGATTTCTGGCTGTGGGTTTTATGACTGCCGTTGAAGTGGTTGAAGCAGGAGTGATCGAGATGGAGGATGTGGACAAGCTCTGCCAGAATGCTTTTCTCTGGAGAGAAGGGCCTTTTGCCTTGATGAATAAACAGGGAATCGGCGAAGTCCTGCGAATTGTCACCGAGAGGATGGAGCTTTCTCACCGCAAAGAAATAAATTTCCCGATACCCAAGCTCCTTATCTCTCAGGCGCAGAAGAATGAGCCCTGGCCTCTCAAGCTGAGCTCTGTGCTTTATCGCCTGGAGCAGAAGGGGAGTGTGGCCAGGGTCATGATTTCCAATCCCCAGTCAGCCAATTCCCTGGATAATCAGGTCTTCGATGATTTTAGGGCTTCTTTCAAAAGAGCGAATGAGGACAAGAACGTCCAGGTTATCATTTTTGACTCTGCGCCCATAAAGACTTTTATTGCCGGGGCCAATGTTCCTTATTTCATAAGGCGCATAAGGGAAAACAAATTTCAGGAGCTGAAGGAGGATGTCGCGCGCTGGCACGATATTCTCTTCCATAGGATGACAGGCAGCGGCAAGCCAAAAGTGGCGGTTGTCGATGGAGCAGCCTTTGGCGGGGGAGTGGAGGTTGCCTTTGCCTTTGCTTATGACCCGGATTCTGTGGTCATCATCACCGACCGCACATCTTTCGCTTTCCCTGAGACAAGGCTCGGAATCTATCCTGGAATGAGAGGGACCTTGCTCCTTTCCCAGCTTATTTATAGGGCGACTGGCGATGCTGAGCTGGCTGTGGCCTTGAGCCGGTATTATATTCTGGCCGGCGGGACAGCGACCTCATCGCCGCGAATGATTAAATATTTAGGCCTTGCCGATTTTCTTGTCCCGGCCCGCAAGAGAGATGAAGCGGCAGAGGTTGTGGTTGAGGCCATCATCAAGAATGGCGGCAAGCCTCTGCAGGCCGAGCAGCTTCAATCCTTGAAGATTGAGGAGCTTCCTTCAGCGCTCACTTTTGAAGAAAAAGAGGAAATACGCTGGATGAAGGATTTATTCCTCAAGCCGGATATCGTTCCCACTCTCTATGCTTATGGCCGGGGCCAGGCTGATATCTTTCTTTCAGGCGCAAGCAAAGAGTATGCGCAGCGGATAGCCCGCAGAGTCGCCAACAATTCGCTTCACGCCGTGTTTATGGCTGACTGGCTGATAAGCAGGGGCTTTGATGGATTCCTCAAAGGCAAATCCATCGAGGAGCTGGCTCAATGGGAGCTGGAGAATTATCTTCTGCTTTTCTTCCGGCATCCGGATGCCCTCGAAGGCCTGACCGCTCTTGTCGAGAGGCGCTTCCCTGAGTTCAACCGCCGGTATCCTTTTTAAAAATGAAGCTTCGCTGTTCAACAGGATGATATAATGAGATGCGTCGAGACAATATTTAACATCCTTGCGATGAGCAGAACGAAGAAGCAATCCGACGAAGTCGTTGCGAGGAGCGGAGAAGATTCCTCGCTTTGCTCTGAACAGGCTGCGCAATCTCATCAAACTAATAGATTGCCATGCTTCCTCCGGTCACTCGCCATGACAGTTCAATAAGATTGATTGCTTTTATATTACTTAGAAAATAGAATTTTCATCGTTCTTGGTTATGTACCAATGGTGAAAAATCTGTTTGAAAGGGAGGAATAAAATGGATCTGGATGGAAAGGTTGCCCTTGTCACCGGTGGAAGCATGGGCATCGGAACAGCTATTTCTCTCGACTTAGGCCAGAACGGCGCTGATGTGGCTTTGACCTTTCGCAAGCATGAAGAGGAAGCGAAGGCGGTTGTGGAGAAGATAAAAGCCATGGGCCGCAGGGCAAAGGAATACAAAATCGACGTCTCTGATTTTGGCGCGGTTCAGAACTTGGTTAAAGATGTCCTGAATGAATTCCACCGCCTGGATATCCTGGTCAATAATGCCGGAATGAACTGGGATGGAGTTGTCTGGAAGATGAGCGAAGAGCAGTGGGACGCGGTTATCAACGTTGACCTCAAAGGGACATTCAATTTTGTAAGAGCTATTGCCCCTCTTTTCAAGGAGCAGAATTCAGGTAAGATAATCAACATCACTTCCATAAACGGCCTCAGGGGAAAGTTTGGCCAGACGAATTATTCTGCGGCCAAGGCCGGAGCCATAGGACTGACCAAGGCCGTGGCCAAAGAGCTGGGAAAGTTCAGCGTGAATGTCAATGCCGTGGCGCCAGGGATGATTGAGACGGAAATGTACAAGGACCTTCCTGAAGAGTTCAAGAAAAAGGCGGCTGAGGAGGCTGTCCTCAACCGCATCGGCATTCCTGAGGATGTTGCCCACCTCGTCACCTTCCTGGCCAGCGAAAAAGCTAGGCATATCACCGGTGAGGTCATAAAAGTCGACGGCGGCCAGTATATTTAACTATCCTTGTCAGTGACAGGGATTTCGACTTAACCAACGATTTATATTCGATGTCCTTTTTTTAGGATAGAAAGCACTATTGATTATTTTAATAACCCCGCAGAAATCTCTATCTAACTCCAGGGCATTTCGCGGCGAACAACGCGGATGTTGTGTTTTTCCAGGGTGGGAAACACGCTGTCATAGGGAACGTCGAGGGGTGTCAGCAGGCCTGGCTTTAATTTCCTTTCGAGGATCAAGCGCGCGGCCAAGCTCATGGTGAAGCCAACCGTCCTCTGCATGGAGGTGAAGCCTGTTTCCATATCACGCCTGTCGATGAGCTGGTAAATCACCTGCGTTCGCTTGCCTTTTCGTCTTCCCCTTACGTCGATTCGAAGGAATGTCAGATCCTGCTCGTCATCGGCATAGTTAAACTGTCCCTGCGAGGCGAGAAGAGCTGCGGTGAATTCTATAGGAGAAACTGACGCGCCTCCGACTCGGATGGCCTGCTCGTCGAGGAAGCCGATTTTTGTCATGATGTCCCAGAACGCGCAGTGGCCAGGGTAACGGCATGTGTATCGCCCTGTTTCCTGAACAGAATCCCTGATGCCGAACAATTCCGCGTAGTGAACAGCGTCGCCGTTGGGAAAACACTCGAGCTTAACGCCGAGCTCTTTGACGTCAATCAGATGATAGTTGCCCTTTTCGAATACCTTCTCCGCTTCGATCTTCAGGGCCTTTCCCTTGGAGATAATCTTAGCCTGACGCTTGTAAGCTTTCATCACCCCGATGGCTGACCAGGAAAATTTATACTTGAGCGGATTCAGCCGGGCATCCGCGGCTGGAAGTCCGGCGCCATAGGTGTGAAATTCCAAGACTTCGTCCATTTCGCGGATGGCTGTGGCTCCAAGGACAAGGTCCAGGCCCGGGTCAAGCCCGAACTCGGTCAGAATCGTGATTTCTTTCTCTTTTGCTTTTTGATCGATCTGGAGAATCTCGTTCTGGATGGACTGTATACGCGCCGGGTCTTGTTCGCCCGGGTTGAGATAATACATGCTGCTCACTAGGCTGACGCCACAATCTGCCGCAAGCCGGCCGATCCGCAGCGCGAAATCTCCGGGCAAGGCCTCGATGACGACGTCAGCATTGCGCATGAGCAGGGATAGGCTTGCCTCATCGGAAGCGTCCAGAATTCGGCCGCTGACTTTTGCCGTTGGGTAACGGCTCAGGTATGTCAGAAGGTCAGGCTGATTGTCGACAACGGTGATATGCGAGACTTCGCCGGAGTTCACAAGGTCGTGGAGCGCTGCTTTTCCCTGCATCCCCATTCCCACAAGCATAACTTTTTTATTCATGGGCGTTAAAGCTCCTTT
>Ga0315306_10000831_pt1 | contig 14888 bp, 16 predicted proteins | sample TDP1_MG_FD_203803 | JGI IMG/M metagenome (GOLD analysis project Ga0315306, IMG submission 203803) | Freshwater sediment microbial communities from Lake Towuti, South Sulawesi, Indonesia - TDP1 | ecosystem: Environmental > Aquatic > Freshwater > Lake > Sediment | place: Indonesia: South Sulawesi... | reverse complement strand
TGTAATAGTCGCGGGTAGCGAGCATCCGTCAGTAGTCCGCGACGCCAAGATGATCCCGGCGGCCGATATGGATGAGGCCTTCAGGATCGTATCAGACAGACTGGGCCCCGGGTTGAATGTGCTCGTTGTCCCCCACGCACTACTGACTTTACCGATTGTGCAAGTAGCGAACGTCCCGAGATGATGCTTGGTTTAGAGAATTACTATGAGGTGTCTGATGTGCGCAAGATTGTGTTTGATTTGGATGGCGCCAAAGCGACGGCCACAATGCGTGACGAGGTTGTTCCGAAAGCTTGCGAAGCCATATGGAGAAAGCTTCCTCTGAGCGGCATGTCGATTCACGCGAAATGGGCCGCAAGGGAATTCATGCTTCACCTAAGCGGAGAGAACAGGATGATTCTCGAGCAGGAAGGCACAAGAGATGCAAGCGACATTGAGATCGAAGGACTCGGGGAGACTCCGCATTTCGGCGCTGGACAGATATTCTACTTCCACCGCGAGCCAGGTGTGCTCCGAGGGGTCCAAAGAGACTATGCAGCGGAGTTTCAGAGGGAACTGTGCGAACTTGCCATTTTCTACGGCCATAGTGGTCCTTCTTTGCAGGATCCAGGAAGGCAGCCAGATCCCAGCAAACAGGTCAGTATCTGGTTTGCGACCTTCGATGAGCCAATCCCAAGAGACTTCATCGCTAGGTCTGATGCCATGCAATATGAGGGAAATAAGCCACTCACGGTGAAGCGTCTGCAATAGGACAAAGATCACGGAGAGAGCTGGACAAGACCGAAGCAGGTTGACTGAGAAAGGGCGAGAACTTAAGCGACAAGCAAGAAGCGCCGTACTCCTCACTCAGGCGTTCGAGATTCTTCGCACCTTCGATCTCAAAGATGTGGTTTCCGCACGAGAACCATTGGAGGAACACGTGGAGAAAGTCAGTCATGAAGAAGGTCAACCGGAAAGTCGGCGAGATCGTGTATGGGCCTGTTCGCTCGCGCAGGCTTGGATCTTCGCTTGGAATAGGAGTTGTCGGCCAAGAAGGCAAAACGTGCTCCTTTGACTGTGTATACTGTCAGTATGGTCAAACAGTACATCATGTTGCTTGTCCCGAGATGGTTTCGGATCCCCTCTCTCCTGAGACAATTTTGGTTGCTGTTGAACAGGCGCTATTACCGCTCAAGGGTGAGCATCTAGACTCGATCACATTTTCTGGCAACGGAGAGCCTACGCTTCATCCCCAGATTAGGACAATAGTCCAGGGTGTTCTGGAGATTCGCGACGAGTATTGTCCGACGACACCGGTTGACATGCTGACGAACGCCTCCCTAGTTCTCGACCCAAGTGTGCGCAGAGCTCTTGAAGCCCTTGATAGGATCGTTGCGAAGCTTGATGTGGGCGACCAGGAATTGTTCTGTTCTGTGAATAGGCCTGCAGATGGCGTACCACCCATTGTGGATATTGTGGGAGGTTTGGGTGAGTTGAACAGGGAAGCGCGAGGGCGACTTGTTCTCCAGACGCTTATCTTCGAGTCGACGGATCCGTGCCGTATGGACAATTGGAAAGAGCAAGCGGTGGAGCAGTTGGGCGAACGAATCTATCAGATTGACCCTGCGAAAGTCCAACTCTACACGATCGCTCGTGCTCCATCTGAAAGGTACGTTGCCGGTGTGGAGGCCCAAGTATTGGAATCGATCAAAGGCAAGATCGACCGGAAGCTAGGCAGGGATGTCGCCACCGTCTACCATTGACACGTCTGTCGCCTTGTATCAAGAAATCGGCTGCCATTTCACTCGAATGAGCGCTGGACTATGCGAATAGATACTGAGATATCGTCTATCACGCCCAGGCACGCCGTTTCGACTCCGATAGTCAGAGGAACGACGTAAAGCTTTCTATCTCGTATGACCCTGCTAACATGGCGCGTCTGTTGGTGGATAGTTTGGGAGAAAGATGCAAGGTCGTTTGTCCTCTTTTTCTTGACAATGATCCTGACTTGGAAGAAGGAATACTTCGCGGCGTTGCTAGTTTTCATTCTTACAAGTGTTCCAACGCTGAAGAAGTTGCCCAAGTGGTCAAGGATGCTGATGCCGTCATCACCGGCCCCATCGAGGTAAGAGAGAGAGCCATTGCTGGCATGACGCGATGTAGGGTAATCCAGGCTCTGGGTGTCGGATACGATAGAATAGACCTAAGGCCGGCCGGGGAGAGAGGGATATACGTCTGCAATATCCCTGATTACTGCGTCAATGAAGTCGCAGATCACACGATAGGACTTCTGCTTGCGGCAAACAGAAAAATTCACAACTTGATCATTGCGGCCAAAAGAGGAATGTGGTTCTCAACGCTTCCCGACAGTGTTTCTACGCCGGTCATGCGCCTTGAAGGGAAGACGCTCGGCATAGTTGGACTGGGACGCATAGGGACCGCGGTTGCAATCAGAGCTAAGGCTTTCGGCCTGAGGGTACTTTTCTATGATCCATATCTAAAGCCGGGGATTGAGATATCGCTGGGCGTTGACAGGTCTGAGTGTCTCGAGTCTCTCTTGGAGGAATCTGACATCGTAACTGTTCACACGCCCCTCACAGATGAGACATATCATATGATACAGGAAGAGCAACTGAGGAAGATGAAGAAGAGCGCTCTGATAATAAACACCGCCAGAGGGAAGATCATAGATAGAAAGGCTCTTTTCAAGGCTCTCGAAGAGAAGTGGATTGCTGGAGCAGCCATTGATGTTATTGAAGGCGAGCCTCCAGACCGAAGAGAACCACTGCTCCCTCTTGATAATGTCCTCATCACGCCGCACAGAGCATATTACTCTGAGGAGGCGAACGTGGATTGTCGCCGAAGAGCGGCCGTCAATGTTTTGAGAGTGCTAGAAGGAAGAAAGCCTCTCTACATTGTCAATGAACAATTCATGAATCCTTGATCCGATATGACAGCTAGATCTGGCATTTGTGAGCGCTAGGCCAAAAGCACGCTGGTTGTTCTTCCCTTGCTTCAAGAAAGAGTCCGTTCAGTACTTCAGAGAGAGGCACACGTGGTGCGCACACACACGATTCTCATATGTTAGGGGGGAAGGATTCCTTAACAACCCCACTTTCTCATACGAGAATATGGGCTGTCACTCGAGTGTTTTCTTGCAGATATCGCAGACATCTTTCTCGGTTGCAACGGGTCCACAATATCGACATATTCTGAACTCGTCCGTATTTTCAAACAGCTTCCAGCAACAAAAACGCTTCTAAACCCCGGGAGCCCGCCATAAATCGTATGCTCTCTTAAGACGCAAGTCTTATTCGCCTACGAGGAAATACCACTTCGCATGGCCTATTCTAGTGGAAAAGTGGCAGGGGCACTCTTCTTCATTGCGGTTACTCAGTTCGTCCTAGGTCTGATGGTTTCGGAAGCGTTGTATTCAGGCTACAGCATATCTGACAATTACATAAGCGATCTTGGAGTCGGGCCTTCCTCGATGATCTTCAACTCGTCCGTCTTCCTTCTGGGGCCATTATTAATCATCGGAACATACTTTCTTCAACGCGCCTTCAAAGCCTTTGAAGCCTTGAAGGTGCTGCTGGTCTTAACGGCTATTGGCGCCATGGGGGTTGGCATATTCACGGAAGACTTTCCTGCAATCCACAGCGTTGTATCGTTAATTGCTTTTCTGTTCGGCGGACTGTCAGCCATATTCTCTGTCATATGTTCATATGTTCACAAGTTTGAGTTGGTGAAAATGCCATTCTCAGCCATATCGGTGATATTAGGACTGATGAGTCTCGGAGCACTGGTCCTCCTCGTGGCCGGCATGGACTTGGGTTTGGGCGTAGGTGGAATGGAACGCATGATCGTTTATCCGCTTCTCATGTGGGGAGCCGGATTCGGCGGCCACCTGATCACGCACGCCGAAAAACGGACGACTGAGCAGAAACCTTAGTGGCGCCTGGCGTACGCTATTAGCTTGTGTTCGTTTAGTGCGGGGCTTCGTAATTCGAATTTCTATTATTGGCCCTCGGCGCACGCCAAATGATACACACACAATTTTGCCGACTATGACGATGGTTCAAATCATAACGTTTCCGCTCCTCTTCTAGCATCTTGCGCATGTCGTCTGCCACCGGTAGAGCATATTTTCGCTTGAACAATTGATTCACCTCCATCAACAGGTGTCTGATGGCGTAAATGTGTGTTCGCTGGCACCAAGAGAAGGTAAAACACCTTTTCTTTGATACTCCGAGATGGTTCTGGAGATGAATGGTCAGTATTTCTCGTAGTCTTTGTTCAGAGTAACGCGTACGTCTCTAGTCGATCGGCCTTGATGCGCTAACTCAAGTATTCTCAGCCCAACGCTTTCTCATTCAGACAGACTATTTAGTGTCCAGCGTAGTTTCATCAGTCAAAACAAAGAAGAGCGTTAAGGATTGTAGTGAATCACGTTGTATCAGTCAACCATGAATGCCATCCAATCTAGAGGGAAACCAGATCCGGCATCCAACAGTGGAGGCGTGGTCCTGAAATGGTTAGCAAAGTCGTTTGCTGGGATTTTGCTCATGGTAGCCATCATGTTTATTTCAGCAGGCACATTGAACTGGATCATGGGGTGGGCCTACATCGGAACCTCTGCGCTCGTTACTGCCATCTCGGCGGTTCTAGTCGATCCAGATTTGCTGGCAGAACGTGACTTGAGGAGGCACAAGAACGCAAAGCGCTGGGACGTCATCTTGTTGAGCATCTACGGGATTCTATCCTTAGCGATACCGATGATCGCAGGGCTGAATGTGCGCTTCCAGTGGCTGCCGAAGATTCCGCTGTGGCTTCAGATCGTCGCCCTGTTTGTCAATGCGCTCGGATGGTCTCTGCATATTTGGGCGATGGTGGCAAACAGGTTCCATGCAAAAGTGGCGCGCATCCAGAGTGACCGCGGACAGACCGTCGTCACCGACGGGCCATATCGGTATGTGCGCCATCCTGGGTACGCCGGCGCGATCATGCTCAATCTCGCGTCACCAATGATGCTTGGATCGCTTTGGGCGCTCATCCCTGGAGCACTTGGAGCACTGCTTCTCGTCGCCCGGACGGTGCTTGAGGACCGGATGCTTCTGGAAGAGCTAGATGGCTACGAAGAATACGCGCAGCGTGTCTCTTATCGTCTGCTGCCCGCCATCTGGTAACCCCTGGCGCGCCCTTACCCGTCTTCTGGAGAATGGTTGATGTGATGATTGGAAGTGACTGCTCTGAATGATGGAAAGTAAGCAATCCATTAATCACTTACTCACTACAACTGCTGAAACGAGTCAACCGTACATGTCAACTAGTGCACACGATTGTATTATGCTCATTCTGATACTATTGAAGGATAGTTGATAGAAGAGGGGGCTTTGGGGATTATTCCCCAACATGTGTCGTGGTTCGTTGACACTCATCTTGTGTGGGTGCGCACCATTGATGGCACACACACGAAATTACTGAAACTACTGACTACGACGGTTCGAAATACGACGGGGAGCGCTTCAAGCCCTATTTTGAGGTTCTGTCGTTTGCTTCTGACATGTGCTGTTGACATATTCTCCAGCTCCCACCGCGTTTCTCCAGAACACCTGTCCATCGAATGTCTTTCGCGCCCCAAGGCTTTCCATCGAATTCTCCTTCGTCGTCCACTACAGCTGAAAACCAGGCTACCTCCCCCGTCTTTGAGATTACGATTCTTAGGTTTCTGATATCAAATCCTTTGGCTTTGTTGCGTGGGTCCATCCACTGATTCAAGAATTTCTCAAACTGGCTCCATCCTATGACGGTGCTCTTAGAGTCTGGGTAGTATGTGAAGAAATCATCATCTCTTGCAAAGATGCTTTCAAAGAGAGCCCGATCTTTCGTTAGAGCCCATCCGAAGGAATCGTGGATTATTCTAGTAATTTCGCACTCTTGCTTCGATCTATTTGAATTGGACAAATCTTGCCAACAGGGAGACACTTTCCCCTACCTATAGTATTTTCGCTGCATGTGCAAGCTTGACAGTGCATACACAAAAACTGACTAAGACGATAGTTCAAATTCAGTCGGCCGCACGATGCTATACACACACAAAATACCCGTGCAGCTATTATCCAACGTGTAGTCAAATTGCTGAGAGAGTGAAGGAAATGGGAACAACAGGTTCGACTGATTCTTTCATCAAACGACATCCCGTGCTGACCTATTTCGTCCTGACGTTCGCTATCTCAACGGGTGGCACCCTCATTTTGGTCGGTCGTGGCGGAATGCCTATCGATCGACTCGCCCTATCCACAGCCGTGGCGTTGTTTGCCGGCCCTAGCGTGGCGGGCCCGCTGTTGACCAGTCTCGTCTATGGAAGGGCGGGCCTTCGCGAGTTTCTATCCAGATTGCTGAGATGGCGCGTGGGCGCCCGGTGGTACGCGGTAGCGATCCTGACCACGCTGCTCTTGGCGACGCCGATACTCTTCGTGCTGTCGCTGCTCTCTTCAGAGTTCTTGCCCGCCATAGTCACGACGAGCGACAAAGCTGCGCTTTTGTTGCTCGGTATCGTGGTGGGGCTTATTGGAGGGTTCTTGGAGGAGCTGGGCTGGACCGGATTCGCCGTGCCGACGCTGAGGCGCCGTTACGGTTTGTTTGCTACTGGGCTCATCGTGGGCGCCATGTGGGCAGTGTGGCACGTCCCTGTCACCTTCTGGGCATCCGTCAGTCCTTCTGGAGCAGTCTCCTTGCCTCTCTTCCTGCCGCCGTTGTTCTTCTACGTGGGAGTATTGCCTGTCTTCAGAGTGCTCATGGTGTGGGTCTACGACCGTACCGGGAGCCTACTCGTGGCGATACTCATGCACGTGAGCCTCGCAGCGAGCACGTTTGTCATCCTCCTGCCTCCGGCGACTGGGGCCCCCCTCATTACCTACTACCTCGTACTAGCCGGCGCGCTTTGGGTCGTCGTTGCAGCGGTCGCCAAGGGCGGGCACCTTTCGCAAGAGCCGCTGAGGCCGGTGGCTTGAAGGGGGTAGATACTCTTCACCTGCCATACAGGTACGCCATCGCAAGCAGAAGGAGCACGTTTCGGGGGGAGGTAGGAGTTGCGGGTCCTCGTAGCTTGTGCGAGCAGAGCTGGGTCCACTAAGGGGATAGCTGATTTCATCGGCGAGAAGCTGCGGAAGAACAGAATACAGGTAGATGTTAGAGAGGTTGGCTCTGTCAGCGATGCTGGCAGCTACGATGCCTTTGTGATAGGCAGTGCTGTCTACCAGTTCCACTGGCTCAAGGAGGCGAAGGAATTTGTCTCACGGAACCGCTCCATTCTGGCGAGCCGGCCCGTCTGGTTATTCAGTAGCGGACCCACTGGCACGAAGGCGACCGATTCGAAGGGCCGTGACCTGCGAGAAGTGTCTGGGCCAAAGGAAATCGAGGATCTCCGTAAATCGATCAACCCCCGCGACCATCGAGTATTCTTCGGAGCGCTTTACCGTGACTGCCTGAAGGGCACTGTCGGTCTATTTGCTCGATGGATTCCAAGAGAAGGAGAAGGTGACTTTCGTAGCTGGAGTGAAATCGAAGCATGGGCCATCAGCATCGCCGAGGCCCTAAGAGGAGGTAAGAACTAGTGAGTGAACAGAATTTTGTTAAACGTCATTCCGCGGTAATTTATTTTCTTTTGGCTTTCGCTATCGCTTGGATCGGCAGCTTTGTTCTAGTTGGACCGAAATTCCTGGCTGGTTCGGTTATCGAATTTAGTGATGTTGGGCTAATGGCTATTGTAATGCTAAGTGCCCCGTTCATTGCTGGACTATTGATGACATACCTTGTGGACGGAAGATTTGGAACTGAAGATCTGTTTGCTAGAATGACGAAATACAGAGTCGCTGGACGCTGGTATCTGCTACTATTGATCTTTCCAGCACTCTTGCTTTGCGTTTCACTACTGCTAAGCATCTTCGTTTCCTCTGAATTGGCGCCGACGCTCGGTCTCTTGGGTGTTTTCGGGGGACCTCTAGCAGGTTTCTTAGAGGAGACGGGGTGGACTGGGTTTGCTTACCCCAAGATGAAGAGAAAAGCAAGCGCTCTTAGCGCCGGTATCTACTTGGGGGTTATTCACGGGGTTTGGCATATTGCCGCTGACTTCCTAGGGAACTCTAATGCTTTTGGAGCATATTGGTTGCCCTATTTCTTCGGGTTCTTTCTGCATGTTGTGGCGTTGAGAGTGTTGATCGTTTGGGTTTACTCTAATACTGACAGCGTGTTCTTGGCTATGTTGATGCATGCCATCTCAACAGGATTCTATGGAATTCTCATCTCAACAACGATGGCACCGGTGAATTCTGTGATCTTCTATAATGTGTATGGAGTCGTGTTGTGCTTAGCAGCGTCAGTTGTTGCCATAAAATATGGTAGAACGCTCAAAATCAAATCCACTTGAATTATCGTTTACCCTTGGGTTGGGCCGGGTGAATTGTGTGTGTATCTCTTGGTGCGCACACAGAATCAATGGTTCAGATTACGACGTCCGCTCTATTCTTCAGTTTCTCTCAAGTGGCGAATCTTTTCGGTTAGCTTCCTTACTATTTCTGGACCTGCAGAGTCAACAAAATCGTATATTTCTTTCTTGTCTCTGATTTCCTCAATTCGTTTTAGTCTACTCTTTGGCACCACATAAATCGGATAGACCCTCCACAACATCCTCAAAGCCAAAGCTTTCTTGTCGATAGTCTTCTGAACAAGGCCTTCATCACAAAGGTCCTTAAGACAAAGGGAGAGCTTTTGCCTTGACATATGCCGCTCAGACGGATTCTCAACAAATTCTTTGAGGAGATCAGACCACCTTGTCTTTCCTTTCTCTTCAATGAAGAGAGCAATGTCGTATTTCGTTGGAACCGTTGGTCCTGCCTTTGGACGCGATCTACTTCTAGACATGGTCTAATCGACAGACTATTAGTAGCGACAATCGGCATAAGCCTTTCGTTGTGTGTGCATAGCATGGTGCGGCCGACTGAATTTGAACCGTTGATTCGTGTCCGCGACTCTGACTTCTTCATCTAGGCAAAGACTTATCGAAGAAGACCATAGAACGGAAGTGAAGGAGGATTGTCTCATGAATCAATCGAAGAAGATTACATTTGGCGTTCGGGTTCCAGTCGAAGGCTGGGTCCCAATCACGACGCCACCTCCAGACTTCAGCTATCTCACAGACCTAGCACAGGCCGCGGAGCGACTAAACTACGACTTTCTCTTAGTTGCTGATCACCTTCTCAACTGGATAGGTTCAACGCCCAAGAAACCAGCTTCAACAGAAAAGCTGGCCTTGAAAACGTACGAATCATGGACAATATTGTCTGCTCTGTCTGCACTGACCAAGAAGGTCAAGCTCAGCAACATTGTGCTCTGCAACATGTTTCGAAGCCCAGCTCTCCTCGCCAAGATGGCATCCACGCTGGACATAATCTCAGGCGGAAGATTCGTTCTAAGCATAGGCGCGGGATGGTTAAGGGATGAGTGCCGACGGTACGGGCTGGAATGGTACCCTTACAAAGAAAGAATCGAACGGCTTCGAGAAAGCATTCAAATCATGAAAGCATTGTGGACGAAGAAGATCACCAACTTCAACGGATTGCACTACAAGCTCGAAGACGCAATACTCGAGCCCAAACCCCTCACATGGCCGCATCCGCCGGTTTGGCTCGGAGGAGCATCAGAAAGCATCATGCGCATAGTAGCTGAGGAGGGAAACGGCTGGGATCTTGGTCTAGCAGGCTCTCCAGAATCCCTGAAGGCCAAAATCGAATCTCTCAGGAATTACTGCGATAGGATCTCTAGAAAGCCAGACAATGTCACTATTTCGCATTCTTGTATGGCAGTGCTATCCAACACGCGGAGCGAATCCACTGAGTTGATGAGGGCAAAAGCAAGGGATCTAGACAATACTGTAGAATCGTTCCTGCAGAGACATCTGGTAGGTTCGCCAATTGAGATAGCATCACGAATGAATGAGTACGTGGACATTGGGGTTCGACATTTCACGATCTACTTCGATCGTGACCTCGAAAACCTTGAGCGGTTCGCCTTTGAGGTGATCCCAAGAGTAAGCTAATCTGTCGACATCAACAGAGAAACCGACATCTTGGGGCTCGGGGCTAAGCTTATGAGACTGTCTCTGTAGCTGGCAGGCGTCGATGTGACTTGATGTCGCCAAGAGAGACGAACACGCGCAGGATAATCAAGATCATGCTCGTCCTGAGCCTCTTGCTAAATGTCGCCCTTTTTTACTGGACATTCACGCTGGGAGGCCATGTCAGAGACCTGATTCGAGAGAATGAGCAGCTGGCTGCAGATCTCAGGGGAATGGAGCAGCGAGGTGAACTCTTGCAGAACCAACTGGCGTACTACAAGGCTCAAGCGGACTACTACTCTAGGCTATTCCAGCCGGGGCCGGCGCATGTTGGGCTCATAGGAAAATCTTCAGTCAACATAGTTGCTGTCCAACAGGTTGAGCAAGGCGCACTGGCAGTCTCATACAAAGGAGTCGTCATGAATGTTCTCGTCGAACTAAGGAACGGTGAAGGACGACTTCTGATAAACACTGAGCCAAGAGTCGGAATAGATCTCCAAACAAGTGGCAGAACAGCCGTTCTCGTCGCTCAAAACCTGACGGGCATCTTGATGACAACTACCGACGTCATATTGACAGTCATAGCTGACACGAACGTCGATGTGGTTGACGGACCCAGCGCTGGCGCTGCGATAACCGTAGCCATGATCGCGGCGATTCGTAACCAGACTCTGCGGAGAGACGTGTTCATGTCTGGAACCATAAACCCGGACCAGTCGGTAGGTCCAGTCGGGGGCCTCCAGTACAAGGCTCTGGCCGCTGCCGAGAAGGGCGCGACCGTGTTCCTAGTTCCCAAAGGACAGAGCGTTGTGACCGTGTACACGCCCGTCGAGCGTCAGCTCATCCCCGGCGTGACAGTAATCGTGTATCAGACTGTACGCCTCAGGCTGCAGAGTATTCTCAAGGAGCAGGGGTACACCGTCACAGTGACAGAAGTCTCAACGATTCATGAGGCGTATCTTGCCTTCTCCAAATAGCTTGCCAAGCGACCAATCATGATAGCAGACATATTGATTCCATTGGCTGCAATTGGCTTGGCCGAGCTCGGCGACAAGACTCAGATATCCATCTTGCTCTTGTCGTCAAGGACGACGAGGCACCTGCACCTGTTGCTCGGAGTCTTCCTCGCCTTCCTCACGGTAGACGGAATCGCCATCCTAGTCGGCTCTTGGATCACAAGCATCCTTCCAGTAAGCTGGCTTAAGTTGGCTTCAGGCGTCATCTTCATAGTCTTCGGCCTCTTCACGCTAAGATCACATGAGGAAAGAACGGAAAGCAAACTGCGCTTCAACAATCCGTTCCTGTCCGGCTTCGCCTTCGTCTCCATGATGGAGTGGGGCGACAAAACTCAGATCGCTTCAGCACTCTTCGCAGCCAGATACGACCCCTGGATGGTCCTGATCGGGACCATGACCGCCTTAACATTATTGTCCGTCGCGGCGATCTACTTGGGCAAACTCATCCTGAGTAGAATTGACAGAAGAACAATGATGAAGGTCGCAGGCACGGCCTATGTGTTGATCGGTATATCGTTCTTCCTCGTTTAGATCATGATGGCTTCGCAAGAACGTGGAGCGTTTAGACGGTCAGTTCTTTGGCTTTGTTCCCACGAAGAGAGCGTATCCGATACCGTCCTTCCGCAGAAAGTCGACGATCTCATCAAACGCCTTGTCATTCTTGGGCAATTCGAGAGCGGCAGACATGATCCCAGCGCTCAAGTGCTTCCTAATCTGGTTCGAATGGTCAGCCACCTTGATATCCACAAGCCCAGCCTTCTCCATCATACGTTTGTAATCTTTCATGCCAACGGCTCCACCTATGCAACCGCAATAAAGTCTCGGATCCTTCTGCACGGCTTCGGGCATCGGCGCCCAGCTAATCACGTCGTGCATGATGACCCTGCCGCCAGGCTTGAGCACCCGAACCTTTTCAGCAAGCACCTTCTGCTTATCCGCAGTGAGACACACGACACATTCGCTGATGACGGCGTCGAAAGTCTCATCCTCGAAGGGAAGCTTCTCAGCTTCAGCGAGTCGAAACTCCGCGATTCTACCAAGGCCCGAACTATGTGCCTTCTTCCGAGCCTTAGCGGTGCCTTCCTCAGTAAAGTCGATCCCCACCGACTTGCCCCTTGGTCCGACCTTCCTAGCTATCTCAAGGACTGTGTCCCCTGTGCCACTTCCAACATCAAGAACCTTCATACCTGCTCTAGGTGACAGCTCACTCATGAGAGCATCGTGCACTGTTGACAGTGTATCCTCAGGCCCGTCACAACACCTCTCTTCTCCCGCCCAACGCTTACCGTAAGATTCCTTCACGATCTGCTTCATGTCGACGGAGTTGGAACAGCAGTTCTCTTTCATTCGGATTTCACTCTACTATCAGGCGGTAGTAGTCAATCATATAAGGGTTCCCTCACCCTTCCTACTAGAGACAGTAAGTCTATTCGCCAACACGACTCCAAACAGGAAGAAGACAACCGTTGTAGGATACAATCTGTGAAAGCGAAAGCCGTCTTGTGACAAAGTCAACTCTCTGACTCACAGATCCATCTTCATGACCAAGGCAGTAGCAGGGCAAGCCTTCCTGAACTCAACTGAATTCTGTACGCTACCTGGCACATCTGAACGGGAAATCGGTTTGAAGCCGAAGCGGGAGAAAAAACTGCTCGCGGTCTGAGTCAAGAGATAGATCTCTGCAATGCCGCGCTGCCTGGCCAAGTTCATCGCAGACGCGGTGAGGCGCCGACCCAGCCCTTGCCCGCGCATGGACTCTTCGACCGCCACGGAACGAAGCAGTGCGTTTTCACCATAGAGTTCTAGCGCCGCGCTTCCCACAACATTTCCCGAGTATCGTGCCACAATCGTCGTTGCCAAGTGATCGCTCAGCCCGTCTTGCGGAAGCTCACATGATTCCAGAAGGGCCATTATGGCCGGAGCTTCCTCTTTCTTGGCAATCCCAATCGAGACCGATGAGACCATCTGTCCCACCTGCTACTTACGACCGGTAGTAGTAACGAATATAAGGCTTCCTCCACCTCCTCTGCCAAGAAGGAGCCTACATAATGAGCAAGGCTGGAAAACCATCTTATGAATTCCTGAAAGAGAATGTTCGCTCAGCACTCAAATCCTTTGGCCTCACATCAAGTGCAGCATCAGCGTTTCTGACACTGATCACTCGACCTAGCGCCTCAGCAACAACAATATGCAACGAAGCTGGCATCCCAGACTCCAAAGTTTACTACGCGCTTGAAGAACTCCAATCCAAAGGAATGATCACAGTCCAACATGGAGCACCAAACCTCTACAAAGCCGTCAGCCCAAATGAAGCTCTGTCTCGCCTGAAGAACCAACTCACAAAGGATCACGAAGAGAAGTTGCACAGGGCCGACGATGTGGTCCAGATGCTTGAGACACTGCACCTTCGGGCGCAGGGTTCAGATGAAGTCGAACTCGCATACATCATCAAGGGTACTGGAAATGTCCTAGAGAAGATGAAGAACCTGATACAAGACGCCAAGAAAGAGATAGTCGCACTCATCTGCAGCCCGAAGATTCTTCAAGACATCAGAGAACCTCTGCTCAAGGCTGATGCACGCGGGGTGAGCGTTGGTCTTGCTATTCCGTCATCACAAATCAAAAAAACACGGACCAAGGAGCTTCAGCAAGTGAAGCATTTGCGCTGTGAATGCTGCATACTTGCTGTCGATCAGAGAATTCTGCTGACAGTTTCAAACTGGAATTCCAGGGACCTACACGCGATGATGACGCAGGACCGAAGTCTCATAACAATGGCTCTTCAAAACTTCTCTAATCCAGCCTGCTGCACCAACGCATGACAGATCTCCATCCCATTCTCACCGCGATCACAAGGCAGGGACACTCTGGTTGGGCAAGGCATGGATGAAATCGTGGCCGGAGAGAATTCCCCAGAACCTTGCCTACCCTGAGGTCTCTCTCCCAGAAATCCTCAGGTCCGTGGCAAAGAAGCACCCCAATAGCACCGCGCTCATCTTTCAAGAAAAGATCATAACGTACCAAGAATTCGATGATCTCTGCGACCGGTTTGCTCTCTCACTCATGCGGCTAGGTATGAGGAAGAGCGACAGGTTAGCTCTGTTCATGCCGAACATACCTCAGTTCCCGATCTGCTACTTCGGAGCGATGCGTGCCGGCGCAACCGTGGTCCCTGTCAGTCCTCTCTACAGGGAACGAGAACTTCAGTTCCAATTGAAGGATTCAGGGGCAAAAACGATAGTAGCACTAGACACTCTTCACAGTTATCTGGCATCCATTCGCCAAAAGACCGACGTCAAGAATGTGATTGTCACAAACCTTCTCGACTGTGTAAAGACGAACGGAGAGGTAAAGCCAGCCCAGCTCCCGAATACGCTACCGCTAGGAGACCTGCTGAAGAGCCGACGAGGAATGCCCTCGAAGGTGGCATTCAGCGTACAACGAAACCCGGCGCTCCTCCAGTACACGGGAGGCACTACGGGAGTTCCAAAGGCCGCCGTTCTCACGCATTACAATCTTGTTGTGAACGCTATTCAGTTCGGCTCTTGGCTGCCGAGTCTTCAAGATGGCCGCGAGGTTGTGCTGGCCGCTCTCCCCTTGTTCCATATCTTTGGCATGACGACTGCATTGAACATGCCAATCCTCAAAGCCGAAAGCATAGTCCTCCTTCCAAAGTTCGAAGCCTTACAAGCCTTGAAGACGATTCAGAGACATCATGTCACATTCTTTCCAGGCGTGCCAGCAATGTACATAGCTCTTATCAACCATCCTCAAACCAG
>Ga0315306_10000830_pt1 | contig 14891 bp, 15 predicted proteins | sample TDP1_MG_FD_203803 | JGI IMG/M metagenome (GOLD analysis project Ga0315306, IMG submission 203803) | Freshwater sediment microbial communities from Lake Towuti, South Sulawesi, Indonesia - TDP1 | ecosystem: Environmental > Aquatic > Freshwater > Lake > Sediment | place: Indonesia: South Sulawesi... | reverse complement strand
GATTCTGAGACTGGGAATGCTATCGTTTCGTGTTCTAGAATCCCAGTTTCTAATGGAAGCACTAGTTTTGGGTAGACGTTTCCTACGAAAGCTCTCCCAAAGATTCTTGCATTCAGTTCATAGGCTATTTCAGGGTTGGTATTGATGACTTTGATCTGGTCCTTTATCAGTGAGGTCCCCGAGTGGAAGGTCAGCGTCCGCACCATTTTTACGCCGGGTTTGTCTTGGTGCATCCTAGAAAGAATCAGTTGAAGACCTTCAGGCTTCTCCACCAACTCGTACTCGTGGTCAACGGGTCTAACGAAACCAAAGGGAGGACCGATCCCAAATCCACCGCGAGTCAAGATCTTTTGGGGTCCTAATGGAGAGTCCTTGTAGGTTATTTCGAGCCGTGCTCCTCGGAGGTCCACTGATGCCATAACATCTTGGTTTTCAACAATTATCGCTCTTCCCAGTTTTGTTTCTTCAATGCAGGAGACCATTCCACCTGGGGCTAAACATTTGACGTGAACAGTTTTAGTCTTGGTCTCAATTTCTGAGTCTTTGATCTTTCCTTTGGCGAACAGTTTTATGGGGATTACAGACGTTGACTGGTTTCTCGATATCTCCACCTCTGCCTTAAAGCCAGCGTGGCTCTTTGGTGGTATCTCCATTGGAACCGCTTGTTTCTTTAGGGAGAGTCTCTCTTGCTCATCGATTAGACAAATTTTCCCGATGAAAGCGTCCTTGGAGTTGTTGTATATGTTAAACTGGATAGTTCCCTTCATTCCTGGACTGGTGACTATGGATTCAGGTTGGGTCTTGAATTCTAGGGGGGGAAGAATGCGCACTCCTACTTCGAATGGAACCAGTTCCCCGTTGAGGATTAGATTGGCTTTGACCGTTTTCTGTTTTCGTTCAATATCTGGAACTTCGACTTCTGGACTAACCACAAATCGGCTGCTAACTTCAAGGGATGCTCCGCTGTTGACGGTGAAAGACTGTTGAGGCTGTTTTGTGAAGTTTAGACCTTCGAAGGCGGACAGAAAAACCGAGCCTTGAATATCGTTCTGGGTGTTGTTCTCGATGTTTATGATGAGTTCTTCTTCAACTCCAGCGATCACTTTGTGGTCTTTCAGCCTTGCGACAACAGAAAAGTGTTCACCGTCCATGTCGCGTTCAATCCCCATGATGGATCTGCTGTATCTGTCGATCCATACCTTCAGGTTGTCTCCATCCTTGGAAAATTCATACTGGAATACATCCATCTCTCCGAGTTTGATCTGGTCAGAAACAAGTTCCAGCTTGCGTTTCTGAGTTGAGTACCAGTTGTACTTGTTTAGGAACTCCTTTGCCAGAGGGAAGTTCTTGATTCCTGGAATGTAATCTTGCATTCTAACACTGGTTTCAGGTAGCCAGAGCATCCCGCATTTCTTGTACAACGGCACAGCCCTGAGGTTTCCAGCCCAGGTGTCGAGGTCAACTCGTCTAAGGTTGTTTTGAGATGCTATCTGGAGTGCCCTAAGAATTAGAGCCTTTCCGTGCCTTTTTCCAAGGTAGTCTGGGTGAACACCTAGTACGCCTATGTAAGCGGCTTCTGGGTCTTCATAGTGAGGATGGAGAGTACAGATTCCCGTAGTTTTTCCTTCACAAGTCGAGATCAAGATGGAGATATGCTTTATAACGACGGGGAAGGACTCGAGCACTCTCTCAGCCGTGTATGGAACGCCACCAGTGAAGCCTCCAGGCCACAATCCTTCTCTATCGAACGAGTTGAAGAGTTCAGCGAGTTTGGGAGCATCTTCTCTCTTAAACTCGATTATGGTGGGCTCGAGGCTTTGGCTGTTGTCCATTCAGTAAGCTCTCCTATTTTTATCGCGAAATGGAATGCTAAGGCTTCGCTCAATAAACCGCAACGAGATTTAAACCTTTCGACTTTTTTGAAGCAACTCTCTAAAAATAGTCTGAATCTGTCGTGCATCTCTACTCTCTGACATAGCACAGCAAATGTTATGAGGGCATGATGACGAATCCAAGTTTTAGAGGGATTCCTTTGAAAGGGTTTGACGTGATCGTGGTCGGCGCTGGAACAGGAGGATGTTTAGCTGCAAAGACTGTTGCGGACGCCGACCTCGAAGTTTGCCTTATCGATCGGAAAAAGCAGGAAGAGATTGGGAAGAAGGTTTGTGGAGACGCCGTAGGAAAGCATCACTTCGACGATTTAGGGCTAGAGTATCCCTCAGGAGATGAATTGGAGCGGAAGATGACTGGGGTTAGAATTCATTCGCCCGATGGACGAAACACCTTTGACGTTAAGGGGGAGAAGCTCTATGGATTTATCGTTAACCGCCACCTTTTCGGACAAAGACTATTGAAGAATGCCATTAACTCGGGGGCCACTTTCCTCGAATCAACTCACGCTCTAGAACCTATAATAGAGAATCACTTTGTTACTGGGGTTTCCGCAAAGAATCTGGAAACCGGAGAAGAAGTGAAACTGTTCGGTCAAGTTGTTGTGGACGCAAGTGGTTACTCAGCTGTTTTGCGGAAAAAGCTTCCTCCAGAAACCGGCGTTGAAGCAAGCATCGACACTAAAGACGTGGTTGTTTGCTACAGAGAGATTCGTGAATTGAGAGAGCAGGTTGCTGACCCAAATTTTTGTGAAATCTACGTTAGCCAAGAGTGGGCTCCTGGAGGCTATACGTGGGTCTTCGCCAAAGGTGGGAAGAAGGTTAACGTGGGCTTGGGAGTTGCCATGTGCGGCAACTTTCCAAAGCCAAAAGATCAGTTTGATGAAAATGTTTTATCTATGCCGTTGTTTGATGGATCATCGGTTATTGATGCTGGCACGTGGTATGATCCAACCAGGCGTCCGCTTGACTGCATGACAGGAAATGGTATTATGATCGTTGGAGATGCAGCTTGTCAGGTGAACCCGATTCATGGGGGTGGAATGGGAGCTTCAATGAGAGGGGGAGCATGTGCTGGGGAAACAATCGTTGAGGCTATGAAAGAGGGAGACGTGAGTAGGAAGGGGTTATGGCTCTACAACGTTAGGTATATGCAGTCTTACGGGGCTAAACAAGCGGGTCTAGATGTCTTCCGTCTTCTACTTCATGGACTGGGAGATGAGGGATTAAATTACGTGATGGAACATCGGTTAATCACAGAAGAAGACCTCTTGAAAGCAAGCATGGGCGAAGATGCACGCCTCAACATAACCGAAAAGACCGTCAGAATCTTTAGGGGACTGAGGAAACTCAGCTTGCTCAAAAAGCTAGGCGATGCAGCAAACTTATTGAAACAGATGCGTCAACACTACGAAAACTACCCTACTTCTCCTCAAGGCTTTGACGATTGGAAGAGAAAGGCACAAGACATGGTTGAAGAAGCGGAGAAATGGCGGAAAAAGGAATAGTTGTTTTTGTCAACTTATATGACACGCTGAGGCTACTTACTGGATATGCGTGTTGCAGCTTTAATCACGGGCGGTAAGGACTCCGCTCTGGCTCTATACCGTGCCTTGAAGCAAAACCATGAAGTGAAGTATCTGGTGACCATGCTTCCGCAGCGGGAAGATAGCTGGATGTTCCACTCTGTAAACATCCACTTAACCGATCTATTCGCGGAAGCTGTTGGGATTCCATTGGTGAAGGCTCTAACCGCCGGAGTCAAGGAGACGGAGCTTAAGGATCTTAGGGATTTGCTCGCGAGCCTTGAGGTGGAGGGCGTTGTGTCTGGGGCGATATTCTCACGGTATCAGAAAGAGCGGATTGACAAGATCTGTCGAGAATTGAGCCTTGAGTCTATCGCTCCGTTGTGGCATGAGAATCCTCTGAAACTGTTGAAAGAGATGATTAGCCTAGATTTCGAGGCGATCATTGTTGGTGTTTACGCGTATGGCTTCGATGAGAGCTGGCTTGGAAGGAGAATCGACTGCGCAACCCTCCACGACCTCACCGAATTGAACAGAAAATATCAGGTGTCTCTAGTTGGGGAGGGAGGCGAGTACGAAACTCTGGTTCTCGATGCGCCTTTCTTTAGGAAGAGAATAAGACTGCTTCAAGTGGAGAAGGTTTGGGCGGATCAGAGCGGACACCTACTTGTGAAGGAAGCTGAGCTAACTGATAAGGCTGAAAAGGTTTATTAGGTGTCTTGACGGTGAGGTTGAACAAAAGCCTAGAAGATGAGCTGGAAAATGGCTTACAAATACATTGAAGAGGCTTGGGAGAAGCCTGAGACCTCCTTCCTCAAGGAACTGATGTGGGAGAGGGCGATGGAATGGCGCAGGCAGCCAGCCATTATCAGGCTAGAGAAGCCCACGCGTCTCGGGAAGGCTAGGAAACTTGGATACAAAGCCAAGCAAGGTTTTGTCGTCGCTCGGGTCCGTGTCAGACGCGGGGGTTTGAGGAGGCCTCGGCCGAGCTCTGGTCGGAAGCAGAAGCGTATGGGTGTCGCCAAGCTCAAGCCTGCTAAGAGCCGGAGGCTGATGTCCGAGGAGAGGGCGGCTAAGAAGTTTCCAAATCTCGAGGTTTTGAACTCCTACTGGGTTTGGGAAGATGGCCGCTTCAAATGGTTTGAGGTTATTCTGGTCGATCCGAATCATCCAGCCATTCAGTCGGATAAGGATGTGAACTGGATCTGCGAGGATGTTCATCGCGGAAGGGTTTTCCGTGGTTTGACTAGCGCTGGTAAGAAGGTTCGTGGTCTTCGCCACAAAGGGGCGTTGAGCGGAGAAGGTTAGGCCGAGTCGTAGCGCGTCTCGAAAGAGATGAAGGCAAATTCTCTGAAAGTTATGGCTACTCTGTTTGGCAATTTAGCTACTCCAACTCAAACGAAGTGCAAGTGTTCAGGTTTAGAAGCTGTTGTTTCGACAGTGCCTAGCGAAAACAACTTCTACCCTTGTGATGCCGAATGAATTGTCAAGCTCAACCATGCTCAAAAAGACAAGCACTTACAGTAGATGAATCAGCGCTGCTATGACACAGCCATAATCTTCCAGAGGCACGGTCAAGACTTCTGTCCGATAACTTATCTCGCAAATCTCTATTTCTCGTGTCTCAGCCATCTCTCTTACTTTCCGCTCCAAGGTCACCTTCAAAGACTTCTGATCCATCTGCCCATGAGCCTCCGCCACGAGTCCGTATTTCCCATTCTTTTCCCAGGCCCAAGCGATCCCAGCGCTGATAGTCATACCTTCTGTTCCATCCATCCTAGCCATCACTGTGTGGATTATTGAACCCGCTGGTATTTCTTTCACCTTTCCTTCCTTGCATCCTGGTGGGAGTATGGAGCTCACCTCAACTAGGTTGCACTGGGCTATTCCAGCTTCTTTGAGGGCGCGGTCGAAGGCGTTCAGTTGGGAAACTGGGCTTATGGCTTTCCCGCTTGTTATGAAAAACTCTTTTGGGATCATTTCTCTAATGTTTACCTCGCTTTGGTGCAATGCAAAGAAACGGAATTATTAAGCTTATGGTTATCTTATGCCACTTAATGGTCGTGGAATCTATGTGGTTCAGTTGAAACTGAATCTGGAAGGAAAATGAGGAAGGGTTAAGGGCTAGGTTTCTAAATATTCTCTAATTATCTTCCAAGTGTCTTGTGGTTTGTGGTAGTATTTCCATTCTTCACTGATTTGTTGAAAATGTGGATTATCTAAGGCTAGCCTATGAAGAGCCTCAAACACAGCTAAAAACGGTCTCTCTTCATCTTTGGGAAGCGTATCTGCAATTTTGAGGATTCTATTCTCCAAGTATCTCACAATTCTCTTATCCGTAGGCTCAAGCTCAATTACGAGCTCATTCAACTTCGCTATAACCTCTTTCAGCGAATCAACAATTTCTTTGGCCTCTTCCCTCACGGCTTTTCTCCCTCTTGCTTTTTCCTCTGCTTCTACCATAATTCCTTCAGCGTCTTCTACTTAGCACCTCTATAAATGCTTCGATCTCAGCCTTGACTTGAGCTTCATTGTAGTTTCTCCAGTCAGAGGAATCAACATTCAATATCAAGCTTGGCACCGCAAGCTTCTTGTAGACTGCATCCTTCACAACACTCATCCCGATAGACATCATCCTACAACCCCGGTTAGTAGGCAAAACAACCCCGTCAACACTCCAATCCCTAACAAGCCTAAGAATGAGATCGATCCGCCTCTCCACAAAGGCATTCGCAAAATTCGGAAGATACTTCCTAGCCAAACTCTCTAAGGGCCTAGAAACATCCAAATCTCCAGCCCAGACATGGGAGAAGGTCTCAGCCACAACAACCGCGCCCAAACTGTTCAGGTAGTCAAAGAATCTCAAGTTAAACCACATAGGCAAGTTGTCCCACACAAGCCTATACCTCTCATCTTCAATCACGCCGATCTTATTCTCAACCCGTTCCTTAAGCTCATCGCGTAGCCTTTCGTAGAATTCAACCGCAACCTCTGAGCCAGGGATGCATAGCATGAAGAAGACCGCAGAGAAGGCATCTCTAGCCCCCATCGGCGTCGGAATAGCCTTGCGGCAGTTTTGAATCTCCATCCAGAGCTTGCTTGTGCGGTCTGAAAGCCGCTCAACCTCCCTCAGCTTATTTTTGTCAAACTCTCTTCCAATCTGTTCTTCCAAAAACGTAGTTAGCTCCTCAAGCTGAGCCACGTAATGCTCCACCTGATAGCCCACAAGCCCTCCAGCACCTGCAGTATCGTATGGAATATCGAGAAGAAAGAGGGGACGATTCAGCCTTCTGCTCGCAACCTGAAACCATCTGAAGTGCGTGTCGCAAGCCCCAGTGGAGGCAACAAGAAAATCAGGCGTAGGCATTCCCCCCTCCGGCAGATCCTTCTCTCCAAAGATCGACCCAAGAACACATCTGGCATAGGAGCAGAGGTCTCTCGAGAAGCCTTGCCTCTCAGCTGCCTCACAGAGCCTCACAGAAACCTCCCTAGCCGCACAGACAGAGGCATAGTTCTCAGGCCAGACGGGAACCACATCCATGGCTTGTAACATTTCAACGGGAAAGGTAGAAGCCACCCAAGCTACGGGTCTCTTTTCTTCTTTAGCTTTGTGCGCATCTTCATAAAACTTCTTGACGTAGTTTGTGTAGAAGCCTCTGGTTGTTTGCAGTCTTCTCACAGTCTCTGTCGCCGACACAGCCTACCTCACTCCCCTGATCATCTCTATGAAAGCCTCTATCCTTGTTGTCAGCTGGGCTATGCCCGTCGTCTCGTGTTCCCACTCAAGATAGAGAACAGGCAGACCCAACGATTCTAGCACCTCCTTCAAAAAGGGAGCATCAAACATATGGAGGTCACAGAACTTCAGCACAAAAATTATTGCCCCCTCAACATCAAATCTCTTCGCCATATCCATAGCATGCTTGAATCGGTCTTCCGAATGATACAAGAACGGACACGGAACCTTGTCCAGGTATCGCCTCGCTATAGCACGTAGAGTCTCACTATCCGAATCAACCAAATCCCAGAAATATCTCGACCCCGTGGACAGATTATCGGCAACAACACTTCCGCCAACAGCCTCTACAATCCTCAGCAACTCCGCATTATCCATCACGCTTCCAGAAATAAGTAGTCTTACACCGCTCTTCGGTAGGTTCATTCTATCGGAAACTTCGCAAAGAAGCCGATTCAGCAATCTGTTGTGCTCGTCCTTGGGGGTGAGCATGCTGGATAAGACTATTTCCAGGGCTTCAACCCCGGAGATTAGCGGTGGGTCTTTTTCTCTTAGCTCATAGATTTTCTTCAGAAGGGTTCTGTTCTCGTTGTAGACTTCAATGGCTTTCCTAAGGGAGTGATCTGAAATAGGGGTTCCGAAAGCCCTTTCCAGCGATTCTCTGAATCTGACAACTTCGTCATAGAAGAACTCATGTGCGCTTTCAGTGTTTGTGTGAGGCGTGTTAATGAAGTAAAAGTACGGAATTTTTACATGGTGTCTCCAAAGGTCATACATTTTCTCACGGTTGTCACAGGAGCTGGATGCAACATAGCCATCCAAGTAATCGTAATCACCCTTTAAAGCCAAGTCAAAGCAGCCGCGACAGAAGGAGCACATGTTGTCAGGACAGTAGGCATCAGCCAATCTAGTATTCCGTAAACCGCCAAGAATTCTGACCGGGAGAATATCTGCAGCGTACATAATCTCCTCGGGCGTATATGAGCAAGTCCACCCGACTACCCGTTTACCCCGGGTTTTCCAGTTTCTCGCAACCTTATGTCTTGTCGAAAGCAGATGTCTGAACGCTTCTAAAACTTCCATGTTAGCATCCACTACATGTAGGGTTCATGGATAGCCTTCTCCTTATTAATATGCTCAAACCACGCCCAAAATAGTGCAGACTGACATTTGAACATAAAACTAGGGGTTTAAATATCGATTCTCTATTGCTTTTAATAGGTTTGTAAAAGTCGAATTGACAGGCGTAGGAATACCATACCTCTCTCCATAGCGAGCTATTGCGCCACTCATAAAATCAACCTCTGTTGGGCGTTTTTTTTCCACATCAAGGAGCATTGAGGGCTTGTGGGTGCCGCCCTTCTCGAGATATGAAGTAAACTGAGAAAGGGCTTCAGGACCGAAGTCGTATCCATCCGCCTTCGCCACTTCCAGCCCCTCCTCAATCATCTTCACCGCAAGGTCGCGACTATATTCAAATCCCATCGCTTCCTTCATCGTCTGCCCCGTCGTGGCACAGATCGAGCAGAGAGCAGAGTTTAAGATGGTCTTCTCCCATACATGCCTCTTGACGTCGGGTGCCTCTTCGGTCTTCAACCCTGATGCTGTCATCATTTTGGCGATGTATTTCGTGGTCTCGTCTGTGGTATATCTTCCCTTGTGTAGGGCGCCGATGTAGTTGGGCGGTTGGAACCAGTTCATGCTAACATTTCCAGGGCTTACAAGATTACCTGCATAATTTACGATCATACGGTATACAATGTCTATTTCCAGCTTCTCAGCGACAATCCGCTCGTTGTCCAGCCCGTTCTGGTAGCTAACAATTTTCATCTCTGGTGTGTAAATCTTCTTGAGCTCCGGCAGAATATACTTCAGGACGTTGGCTTTCGTTGCTATAAATATTATACCGGGATCATACTCTGCCAGTTCGGAGATGGAACTAGCAGTCTTGTCTATTCTACTAGTCAGTTTCGTGATTCCGGATATTTTCAAGCCTTCTTTCCTTATTTTTGACAAAATCTTTTCCAGAATATCTTCTGCCACCACATCTTGTCCACTTCCAGCTAGATGAGCGGCTAGGATAGAGCCAACGGGACCCATACCTATGATTCCGATTGTAGGCTTTTTCATCTTGTACTCATCCTTCGATCTAGTTCTATGATTACTGATGATTTATTTCTAACGCCTACCATAAAATAAGAATAGTCTCCTGAATAATGAAGAGCTTTTGCCGAACCTAAGCAGCTTCGTTTGGTCTTACCACTAAACGTCTAGAGACCACCAACTGGCCTGATGACACGTTTCAAGACGGCTCACTCATCTCGCGACGATGTACCTCGCTGTCTTGCCTCGTCTAGTCCGACTAGAACCTCCGAAAATTGCTGTTCTGCATGCCTCTACGTATTCAGTGAATAGCAGCTCATCCTTTTCTGGATAATATTCGAAATCGTGTCCAACTTTCTCATAGAGATGCTTCATTATTTCTATCTCAAGAAGTTTGGCACCAAGCCCGAAGACTCTTTCAATAGCTTCGGTGAACTCCCCAATCTTGTTGGGAATCTCCTGCTTTCTGATTTTGAAAGTCTCTTCCAGACAAGAATAAAGCTCCTGTTTCGACGAATCTCCTAGCAAAGACAGCCCCTCATCCACCGCTTCCAGCAGAAGCGTTTGGAAACCACGATCTCGCCGTGATTCTAACACAGAAACTTCTTCAATGATTCCGCGGAGTGGCTTAGTCTCGGATATCGAATGTAAAGACTCTCTGTATATGTTCCAGTTGGTCGTGAATACACGCTTCATTAGTTTCGCCTCCTTTTGTAGTCTTGTGGAACTGATTTTGTGTTCTACCTAGGTACATATTGTATCGTGTGATTTAATATATCCCTTATTTCACATCGTGACATATTACGAAATTCGATATATGTCCTCGATAAAGCATATTTCACAAGGGACCGCTAGGGCACCTTATTTCAAGCAGAAATGTTTAGCATAATATCTAGAACTTTACCTTTTCAGAAGTTGACTCCTCTCCTTTCTGAGAAGTCATACCATTTCCAAATCTCTTCAATGGCTTTCTCAGAGTATCCTCTCCGTTTCAGCAAAGTTCTGAAAGTAGCGGGCATGGTCTCTTCAGATTCGTCGTCAATTCTGTTAGAAGAACTCGTGAATGCCTTCTTCTTGTTTCGCTCGCCCATTCGTGTCCCTCTGAAGGTAATATCATATATCTTAATAAATCAGTTCCTACAACGATCGACATATATCCAAAACAGAAACGTGCAGATTTTTTGATAACAGAACGGCTAGAATTCTACGAGAGTAGGTGTATATTTCCTATCCTGACGTTCTCCAGATGTTTCTTGGCCACGTCAAGGCATTTGTATGCTACTTCGCGGCTTGTTGTGGGCAAGTCTGCTAACACGTAATTTGGGTAGAAGGCTAGCAACGTGTAAGGGATTCGCGAATCTATATCCCCTATGAATCTCGCCAGATTTTCAACCTCCTCAGCACCTATATATCCCGGAACAAGAAGGGTGCTAGCGGTTAAGATAGGTAGTTCAGAGCGTTTTTTAAAGAATTTCTCGCCGATCATCTTGAGGCTTTCTAATGTTGGAGCGTTGGAGACCCCGCTCAGAGCCCTGTTCAGTTCTGGATTCCAAGTCTTGAGGTCGAACTTTATGACCCCTCCGCTTTCTAGGGAGAGTTCTGCTGCTTTGAGGGCGAACTCTTTTTTCCAGTATCCGTTTGTCTCCCAGCACACTCTTAGGATGCGCTCTTCTTCTTTTGCTTTCTGTGATGCCAGTTGGCTCGTTTTTAGGGCGTGGGGCATCTGGACAGATGGGTCGCCTCCGAAATAGCAAATGCACGAGACGTGGGAATCTGCCTTGGCGGCTAGGCTCTCAGCGCTCACAACTGGCCCGAGCTTGACTGTCAGGTTCTTGTAGTGCCAGTTCTGGCAGTAGAGGCAGTCTAGACTGCAGGCTCCGTAGAAGACAGCCAGATTTGAGTAGGTGGTTTCCGCTGTTGGCTTATAAGCGTATTTTGGGTAGCCTGCGCCTGTGCATCCCGAACAGAACCACCAAGCGACGCAGTTCGTGGGTAACGGATCATAGTACCACTCCAGAACGCCGCTTTTGGCGGTTCCGCCTTTTCTAACTAGCCGACCGCCAAGATTGAAGACTAGCCCGCAAAACCCTTTTCCGCCTAGAGGGATCCTGCAGTCGTTGGCGCACATGCCGCATGGTAATCCGTCCGGGTCCCTTGGTGGTTTTGGGGGCAAGCCGAATCGCTCTCTGCTCTCCGCGTGGACCTTGTCTGTTATTTCGAGTGCCTCCTCAGACTTCTCTGTGATACAGCGTAGGCAAACGCCCAGCTTGCTGGATGTAACGGGCGACTGCTCATGGCAGATTCGGCATTTCCCCAAACTTTGCACCATGAGAAAAGGGGCTGTAGTTGTTTTTAGTTGTTGTTCTCGGGTTAACATACTGCACGAGATTTAAGAGTAAACAACCTTCCTCACGGAACCTATTGGATTATGTGAGAGACCTAGAGCTGCTCACACACTTGCAAGAGGAAACTCATCCAAACATTGACGCTGAGCCAGAATACATACACAAGCTTAGACATTGCATTCCTCTTAGGGCAAACGCCTGCTCATCACGTAGCCATCCTCGCCGTCAGCATAATAGTATCTTATCCTACGCTCAAGCTTAAAACCCAGCTTTCTATAGAGCCTAACAGCACCAACATTACTAGCCCTAACCTCCAAGAACAAATCTCCACAGCCATAACCTACTAGAGCCTTCATAACTTCTCCCATCAAAGTAGAGGCTACACCCTTACGCCTGAAATCGGGCAGTACAGCGATTGAGATTAGGTGTCCCCTTTTACCACCGCCAGGCAAGCCGAACCCAAACCTATGCTCAACCCTACACATAGCATAGCCCACAACCTCACCAGCTTCCTCAGCAACTACAAAGGTCTCAGGAAATTCCTCAAAAATGCTCATGAAAAAGCTGGGAGAGTAGTTCTCAGGCAGACAAATCCGATTGATCTCCATAACCCGGTCCAGGTCGGCTGGTTCAAACCGCCTTATGGTGAAAGCAGTCTGCATCCTAAGCCCTCAGCTAAGCCTTTTTTCTAACCTTTCATAATGGGCAGTGTGAGATTTCCATAGGATATAGCCCAAACTTTAGCCTTATTCCCAACGATGTCTAATGCGCCGATCATGGCATCGTTTACAGTCTTCGCAGTCTTCAACTTGAAAACATTTACGGCATAGTAATCTGGCATAACCGAGACAAGAAATATCTTGGCCCTCCTTAAGGCATCCGTCAAATAATACGCCTTATGCCCCCCCAAACGGAAGTGCCTCTTTATTTGCCTCTCCATATCACTTAGACTCTTGAACTTCGTCATCCACTCATAAAAAACCTCATCTCCATGTCCCTCAGAACACTCAGCCACTAAGACTATGACGCCACCTCGCTTCACAGCCTCAAGGGCGCCATCAACCGCCTTATAGGCCTGATACAAGTTGATGTCAAGGGGCTGTCCACCTGGGCTCACGACGACGATGTCGGCTCTCCTCTCGATGGGTACCTTATACATCTCATCCACAAGCCTAACTCCTTCAAAAAATGCTTGTTCTAAATCTCCTGCAAAAGCCCTAACGAGTTCCTGCTTGCTGTTTACAACAATGTTCAAGATAAAGTCAACTTTGGCCAGCTTCGCCGCCTCAACCATATCCTCATGAACAGGATTACCCTCCAAGATGCCGGTTTTCGCTTTTGCATCCAGAAGCATGGCGTGATTATGTTGAATGGTCTTTGCTCCCGAAACACCTGGTAAGATGCTCTTTCTCCCGCCACCATATCCTGCATAATAATGCAAGCCCACGTCTCCAGTCAGAATCTTCACATCAGCCTCAGCGAAAACCTTATTCACGTAGACTTTTGTCCCAAAGCTCGTCTTACCAAGATAGACATTATCCTCAGACATGCAATCATGACTTATGGCTCTAACTCTTTCCAGAGTCTCTTCACCCAAGAGTTTCCTCATCTCTTCTGGCTTTACCGCACGGTGGGTTCCACAGGCAAAAATAAGCGTTATATCCTCTTCTTTCACCCCAATCTCCGCAAGCTCGTCTAGTATGGGAGGAACTATTAGATAGCTTGGTGTTGCCCTTGTTGAGTCATCTACTACTATTGCTACTGTATTACCCGGTTTTGCGATTTCGTTCAGTCGTTTCGTTCCGAGAGGTTCTTTTAGGGCTCTCTCCACCTCTGCTCGTGCATCCACCACTCCAGGCTTTTCCTTCGGCTCTATGGCGCCCAGATAGTTTCCTGTGGGAATTCTTGCACAAACCTCGGTTTTTCCGTACGGAAGCCAGACGTCAACCATGATAGCTCCTCTTCGGGTGATTACATGATTTTCATGAGCCTCATTTAAGTATAGTGGAGAGGGTCAGCGTAAGCTCTTTAAAACCCTAGTATGCATACTCTTCGTGTGGAGGATACGATTAGTGGAGAAGAAAGTCTTGATGATAATCGCCCCCAGAAACTTCAGAGATGAGGAACTTCGAGAACCGAAAGCCATTCTTGAGAAGAAAGGCTTCAAAGTTGTGGTGGCTAGCATCGTATCCGGAATAGCTTCGGGAATGTTTGGCATGCAGATCAATCCCGATACCACAGTGGACAAGGTCAGCCCAGAGGATTTCGACGCCGTTGTTGTGGTTGGTGGTTCAGGCTCCCAAACTCATCTCTGGGACAACTCGCAAGTTCAAAGGATAGTTAAGGCTTCACATCAACGAGGAAGTCTGATTGCGGCAATCTGCATATCCCCAGTCGTCTTAGCTAGAGCTGGGCTTCTCAAAGGAAAGAGAGCAACAGTATTTCGAACAGCAACCACCATAGACGAATTGAAGAAGGGTGGAGCCCTAATCTCAGACGCGCCTGTTGTGGTTGACGGTAAAATAATAACTGGAGAGGGACCAGAAGCGGCTAGGGAGTTTGGGCAGAGAATAGCGGAAAGCTTGTTGAAGCAATCTTGAGAAAGTCAGAAGAAACCGTCTCTGAGGAGCGAGTATTGTTAGAAGCGAAAGAAAAAGAATCGATGAAGACCGAGCTATGTGGGATTCTGAATAAAATCGGCGCATTAGAGTTCGGAGTCTTTAGGCTTACCACGGGAAGGACAAGCCCCTACTACATTGACCTCAGAATCGTCCCCAGTTTCCCAGACGCCTTCCGAAGAGTCTGCGACCTATACCTGAAACTTATTAGAGAAGACGTTGGGACCGAGAGCTTTGACAGAATCGCTGGAATTCCTACTGCAGGGATACCATTCGCATCCTTCCTCGCTTACCAACTCAAGAAACCTTTTCTCTATACAAGACCACAGAAACGACTTCACGGAAGAGAGAGAAGCGTTGAGGGCATAGTGATGCCTGGTGACCGTGTGCTGTTGATAGACGATCTGATAACTACTGGGCGGTCTCTCAGAAGGGCAGCGGCTGCTATTAGGGCTGAGGGTGGAGTGGTGAGTGATGCCGTTGTTTTGCTTGATCGGGAGGAAGGTGGGAGAGAAAAGCTCGTTGAGGACGGGGTTAGTCTGCATTGCTTGTTAAGGGCAAGCGAGGCCGCTGACAAGCTCTGTCAGATAGGTGCCATCACAGAGGATCAGCTGGAAACGATCAAGAAGCAGGTGAAGAAGAGGTAGGATTCAGAGACTATTCCTCCCTCTTGA
>Ga0315306_10000827_pt1 | contig 14901 bp, 18 predicted proteins | sample TDP1_MG_FD_203803 | JGI IMG/M metagenome (GOLD analysis project Ga0315306, IMG submission 203803) | Freshwater sediment microbial communities from Lake Towuti, South Sulawesi, Indonesia - TDP1 | ecosystem: Environmental > Aquatic > Freshwater > Lake > Sediment | place: Indonesia: South Sulawesi... | reverse complement strand
CGCTTACAAACTGTCGTATTGGCAGCCCTTGGTATTAATTTGGTGCTAAAAAGAACGTAAGAAATATTAATTTAATAATACTCTTATGTATATATGTTAATAGTTTGGTGATGCAAATGACTGTTGTCAGCATAACCTTGCCCAGCGACCTCTTGAAAAAATTCGATCAGTTTTCAAAGGCACGTGGTTATTACAGTCGTTCAGAAGCCTTTAGAGACGCGCTCAGAAGCCTAATCGCAGAGGCTGATATTGCAAAGACAGAATCTGGAGACGTTGCTGCCACATTGATGATCACGTGTGAATATGCCAGAAGAGACGTTGACCTGAGAATGAGCGAGGTTAGGCACGAGTTCGACGATATAGTGGTTGAGAACGTACATAGACACATAAACAAGCAGTACTGCCTCGAAGTCTTCATAGCAGAAGGAAACTATCAACGCGTGCTGGAACTCATCGGAAGAATAAGGGGAATGCGAGGCATTCAAGAAGTCAAAGCCACGTTCATGCCACTGCGAACACAAGCTGCGCTCTAGTGTTTCTTTTTGGACAAAAGTTTTTGGTGAAGGCTTTCTACCTTCTTTCTGGTTATGTGCCTCTTGTGAGGTCTGAACCCTCCCGAAAAACCCTGCGGTATGTGGAGGAGTTCGTGAATCAGAACCTTTTCTTTTTCATCTCGGCTCAATCTGTCGTAGCGTTCGGAGATGACCTCAATCAAATAGCTGGGTCGTGTGTTGAGCGCTTTCTGCCAGAGTTTGCCCAAGCTGTGTATTCGGGCTACAGTACGCTTAGACTTTGACCCCACACTGCGGAAACAGTAGATTCCACCGAGTTCGATGTGATTGAAGCCCAGCTCGGCGATTATTCGTTCCACCATTTCTTTGACGTCAAGAGCCTCATAGTACCTAATCTTCATAAAACCACAGTTAACAGCGACTAGAGAATAAAAGTTCTTTCTTCACACACTCGAAGTTTACTACTTGAAAAATGTCTTGACCACTTCATAGAGCTCTGGAGGCACGCTTTTGCGTTCGCCCGACACCTCTTTCAAGAGAACTGAGACAATTTCACAAGCCTGGAAGCTGGCCATTTGCCCAAACTTTCCTTCGTTTATCAGTTCCACAGCCTTGATTGCTAGGCGCATTGCCAGAATTCTGTCGAAGGCAGTGGGTGAACCACCCCGTTGCAAGTGACCTAGGATGACCGACCTGACCTCTAGACCAGTGTTATCCTGTATCAGTCTCTCCAAAACGCGGCTGATTCCGCCCAGTCGGGGGTGTCCAAACTCGTCTTTTTCTTGGCTTTCGACGATGAGTTGTTCTTCTTCTTTCAGCAGTCTTGCTCCTTCAGCCACGACAATTATGCTGTAGACCTTACCGCTTGCGTGCCTGTTCTTGAGAAGCTCGTACACTTGTTTCAAACTAAAAGGTTCTTCTGGAATGAGCACTAGGTTTGCGCCTCCAGCCAAGCCTGCGTGTAAGGCTATCCAGCCTGTCTGGCGACCCATGACCTCAACTATGATTATTCGGTGGTGCGCCTCTGCTGTTGTTCGTAGCCTATCGATGGCGTCTGTGGCTATAGCAACCGCAGTGTCAAAACCTATACTGTAATCCGTGCCTGGCAAGTCGTTGTCAATAGTCTTAGGAACACCCACGAGGGGCACACCCATTTTGAACAAGCGCTGAGCGACGCCCAGCGTGTCTTCCCCTCCCATGACGATTAGGGCGTCGATTTTGAGCTTCGCCATGTTCTCTATGATACGTATGGGGCCTCTCTCAACCTTGAACGGATTGGTTCTCGACGTGTAAAGCAGCACGCCTCCGCGGGAGTGTATCTCTTCCACAATATCATTGTTCAATGGTTCTGTGTCAAGCTCGAGCAAGCCAGCCCATCCGCGTTTTATTCCAACAACCTCAAAGCCGAATTCATTAGCCTTGGTTACCACAGCTTTGAGCGCTGCGTTTAAGCCAGGTGCGTCGCCGCCACCAACGAGAACGCCTATCTTCATAGTTTTTTGCTCCTTTTTAGACACACTAATTGTTTATCCTAAAAAAGTTAGCTCTCAAGCTTCCTAATAATGTGTCTCTCTGAAATTTGTATTGACAATCTTGATTGAGTATTCTGTGACCTTATTAGTCTTGAATGGCTAAGCTATGTTTGGTGTTGTCTTTGATGTTAAAAGTTGAAGACGTTATGGTTGAGGGCGTAGTGACCATAGACGCCGACGCAACCGTGATGAAAGCAGTGCAACTCATGAACGAAAACGAAATAGGATGCTTAATTGTAATGAGGCGAGGAAGAGCAGTTGGAATAATAACCGAACGCGACCTCCTGAAAAGAGTGATAGGCAAATCGAAGAATCCCAAAAAAACAAGGGTTCGCGAAATCATGACGAAGCCGTTGATAGCTGGACAACCTAACATGGACTTGGAAGATGCGACAAGGCTTATGTTCAAGATGAAAATCAAGAAACTGCCCGTTTTGGAATCGCAGGGGAGGCTTTTGGGCTTGATAACCTTGACCGACGTTGCCCGATTTCAACCTCAGATGATTAGGATTCTGAAGAAACTCTCTGAACGGACTTCTGCACCCAAACGTATGCAAAAAGTTGTCGACTACTACGTGGTTTAAACCTGCTTAGATAGTTAGAGAAATAAAAAGAAGGAAATATTAAGCAGAGCCGCTGTCTACTTTTTCTTTACAGCTGTTTTCTTGATGCTGGCGATGAATTCAGCGACGGGTATGGCTGCCATGCTCATTATTTGAACTGTTCCTCTGGCGCCTAGCTCCATTGAAACTCTGGCGATAGCCTTGTTGTCAGGTGCATCAACCACGTTGACAAAGTCGTATGGACCGAGCACGGCGTACTGGGAAATGACTTTTGCGCCCAAAGCTTCGATTTCCTTGTTCACTTCTTGGATTCTTTCAGGTCGTTCCTTCACTGTTCTTCTTCCTTCGTCGGTTAGGGTTGAGAGAAGAATGTAGGTTGGCATGTTTAGATTCCTCGATAAATACATTCTACATGCACTTGCCTTTTCTATTTTTCGTTAAGAGCCATTCTCACCATCGAAAGAGTTTAGTTTTACACCGTTCAAAACATGATAATTGTGGATTGCGTGTGGGCTGGTAGTTCAGTTTGGTATGAACGCCTGACTTGCACTCAGGAGGTCGGGGGTTCAAATCCCCCCCAGTCCACCATTTTTGTGTTGAAAGTTTTATCCGTTGTATATCTCTATAGAAGCTTGAGGAAAGAAATCTTTGGTTGACGTTTCCAAAGTCAGATTCACTAGGCATGCGGTTGAAAAATTTAAGGTTGCAAGGCATTATGGTTTTAGAGTCAATGAAAGACAAGTCGTTGAAACGGTTCTTAATCCTGACAACCTGGACAAGAGAGATGAACAGTTTTTCGCTGTTAAGACCATAAACTCAAAGTATGCTTTGAGAGTAGTCTATGAAAAGAGGAAAGGCTATTTAGTTGTCATAACTTTCTATCCTGTTAGGCGTGAGCGTTATGGCATATAAAATCAAATATGACGAAGACTCTGATGTCCTTACAGTTATACTCAAAGCGAAGGGCAAGCTTACGTATGCTGAAGAGATAGGCGACATTGTAGTTCATTTTGATGAGAACGGAAAGCCTCTCTTCATGGAAATACTCAAAGCCAGCAGAATAATTCCACTAATGGTAGAAGGCTTGGCTAAAAAAGAAGTAACGGTGGCATGATAGCGCAGACTGGATTAGTATGAACGCCTAACTTGCACACAAGAGGTCGGGGGTTCAAATTCTGCCCGACCACCATAACTCCTTTTTTAAAAAAATAAGCCCGAATTACCCATATAACTAACAGACAAATTCAATTTGCGCCATTTTCAGTTTCTTGAAACTCAATTGTAAAGCTTGTTTTACCTCAAGGCTTAAATCTTTCTTGAAATCCAAACACTCGATTTAAATTAATTCTATGGAGGAATGAGCATTATGGGAAGACTCAAGAATGCCCGAGAGACAGTTCTCAAAGCCTCCCGCGATTATTACGCTCATCGAGCCTACTATGAGGACCTCCTAGTCCAGCGACAGCGCCGTTTTGCTGAAACCACCAAACGTGAGCTCAACTTTCTTGAACATGCTTTCCGTGCCCATGCAACCCGTCCGATCAAGGACGTGCTCGATGTTGCTTGTGGGAGTGGTCGACACTTGTTTGGGCTAGCTAAGCGTGGCTACAAATGCACTGGACTGGACTATACGCCTGAACGCGTTCAAATAGCAAAGGATAGAGCCAAACGTGAAGGAGTGTCCGTCAAACTGCTGCAGGGTGATGCCACACGACTAAATTATGAAAACGAATTTGACGCAGTGCTTGCGCTCTACATACTCTTCCTGCTTCCGAATGATGATGACGTTTTAAAGTGTTTAGGCCAGATCCACCGCGCACTGAGAAAAGGCGGCATACTGGTCTGTAATATCGGCAATCCCTTCTATAAGGGTAAACACTGGTTCTCTCTGGAGTCGATATATAAAGGTCTTCGTGTTATTGAAGACCGCGTTCCTGGCATACACAGCACTGAAATTGTTCGTCTCCGTGACTTTGACCCGATGCACGGTGTAGCTTGGTGGGATGAGACGAGTATAATCGAGGCTGCCGATGGCATACACATCTTTCGAGACCGTGAACGCCTCCGACTCTTCACCTACTGGGACCTACTCCACTATCTGCAAGCCTCAGGCTTCAAGGAGATCAAATGCTATACCAACTGGAAGATTGAGCCGCCTAAGAATCGCAAGGCAGAGGTTTTAATCTTCATCGCGCACAAAGACTGACTCTTCAAAAATCTACCCCAGTTCACCATGAAACTGCTTCTTTTTCAGCAGAAAACACGCAAACATATTATTATAACTTAGTGTGAAATTGCTTTTGAAAATTCTTTGTAGTTTATGGCTTCTTCCCACTCGCTTATACAGCCCCCAGTTGGGATGAGAATGATTGTTGTCCCTTCGGGAAGTTCTCCCTTTGGGCTATCTCTCACGTTCAGCACTTGACCCGATTCTTTGTGGGCTGTTACCGCCACTTGCTTATAGAATCTGTTTTCAACAGGATTGTAGACCATGTGAAGGAGACTTCCATAATCTGACACTGGAAAGCCTCCCTTGCTGTTTATCATTCTGTCCACTTCGCTTATTGCGTCTACAAGATTGGCTCTGTCATGGAGCAACAAATTCAGCTCGCTACCTATGACTCTGTTGATTAAAGGCTCGTGGATGACTAACTTTATTCTTTTCATCCCTATTCCAGTTTGAACTTTCTTTTTGTTGCTTCAACTAAGCCTATTGGTCCAGTCATCATCACATCACCAGCTGGAACCGCAAAGTGAACAGAAAGATTAGTTTTGGCTAAGATGCTTCTATTGGGTCCCGTTGCAGCAACTCTCTTGATACTATGGAAGCCTGGAGGCTCTCCAAGAAAGAACAAGCCGTGACCGTTGTCTTTGAACACTTCCTCATCACAAAGTTTTCCATCTGCAAAATCGATTAAAAGCCGCTCAATCTTTTGAGGACTTAGCAATCGCGTGTGGTGCTCCATGACTCCCACAATGTTTCCTTCCGAGATTATTGCAGCCATGGTGTGTCCGTTGCCCACGTTAACGGCGAGCACTGGATCAGCATTCTTTACAGATTGGTCTTTTAAACACCCGAGTATGGCGTCTGGAGAGGTGTCCATGAGTAAGACCTTTGCTTTGGGTAGTTGTCTCCCTGAAGCTTGAGCTGCAGACCTCATTCTTAGAAAACATGGCGGGATCTCCTCCTCTCTGAAAGCTAGGTTTTCGGGTTTCGGGCTTTCTTTCAAAAGTTCTTTTATCTTTTGAATGCGAAATCGTCTGTTGCTCGTTCCTTTGGGAAAAACACCATGGTCTTGAACTGCAACAGCCACAACATCTACGTCGGTAAGAGTTTCGCCGAACTCTGTTAAGAATGCCTGCAGTTGCTTAAGGTTTACCTCTTCAATGGTCAATATTTGTCCTTTGAAACCCATAAGCTCGTTTTCTCCTTTGACTACTTCAATTCCGAGTTCCCTAACCTCGTCAAGATCGTTTCTTACTGTGTAAGCGGCATTTTCAGTCATCATGACACGAAGTCCCTTTTCAACATGTTCTCTTAATGCAAAGGAGAAAGCGCCTCCACCTATAATGTCACCTTTTATGAAGAGATCTTTGTATAGCCTAGCAGCTTCTCTCACCTTTGCTGCGAAAACTTGAGAAGGCGAGGATAAGACCATTTTAACACAGTTTTCAATGCCCTTCTTTTGGTCGTCGTAAAGGAGGATGTCTTCGGTTCCTGCTCCTATATCTATAGCCAATATTTTCATATATTTTCACTGTTTGGAGCGTATAAAAAAGGGGAGAAGGCATGAGTGAGGTTGAGCGCACATTTTCTGCAACTTTTCTCAGCTTTTCAGTTCTTTAATTTGCTCTTGAACTGCTACAAGTTCTTTCTTGAGTTCTTCAGCGTAGCCCTCCAGCCGCTCAATTTTTTCTTCTTTTGTTAGGAAGCGTCTTCTGTGGGGATGCCCATGTGATTCAGGGTAGTAGGGTCCACAACCGCATTCTCTACACATCAGGTTTCTACCTCCATTTTTTTGCAGTCTAAAACTATTAGAAGTAAAGTATTTAAACTATCAAGTTTATAGTAAAGTAGCAACTATGCGTAAGGAAAGTCATAAGCATGCACAAAGAAAGCAATCATATTTGCTTCTGCCCGCTTGAAGGCGTCATTGATGTCATAAGCAAGAAATGGGCGCTCTTAATCGTCAACGCTCTGGGCAATCGTGGAAAGCTCAGGTTCAACGATCTTATGGAAGAGTTAGGGGGCATCAGCCCAAAAACTCTGTCCGACACGTTAAAAGAGCTTCAAACCCAAGGCTTGATCACAAGAGAATCCTTCGCCGAGATACCTCCCCGAGTAGAATATTCACTAACACAAGGCGGAGTTGAACTAAGAAAATCAATCATACCTCTCCTGAAATGGGCGGCAACAAGAGAAAACGTGAACAAAGAAAGATGCGCCCCAACGTTTCGCAGAATACCAGCCCATCGAGTGAAAAACTAACACTTTTAAAAAGACTCGTTTGATTAAGATTCTGGGTTCATAATGTTTTTCTTTGAGAGCCCAAAAACCAAGCCATTAGGAAAAATGCGGCATGGGTCTCCTAAGTGATTTCACTAAGGGCTTCGTCATATTAACAGGTGTTCTCTGGGTTTTCGCCATAATCGGTTCCATTTTAAACAGGCAGATTGTGTTTACGTTGCTGCTACTCATTGTCCTCATGATTCCTCTCTCCATGATAGCCCTTGAATATTTAAGAAATCGAAAAAAAGAGAGCAAACTTTGAACATTTTCAAGCTTGTTCTGCAACCAGTTTCTTTACTCTTTGAGCTTGAGTCACGTTTCCCAACTTCTCGTACAATTGAACAGTCTTGGTAAACTGTTCTTTCGCCTGAGAGTTCAGCCCTTGTTTTAGTAGAGCCTCGCCAAAACGAGTGCGAGCCATAGCCTCATACAGTATTCCATACACCACTCCGGGGAACCATTCGATGCACTGACGAAAATTTTCATTGCTGGCAGCCCACTCTTTCTTAGCCGCATGCAATTCTGCCGTGGCTAGGATCACGATGCCACGAAGAGGTGAACGAATGTCCGTCGGAATCGACTTAAGTGCCTCTAAAGCATCGAGACACAGCTTTTCTCCTTCCACTATTCTATTTAGTCGGATCTCGCAGCTAGCCAGAACAGCCACCAGAGCACGGTGATAAAGAGATTCTGTCTTTAGGGAATACTCATGAGCCTTAACCGCTTCAAGTCTAGCCGATTCAAAATCGTCAACGCTATAGTATACAAGCCCTCTGTAGAGATGCGCCCAAAAAAGGCCTGTATAACGTCCAAACTTAGCTGCAATTTCTATGCTTCTCGCATAGCTTTCTAGGGCTTCCTTGACCAAACCAAGATGAAAGTAGATGTCTCCTAACATTAATGAGGCAGAGTGTTCACCTCTGAGACTCTGCACGCCTGAGAAAAGCTGGTCAGCTCTTTTCGCCTTCTCCAAAGCTTCCTCTGCGAGCCCCTGAGAAACGTATAGCTCGCTGTACTCAAGAAGTAACATGGCAAGATCTTCAGTTGCACCACATTGTTCAAACAACTTTTCAGCCTCAGAGTAGAAACGCTCTGCTTCACCGAATGCACCTAAGTAGGTAGCTAAACTTCCCCGAAGCCATTTAATTCGCCCAGTTTCAACTGTTTCAACATCACCGTATCCTTCAGCCTGGTTAAGCAAATCTACGGCTTTAGAAGGATTCGATTTCACTGTAGGGTGCCAAATTTCGGCAGACTTTCGCAGAACTCGAACAATATCTCTCGGACTGCGACAGAGCTCAAGGAATTTGTCGTAGAACGATAAGGCTAGGTCGTACAGCCCCGTTGTCTTATTAGCGTCGCCCAGTCCTTCGAGTGCCTGCAATTTATCTTCCATAAGAGGTGGCTCATCCTTGGCTCCTTCAATGACTCGTTGAAAGTAAGGTATCGCTTCAATTGTGGCAAACCTCTTGATGCAACTCTGCCCGGCCAATAAAGAATACGTAATGCACTTGTTGGTCTCGCCTGCGCCACAAAAGTGGACTGAGAGCTCGGTGTAGAGGCTTTCGTCAGGCAATCGACCTTCAAGAACCTGCCCTATGATTCTGTGCAATTCCTTGCGTCGAGCAAGAGATATCTCATCATATGTTACTTGGCGGATCTTTTCGTGGTTGAAGCGATAGAGCCCGTCGCTTGCTTTAAGAAGTTGGAAATTTCTTTCAATAGTGTCTAAGTCTTCGAGGAGATTTAACCTATTAAGTCCGAGGGTCTTCTCGAGAACACTTGGATCGAACCATTCTCCAACAACCGCGGCACACTCCAGAAGACGCCTCTCATCTCTAGGCAACCTGTCGATTCTTCTCAGTATGACCTCCTTAACCGTTGAAGGGACATCGATTCGCACGTGTCCAGAGATCTTCCAAACACCGTCTCGGAAAACAATAGATTTTGTGGAAACCAACAAACGAACCACTTCTACAGCAAAAAGTGGATTTCCACCACTTTCAGAAGCAATCTTATGAAGAAGTTCAGCGTCAATTTTGCCGCCAAGCATTCCTTCGAGGGCCAATTTAAGCTCGTCAGGTGCCAGCCGGTCTAGGGCCAACTCATGAAAAATACCCTCACGTCTCATAATTCTGAGACTCTCAATTAGGGGGTGAACTTTTCCGCCTTCTTCCACTTGAAGGTCCTCCGGCCTATAGGTTCCAATGAGAAGAATTCTAAGGACATTGGAGTTTCTTGCGAGAAAGTGAAGCAGTTGAAGGCTAGCTGAATCCGCCCACTGCAGGTCGTCTAGGACCATAAGAACTGGTTGCTTGACAGACATTTTACGAAGGAATTCTAATGAGGCATGCAGAGTCCGTTCGCTTTCAGACTCTGGATTCAAATCAATTTCCCTATATTCTTTGTAAAATGCGGCTGTAGCCTTCAGGATACCTCCCACAATAGGCGTTGACTCAACTAATTCCGGCGCCGCTCTTCTGGCTGACTCAACTATCCTTTGATAACGACTAGTTTTAACGCCTGATTTTGCACCAAAGTAGCGTTCGAGGGCATCTTGAAAGGGCAAGTAGGGGCTCAACGCTCCGGGGACGCATCTGCCGACCATAACTTGACATCCCTTTTGAGCCGCCAGTTTCTGGAACTCGTCGGCAATCCTTGTCTTTCCAATTCCAGCCTCACCAGCGATGAGAACAAGAGTCCCTCTTCCTGCGAAAGTTTCTTCAAGAAGCTTCTGGAGAAATTCAATTTCGCGCTCGCGGCCCACAAGGGGAGGCTGAAAATCCCCATTCGTCAACCGCGCTAACCCTCTTTTTCTTACCTTTTACATGGGCTTAAATATTGTGGTAGCATAGCACGCCAATCACGCTGCCGCATCATTCGAGACTTTTTCCATAGGTGGTGCGGGGGATTATTCTCAAACTCAAATCCGACTTCGTGTGTTTCAAAATCAAGTAGGGGGTAAGCGGGACCTACGCACGTCGTTTATAAGCAGAACTCGTCGAAGGCGCACTCATCAAAATCATTGCTTGCGAGTTCTTGTTTTGACTATGGAATGATGTATAGGCTCCCAAAAGCCCTTTCTTGCCAGTTCGAGGCTCTGTGAAAGCGTGAGCATAATGCCAAGTTCATCGGGGTTTTTGTCTTCCCATTCAGCGATGTGTTGAGGAGAACTAAAGAAATTAATGTAAGGGCAAAGATCTGCGCCACATGAGCCTTTGCCTTCCTTGCTGGCTCCCAACCACATGACTGCCGATGAAGTCTCTACTAACTTAATAGTTCCCTTCGCCATTTTTATTCGTATTGTATCACTGCAGTGGAGGCATGTGGAATCGATTTCTATGGGTAGGAAGAAGCCTTCAACCAATGCGTCGAGAGCGCAGGCTACGTAAAACTGCCTTCCGGTGGCAAGCCTGACTGTATGGCGGGTTTCGTAATCCACATGACCAAAAATCTCTTCGCCTTTGTTGATTGCCTGAAAATGAGCGTTCAACCGCGGCTCTTGGAGACACGTCTTGTTATGTTCTTGTATTCGTTCTCCTAGCTCTCTTAGGCTCTCTGGCCTACTGCTAAGACAAAATAATGTTCGAAGTCTGGTCCCAAGGTCTACAGAAATCTGAACGGATTGGGAATTGCGAGGCATGAAAACTCAACCTGAAAAGAATTTGAAACAGGCTTCCTCTTAAGGCTTGGCTTCAACTTAAAACGGATGCGTTCTGCTGAGATGTCGTTCCGTAACCTCGTTCATATCTTGCTGGCAAACTTGTGCTGAAGCTGAAGCCCGGACTCGCAAAGGCTATAATTAATAGTTAGAAGCATATGGTTTCAAGCTTTAGATTCTCAAATAGATAAACTTTCAACGTTGAATTTGAACCCTTTTAGGTGATAGTTCGACCCGGTGAAGATAAGAAATCAGTCACAACAGATTGAGCCCTACAAAATCGGATTCTAATTCTGCAATTTTCGGCAGTTTGTCACGACAATGATTACACGCATTTCGTGGTCTTTTCACGAAAAGAACGTGAAAAAGGCTTTAGAAACAGGTGGTGCGGGGGATAGCGCTATAACTCGAATTTAAACCCACCTTATAAAGGTGTCATGACATATTTGACGGCTGATAGCGAATTTTTGAACACGAGGAAAATGTGTCGTGACACTTGTCATGACATAGTTAAGGTACTACAGTTCGGTGGAACGATAGACGGGTGGAGATATTTCCCGATATTTCCCCACTTCTAGTTTGGGCTCTGAGTTTGGTGATTAAAGTGAAAAATCAAAAATAAAGGAGAGTTGTGGAATGTCCGAACTTAGTTTCAGACAGCTTCCACCATGGGCATTTCTATGTCTAATTTTCTTACAGACTCTGCGACTTCTTTAAAGGCTTCTAAATGTTTCTTGATATCCTCTCTTGTGTGCTGCACTGAAACCGTCCACTGTTCATCTGGCCCCGGAGCCATCGGCATTATGCCTCTGTTCATCATGACCATCAGGTATAGGAACCATCTAGCTACCTCGGAGGTCAAGAAGCCCCTCCAATCCTCGACCTTCTTGGCTTTAGTGAAGTGTACTGTACCACTGGTGCCAGCCCATTGAACTATTGCAGGAATTTTGGCATCTCCTATAATATCTTCGTAGCCTTTCGCCAGCATTTCAGAAAGTTTTGTAGCTTCATTCATGGCTTTTTCTGTCAATATTTTTGATAGAGTGACCAACGCTGCGGTTATTACAAGAGGGTTAGAGTTAAATGTGCCCGCATGGGAAACAATGCCTGGCACAACAGAGTTCATTATCTCCTTTTTCCCAGCCACAAGAGACAGCGGGTAACCTCCAGCTATGGCTTTAGCCATAGTGACAAGATCTGGTTTTAATTTGAAGTAGCCAGCGGCGCCCCTATAGAATTTCCCACATGTTTTTACCTCGTCAAATATAAGAACCGAATTGTACTCGTTGGCTATGTCCCTTAGCCCCTTTAAGAACCCTGGTTTAGGAAGAACGTAGCCCATGTTCATTGGTATGGGTTCTAAGATAATCGCCGCAACCTCGTTTCCATGAGCCTTCATAATTGTCTCAACCGCTTCTAAGTCGTTGAATGGCGCTATCAAAGTGTTCTTAACAACTTCTTCAAGGATCCCTTGAGAAGCAGGAACCTGATTTGGGAATTTAGGATGTCCAGCCTTAGCCGTTGGAGGCTTAACGTTTACCAAAAGTCCATCTGGAAAACCGTGGTAACACCCTTCAAACTTTAATATTTTTTTTCGTCCGGTGAAGACCCTTGCAAACCTTATGGCATAGTTTGTGGCTTCTCCACCTGTGGAGGAAAATTTTACCATGTCAACTCCGAAGCGTTCGCATATGATTTTCGCCAACTTGTATGAATCTTCAAATTCAAAGCCGAGGATCGTGCCGTTTGCGATCCTCTCTTTCATTGCCTCCACTAATGTTGGGTGAGAATGCCCAGTCACCAAAACGCCAAACGACAAGTTGAAATCGATGTACTCGTTGCCGTCAGCATCCCATAATCTTGTTCCCTTTCCTTTGGTGAAGTAGATGGGATAGGGTTCGAAGAATCTGTAATTGCTATGAACACCGAAGGGTGTGAATTTAACGCTTTCCTTGGAAATCTTCTCGGAGCGTTTTGTTTTTTGAAGAAATTTCTTTTTTTCAGTCTCATAGATTGCGCTCATTCTTTATCATCCTCGGTGTAAGCAAGAAGGAATATAGTTCGCAAATAAGATTTACGGTTTGTTTTGGAAAACCGGTCGAGCGACTTGGAGCGCTATCTATTAGGCTCTGGAGAGCAGATGACTGTGTAGAGAGGATATTTCCTTTTGATAATTCTTCCCCTACTCTCTTTTATGACTTTTAGACCTTCGTATTTGTAGAAAAGTTGCATTTTATACTTGGTGAAATCTTCATTGTTGCGTTTTAGCTCTTCCTTAAGTTTTACTATGAGTTTTTCTATCACGTTCTTAATACGTTCCTTTCCTCTGCTAAATTTTCCAAAGTGGTTTTCCTCGTATTTTATGACTCTCCTTCTAATGGTTTGGTCAACCATGATATAAGTAATCAATGCAGTCGAGAACAAAGTAACCATTATTGGAAGGACAGCCGGATGACCAAAAATCTCGCGGAGCGCGGTAGGAAAAACTTTAGCATAAGGTAAATGAAATGTTAAAGCTGCAATCATAAGAAGAGAAAGCAAGGGAGTGAGAAGTTTCAGAAACGCAATTAATCTCATCAAGCTTGGCAAACTTGGAATGTCCATAGGCAGATAAGCTATTTTCTCCACATCGTGTCTGATCGTGTTCCACATTTGAGTAATCTCACCAGATTTAACACGCTGAAAACCTTCTTTTACCAGCTTTGGTTCCATACGCCGAAAGGCTCTTATGCTGTCAAGGGTTGAAATTATTTGGCAGAGATTCTCCAGTTTTTCTTTTGATTTATTTTGCCTTGGTTTGCGCATAAAGTTTCTTCCTAGCTTAGGTTGTCAAGTTTTTGCAGATAAACGCGTCAAGTCTTCAACGTCGTTGTACCATTTTTTCTTTGTTCCAACGCTTGCTCTGAGTTTCCAGCCTAAGCTTTTTGGTTGTTCCTCCAGATGGCGAATGATTTCATTTACCCTATCATCTATAACTTTCCTATCGTTTTCATTTAAGACAGTGCATGTTGGAATAAATTTGATAATTTTTTTGAGATTAGTTGTTGCCGTGTAGTAAAAGCCCCAGTCGGAAAGTAGTCCTGCTTGAGCTAGCGCATTAAGGTTGATTGTCGCGTTATCTGTTTTTCCGATGTCGTGAGCCCTTAACAGCACTATGGCGTCTTTAATGTCCTTCTCGTTGATTTTCACTATCTGCAATTTCTGCAGCAACAATTCTGTAAGTGGAAGAGTAGGAGAATCAGCCTCAAGTCGTTTACTGAAGCTAATTGTATGGTTCATTCGCAACTTGTCAAAAAAGACTTCTACCATGGGGACTTTCGCGCAAAAATAGATGTGCCTTATTGTTCCATAATACATCTGTAATCTTTTGTCAATATTATAGCCTCGTTTCGTAAAGAAATCTTGCAATTTGTTGCGGAATTTTCCGTAACTTGCAAAGTCAATATCGGTGAACACTCTTTCTCCTAGTCTAGATAGCTTTTCCCAGAGTTGTTTGAATTCTTGGGCGTGAAGATAGATCCCGAGGCCGCCCATTATCCTTAATATTATGCCTTCCTCTGCTGCTTCTTTAACACAAGAAGTTGCTTCTTCAATAAAGGTTGATGGAGGTGGATATTCTTCTAGAGGAATTTCAGTGGGCAGTCTGAATTTTGACAAGCAGTCCCTCCTTTAGCCAGACGTAAACTGGACATTCTTGACTTTGTCTCCGTCTAATGTTATAATAACTCCGCGTAATATCCCCTCTGAATATTCGCTTCCTGGGTTGACGCATGTTGTTCTACCTATTTTATGAATTCCTCTCGACTCGTGAATGTGACCGTGAAGCCCTAACAATGGCTGGTGTTCCTTTATGGCGTTGAGGACAGCCTTGCTACCGACGTTGATAATTTCACTTACGGAGGGAACCAAATCCTTAGAGAGCTTATACGCTTGGTCTAAGCTTGTACCGTAGGGTGGTATATGAAAATTGAAAATCGCTTTCTCCATGTTTTCAATCTGCGATGTTAGCTTTTCGATTTTTTGGGCCAGTTCTTCTTCAGTGCACTCTCTTGGAGTATCCCATGGTGTGTGGTTAGCCCAAGATAAGGTTACCATCTCATGGTCGTTTATGCTAACCTTTCTA
>Ga0315306_10000826_pt1 | contig 14902 bp, 13 predicted proteins | sample TDP1_MG_FD_203803 | JGI IMG/M metagenome (GOLD analysis project Ga0315306, IMG submission 203803) | Freshwater sediment microbial communities from Lake Towuti, South Sulawesi, Indonesia - TDP1 | ecosystem: Environmental > Aquatic > Freshwater > Lake > Sediment | place: Indonesia: South Sulawesi... | reverse complement strand
TACGGATAATCGAAGTCGATCACATCCATAGCCGGCAACCCCCTTTCAATGTAGGGCACGTGGTCGTCGTCGATAGTGTACCGAACACCGTCGGGAAAGTGTTGACCGTACCCCAGGTTCCTCGCCGTTAACCAAACGAGATCCACAAGCTCGGGAGCCGACGACTGGGAGTAGCCCTCGCGGAATATCTCCAAGTCCTTGTCGCCGACCATGTCCACAACAATCACACCGACCAGCCTCCGGATCTCCTCCTCCTTCAGGCTCTCCGCGTGGTGTCTCGACCCGATGAAGTACTCGTCCAAGCTCAGCCCGTAGTCCTCCCCGTCGTAGAACACCAGCCTCACCTCCACCGAAAGGCTCTTGTGCTGAAGCACCCTTGCCAGCTCAAGGAGAACAGCAACCCCGCTAGCTCCATCGTTGGCCCCCAGTATGGGCTGCTCCTTCCTCGCGGGATCCGTCTCCTCGTCGGCTCTCGGCCTGGTGTCGAAGTGTGCGCCCAGGATTACAAGCCTGCTGCCTCTCCAACCGGTGATCCCTATGACGTTGGTCATCTTGAGTGACCTGCCTCTGCGATCCGTGAAGTTGAACTCCTGTTTCTCCACCTCCAAACCCAGATTCTTTAACGTCGTTGATATGTAGTCCACGGCGAGCTCGTGAGCCTTGGTTCCGGGAGGCCTAGGCCCCAGGTCAGTTTGATACAGCAGATCCAGGAAGGCCCTTTCACCAGAGAACTCTCCTCTGAACGTGGAAGTGCTTTCAGCGGTAACAGTCGCGGAGCCACTGGGTGTCAAGCTTGATGATGAACTCCAAGGACCATGCGGCGTCGTAGGCCTCGCGGCCGTGGTGGATGAGGTCGGAGAGCTTGACCTCCGCTCTTGAGCATTCGGGGCGAACAACGCGAGCGCGGCCATAGCCGCCAAGAAGAGAGCTAGAAGAAAGCTCAAGATCGCCACGATCGTCTCTCTCTTGCCTCGGGCCAAAGCAGCTTTACTCAGATATCTCCGCTCGTGCAAGTTCGCTCTTACTCATGGAGCCTCTAAGACAATCAGCCCGGGAGCTATTTCTTCTTGAATACTGGCAGAATGCCCAGGGACACGATGTCCTTCTGGGGAGAGCCCTCGACAAGGATCGCCGCCTTCTTCGCGACCTTGCCCCCGGCCTCTGTCGCGAGCCTCTCCATCCCGTCGATGGTCTGCCTTGTGCTCACTATGTCGTCCACGATTCCAACCCTCTTCCCCTCAAGCCACTTCCTGTACCGGCCGTCGATGAAGAGCTCAAGCTTCTTTGCCGACGTGATCGGCTTGAAGGAAACGCTGATCGGGTCGAGCATGTAGGGCTTCCGCTCCTTCCTGCAAACGATGTAGTGATCATGTCCGAGGTTCTTCGCCAACTCGTGAACCAACGCGATGCCCTTGCTCTCAGAGGTCATCAGGATCTCACAACCCTTTAGGTGGGGCTTCAACTCCTCGACACAGTGACTTATGAAATCCCTGTCACCCAAGCTGTCAAAGTAGGCAATCCAAGTGTCGGGGGAAACCTGAACTAGAGGCAGCCTACGCTTGAACCCCTTCACGTCAAGCTCATAGAACTCTTGACCGCTGTAGGGAACCACAGTCAACATGGGAACCAGCCGGCCTCAACGGAAAGACCTTTAAACCTTTTCGGCTACGACGGAGGGGACAAAAACCCAATTTCGATTGACCTAGGGTAAACCTGGGGTCCAAGCCTTAAATAGCACCGATCTCCGTGGGAGCCAAGAAAGAGACTGTGTTCGACGAGCACCTTCGACTGACAACCATTTAGCCAGTTGATTCTCGCGTTTCACAGCAAGTTTCGAGGAAAACACAATGGCAGTTACGTTCGCAGACCTGAGCATCAGGCAAGAGATCATGAAGGCTATCAAGGAGAACGGCTTCCACGAACCGTTCCCGATTCAAGCCGAAACGATACCCGCAATGATGGCGGGGAGAGACGTGGTGGGCCAAGCCCAGACCGGAACGGGCAAGACAGCGGCGTATGGCGTGCCCGTCGTTCAACGGTTGAACACCGACGGGAGAAGGGTTCAGTGCATCGTCCTCGTTCCCACGAGGGAACTCGCTATGCAGGTCGCCCGGGACCTGGCTCGTCTGGGAAAATACCTCCACGTTCACGTGGTTCCCGTCTACGGCGGCCAGCCGATCGAGAGACAGATCAACAGTCTCCGTCGCGGCGCCCATGTGGTGGTGGGAACCCCGGGCAGAACGATCGACCACCTAAAACGAGGAACCGTCGACCTGAGTGGGGTGCACACGGTGATCCTTGACGAGGCAGACAAAATGCTTGAGATGGGTTTCCGAGAAGACGTCGAGTTCATACTCCGCCACACACCCCGAAGCCGGCAGACCGCCCTGTTCTCCGCAACCATGCCCGAGGAGATCAGGGAACTCGCGGCGAACTACATGAGGAAGCCAGAGGAGATCCTAGTCAGCCGAGACGAGATAGCCCTCGAACAGATAGACCAAAGATACGTGATGATAGACGAGAGGCAGAAGTTCAGTCTTCTGGGCAATCTGATAGAGACCCGGGACATCCGGCGGGCTATCATATTCTGCAGGACAAGGACAAGAGCAACCCGCCTGGCGACCAACCTAAGGCGAAGGGGGTTCTCCGCGGACGCCCTCCACGGAGGAATGACACAGTCCAAACGAGATCAAGTGATGGGGAGCTTCAGGAACAAGGAGACGAGGCTTCTCGTCGCCACGGACCTGGCGGGCAGAGGACTGGACATAGACGACATCAGCCACATCATAAACTACGACATTCCCATCTACCCACTGACATATTTCCACAGGATCGGAAGAACCGCCAGAGCGGGAAAGACCGGCACGTCCATCACCTTTGTCACCCCCCAAGAGCAGTTCGACCTAGACCAGATACGCAGCTTCACCAACACCAGCATCCGACCGCTCGACCAAGAACCTGAAACGCCCGGGGCAGCAAGTCTAGATCCATCGTTCAAGTCCATCGAAGAGAACAGAGAACATGAAATCAAGATGGGAGACATGAGATCGATCGATCGATCGAGGCGAAGCTTCACCGCGACGTTCATGCAAGACGGCTCTCCAGGCGTTCAGGAGGGCGACGAGGAGGTCAGCCGGTCTTGGTTCTACCGCAAAATAAGACGCATCGGCGGCTGATCAATCGGTGTTGGAAGTTCGATCGCCGCGGATAGTTGTCACAGAGTATTTGTGAAAGGGTTACAGACAGCTTGATAGGCCCTGTGAGGCAATGGCCACGGATTAGATGGATCGACCATAGTTACGCCGTCTCGTCACGTCACTTATTCACGTTGACGTTAAATGGTTTTCACGCTGGCTCTACGTTGCGTTTGCGTTCGCGTTTGTGTTGTGTTTCACGTTGGCCGCGTTCTAGGATTCACCGCTCACACACGGATAGGGACGCTTGTTCCTGGGCTAGCTAGCTTGAGCAGGATCAAGGACCAAGATGGAAGATCCCGGAGCATCACTGTCCACGGAGATCGATCGGATCCCTGCTCCCGTTCTTCTGTTGATCGCTCAAAGAATCGTGTCTTTCAGAGCCACCTCTTTGATCATTTTGTGGGTTTCCTGCAGATACTTGTACCATTTGACGGTGATGGTCTTGGGAGAGTCGACTTGCTCGCCTTTCTTCAGAGCACCCACGATCTCTTTCGCAGCGTCAGCCGGCGTAAGCTTAGCCCTGAATCCCAAGATCTCCTCGGCCTTATCGAAGTTGACTCTGTACGACCTCTTATCCGGGTCCCCGTACCACTCAATCTCGTACGGCTCAGACAAAGCATCCCCGACCAGCTTGGCCAACTCATAGATCTGATAGTTCTGCTCATTGGATCCAACGTTGATTATCTGCCCGTTCACCTCACCGGAGTCCCCTTCAGCTATTATCCTCAAGGCATCAATGCAGTCCCTGACATGGACGAAGGGCCTCCACTGAGTGCCATCTCTCATGACAGGGATCTTGTGGGTGTTGAATAGATTTAACGCCATGCCGTTTATGGCCAGATCGAACCTCATCCGGTAGGACAAACCATAGTTCGTGGCAAAGCGGGGCGCCGTGACAACGAAGCCGGAATCGGCCAAGGCCAAGATATCTCTCTCAGCGATCAGACTAGATTTTGCATAAGCCGTTAGGGGATTAGTCGGCGAAGACTCGTCCAGAACCCCTTCCCTAAAACCATACACGCTACAAGTCGAAACGAAGATGTATCTCCCGACGCCATACTCCTTGGCCAGCTTCGCCACACGCACCCGACCCAAGTAATTTATGTCGTATGTCTTCGCGGGATCTAGCTCTCCACTAGGATCGTTGGACAACGCGGCCAAGTCGAACACTGCCTCTACGCCCCTCAACACATTGGGGTCAAACCACCGAATATCATCCTGTATCAGTTCCAACCTGGGATCATCGGAAACATCCTTCAGAGACTCCCTGCCGAAAAAGAACCTATCCAAACACTTGACCTCATGTCCCAGGTGAAGCAAGTGGTGTGTTAGCACGGAACCTATGTACCCAGCCCCGCCAGTGACAAGGCACTTCACTGTTGACAAACACCTTCCTCAGTGACCGATCGGTCCACAGATCAATCTGGTCCACAACGGCATCAGTACTTATATATCCTTTCGGTGAGAAGGGCAATTCATGATCGAGGGAATCAAGGTTCTAGACCTTACAAAAAACGTCGATGAAAGAGGGTTCTTCACCGAGCTGCTGAGGGAAGACTGGTCCGAAGCGATGGAAGGCGACAAGATCGTTCAATTCAACCTGTCGTACAGCTACCCACAGGTAGTACGGGCCTGGCACAGGCATCTCAAGGGACAGGTCGACTACTTCACATGTGTAGAAGGAGCCGTCAAGGTGTGCGCCTACGACGACAGAGAAAAATCAGCCACAAGAGGTGAACTGGATGAAATATTCCTTAATGAAGAAAGACTCCGACTGGCAAGAATCCCCGGCGTACTATGGCACGGATACAAGGCGATAGGCACCATGCCGGCGAAAGTGCTCTATGGTGTCACCAGCCTATACAGCTACAAGGACCCCGACGAAGAACGAAGGCCGTGGAACGATCAGAGAATCATCCCAAAATCTGTGAACGGAAACACTCGCGACCCAAGGGTCGGGAGCCCCTGGGATTGGTACAGCTCTCCCAACAAGTGACCGATGGGATCGGACACGATCCGCCTACCTGACCTCTTCAAAGACCTGGAGAGCCCAGCAACTCTTATAGGCTCTCAGAGCCAGATGGATGTGCGGAGCAGCTGGCCTTGAAAAAGCTTCTCGTCATCGGAGGAGCAGGACAACTCGGCGCAAAAATAGTCAAACAGGCAGCATCGTCTCATGAAGTATATGCCACTTACATGACTCGGAGGCCTCCAGCCGAAACTCACGAAAGCTTTCTCTTGGACAAGACGCGCAAGAGAGATGTAGTTTCCCTTATCACCAAGATCAAACCTGACTTCGTCGTAGACACTGCAGCACTGCACAACGTAGACTACTGCGAAACACACCCTGGGGAAGCCCGGGCGGTGAACGTGGATGGCACAAGGAATGTGGCCGAAGCTTGTCAACGGGTCAGCGCAAGGATGACCTTCATCTCCACGGACTATGTATTCGATGGAACCAAGGGGCACTACAACGAGAAAGATCAGCCGAACCCCATCAACTGCTACGGAAATACAAAGCTGGAAGGAGAAAAAACAGTGGAAGAGACGTGTGAAGACTACGTCATCGCGAGGCCCTCGGTCATCTACAGCTGGACCCCAATGGAAAGGGAGGCTGGCTCGAGCTCAGGAAAGCCAATGAACTTTGTCATGTGGCTTATCCAAAAGTTGCGTGAAAGAGAAGCCGTCAAGATAGTTTCAGACCAGCACAGCTCACCCACCCTCGCCGACAATCTAGCAGAGATCCTGGTGAAGCTCGGTGACAGCCCGAGGACAGGAATCTATCACACCGCGGGAAGAACATGCATCAACAGACATGACTTCTCCGTGAAGATCGCTCGGACGATGGGATTGGACGAGAGCCTGATCTCACCGATTACCACGGATCAACTGAAACAACTGGCCAGGAGGCCCATGAAATCCTGCCTCGACGTCAGCAAGACCGAGCAGGCGCTCGGAACAAAACTTCTGGATTTGGATGAAGCCCTGAGAATAGTTAAGGAAGAGGCAACCGCGGAAATGAGGTGAAAGAAGTGAAGGGGCTTTTGCTAGCCGGCGGCCATGGAACCCGCTTAAGACCACTCACCTACACAGGAAACAAGCACATGCTCCCCATAGGCAACAAACCCATGCTCTTCTACGGCCTGGAACACCTGAGAGACGCGGGAGTAAAGGACGTAGGAATAGTACTCGGACCCGTGAAGGAGGGAGTCATGGAAGCGGTTGGAGACGGCTCGAAATTCGGCATCGACGTGACGTACATAGAACAGGGAGAACCCAAAGGCCTCGCCCACGCAGTCATGATCTCTGAAGACTTCATCGACAACGAACCCTTCGTCATGTACCTGGGCGACAACCTCCTCAAACAAGGAGCCAAACCACTCGTCGAGGTCTTCGAGAAGGAACAAAGCGACTGCGTCATCGGCGTCGCAAAGGTAGAGGACCCCAGCAGGTACGGAAACGTTGAAGTGAGAAACGGCAAAGTCATAAAGCTTGTTGAAAAACCGGAAAAGCCCAAAAGCGACCTGGCACTGATAGGGATCTACGTCTTTAACTCAATAGTCTTCGAAGCTGTAAAGAAGATCAAGCCCTCTTGGAGGAACGAGCTGGAGATCACGGACGCGATACAGCTGCTACTGAACTCGGGGCGAAAGGTCGACCTCCAACTTGTGAGCGGCTGGTGGAAGGACACCGGAAGACCCGAAGACATACTGGAAGCAAACAGGCTAGTCCTTGAGGACCTACAGCCAAGAATGGAGGGAGTAGCGGAGCAAGACGCGAAGACGCAGGGAAGGGTAGCCACAGGGAAGAACACCGTAGTAAGGAGAGGCAGCATCGTGAGAGGTCCTGCCGTCATCGGCCAGGATTGTGAGATAGGGCCTGACACCTACGTGGGACCCTTCACGAGCATAGGAGACGGTGTCACAATACGGGGAAGCGAAGTGGAAAACACGATAGTGATGAATAATTGCCACATAGAATGTGACAAGAGAATCGTGGACAGCCTAATAGGCGCGGGAACACAAATAATCTCCGCAGACAAAGAGACCCCTAAAGGACACAAATTCATACTAGGAGAACTCTCCCGCATAAGCATATGAGCCATGACACGACGATTCGGGTTCGGCAACTCACCCTTCGAACAACAGATCTGCGCGCAGATGCCACTAGGGCGATCGATCGACGTGGATTTTTATAGCAGAGACGCAGCTAGCATTGTCGTCTGCTGCAAATGGAGTGGCCGACAATGAACGTCCCAGTTATCGAATTCTTCATCGAGAATGTGGGAGAAGATGAAATGAGAGGCAAGAGAGTTCTTGAGGTCGGTAGTAAGTATGTGAACGGTAGCGTTAGGCCCTTTATTGAACGCCTCCATCCCAGAGAGTACATTGGAGTGGACTCAGAGCCAGGCAAGTACGTCGACACAATCTTGCCCGCTGAAAATATTGTTGATCATTTTGGGCCTGACTCATTTGATGCTGTGATCGCCACAGAGATTCTTGAACACGTGAAAAATTGGAAACTTGTAGTAAACAACATGAAGGAGGTCCTAAGACGCTTCGGATACATATATGTAACAACCCGGTCATACGGATTTCCCTACCACGGATATCCGCTTGACTTCTGGAGGTATGAAGTCAAAGACATAAGGACAATATTCTCAGACTTCAAAATATCACACCTCGAGAAAGATTCTGTGGAGCCGGGAGTACTTCTCAAGGCAGCGAAGCCAGCTGACTATAGACCTAATGACCTTCATAATATTGCCCTATACTCGATGATCCTAGGTAAGAGAACAACATCCGTCCCGGACTGGTACGAGATGCCTCTGTCAAGGAGGGTAAGATTCTCCATGATGCGAGTGCTACGATCAATCGACAGATCGATCGAGTGGGATCTATCGACCGTTGAGAGATGAACCCTCGTCGAAGACTCGATCGATCGATCGATTGATGGGGATGATGGATCGTCTTTCGTGTTTGAACAGATTTAGCTTCAGCCTTCCGTCTTCAAGAGTTGTTGCCAGCTGACTGAGCGCCATGTATTGGAGCTCCCTTGAACGCTTCCCATATCTCAAGAAAAAGCCAAGCATGAAGGCGTATAGTTGGAGACCTCGAATTGAAACTACGGGTGCTCTAACTCCGCTTTTTTGACATCGATTGGTCATGCATGGACATCTAATCCCTGTAATGAAACCATCTATGAGGCCGCGAATCACAAGGCTGCTTCTTTCAAGAAGCGAGACAAAGACAAAGTGAGGAACCCTTAATAGGAGTTTGGGAAGCCAGAACCTGGTGTACCATACAGTCAAAACTACCGCATTCCTATACGGGTAATAAAAGACGGCCCAATCATAAGACTTAGACGTAAGTTGGCGATAGTGCTTGCCCACCACCACAGGGATAGATCGGACCCTATGACCCGCGTGCCACAACCTCAAACCTAGTTCAGCATCCTCGTGATGCAAGAACAACCTCGAGTCGAACATACCTTCCACCGATCTCAAGGCGTTTGTCCTGTATACGCTGTAAGCTCCGTCCGCATAAGTCACATCAACAACTTCACTCAGCCTATCACTATCTGAGGGCATGCAAAGACCTCTTGCAAGACAGGTGGAGAAGGATGTCCAGTACATCCCAGACGAGTCGATGAGAGGTTTGTTCCACTGAAGTATTTCTCCCTGAACACCGGCAACGTCAAGGTTTTCTTCAAGATAACTCACAAGAGTGCCCAAGGAATCGGGCTTCGGACGTAAGTCACTGTTTATCAGGGCAACGTATTTTGCTTTTTCACCTACGATCCCGAAGCCAACATTATTTCCCCCGGCAAAACCTTGATTTTTTGGCAGCCGAGCGACTCTCACTTTGATATCGCCCGGCTTGGACGAGTTCACCAGTCTGTTTATTCTTTCAAGACTATCATCGTCAGAGCCGTTATCAACTATTACTATTTCCAATGGCCGGTAGGTCAGTCTCAGAACAGCTTCGATGCACTCGGATACTATGTGCCAGCTATTAGAGGAATTGTAGTTGACCACTATCGCGCCTACCAAAGGACTCGAGGGATTGTTCGAAGATTCCGACATTTTGGCCACATATAGGGAGTGTTCGCCGAACTTCTTTATGAACCTAGCGCAATGGAACTTATACCAGGGTTCGTCAGGAGCTGACTGGCGTTGTGATCGAGACTTGCGCGGTTCGATGGCCCGGTCTCGATCGATAATGCCTGCTTTCGGCTGGCTCCGGCCGAATTGCCAAGCGTTTGTTCGCGAAACACATTATTGTCTCTCTATGTAGAAGGTTGCTATGTCTCCCTGCTTCTTTTCGTTAAGTTGTCTTGCAGTCTCTCTAAATCGTTTGATCTCTTGTTTTGAGAATATGCTTTCGTTGGGATTCACGCAGTAGGATTTTGGCGATTTCAAAGGTATGTCCCGCAGATCGCTCGATCCGCAGTTCCGACACTCCAAGTACTTGAACGTGTCTCTGTACCCGAACATCATCTCTCAAGCAGCAAGCGATTTGTTGCCTTCCTCGTTGCCACAGACAACACAGCTCAAGCTGGTTCCCAGCATCTGCTCTCTGTGGGCGTTTATCAAATCATCCGCATAACGGTTTTGGCCCCTGGGTCACTCCAATTACGATCGATAAGGGGACAGACGTTTGAGCCCGGTGAATGTAATCCAGACACTACTCATGCTTCAACCGTTGTCGAAACCGCCGCAAATGCCTTGATTCGCAATCGATCGAACTTCCATACTAGTTCCCGCCGCGAAATCGACATTCCTTTTCAGCTCGATTGTCTTATCCCCTGGATTCTTTCCAAATGAACTCTCAACTGGCCTGGTACCCCCATCTCTGGGTGATCTACCAACGATTGCCACCTCCGGCTATAGATCGGTCGAACCAACGGCATGGCAGGCGCGTAAAACAAGATATACTGGCTCCTCACCGTGATACTCCGGGGCTGAGACGGTGTGGGACCCGATCTTGGCAGCAAGGTCGAGGCACATTGCCGTGGTCTAGCATGGTCTTGGAGCAATCCGCCAAGATGACTCCAGCCTGGGGTGCGCTAGCCGCGCCCTGAGCGTTGGAAATCGTGGGTTCAAATGCGGCGGCGAACCGCTGAAACTCCCACCGGCCCCATCTGATACATTCCCGGTCACGAATCCAACAGTCGCCTAGCTCCCGGGGTATCTTCGGTCGAGGCTGCAAAACGATTTATTCGCCGTTCTGCCCAAAGCTGTCGTGAAATGCCCCGGTACGTCAATTCAAGCGACCGCCGCAGCGTTGAGCTTGTTAGGCCCCGCGGTTCTCGCCGGTCTTAGTATTGCCCTATCGTTTCCACTGTTCACCGGTGAGTACACGCAACACATGGGATCGATTGAGTCAGCCTTCATAAGCGACGCTCGCTTCATCCTCGAAAACTACCCGCATGTCAACTGGTATCCGTCTTGGTATCTCGGTTTTCCGTTTCATCTCTCATATCCGCCTTTTGTTCCATATCTCACCGCCGTTCTCAGTGCACTCTCGGGGGCCAGCGTAGCCCGCTCATACCGAGTCCTGGTGGCGTTCGCCTACGTATTCTGCCCGGTCACTTTCTACTTCTTCGCTCAGAGGTTGATGAGAAGCAGGTTCTGGGCTCTTGTCTGTGCTCTTGCGTACGTGCTCTTTCCATCCTCGTACTACCTCTGTTTTCCTGATGCAGCCCAGAGACTTCAGGCATGCCCATCGGTCAGGCTGGTGAACCTGGCTTTCTACGGAGAGGGGCCGCACACCCTAGGTCTCGCCATCACGCCCTTGGCTGCTCTCTTCTTCCTTGAGGCGGTGGAGAAGCCTAGGCCGCGAAACTATATGCTGGCGGCCGCTTCCGTGGCAGCGGTTGCCCTCGTCAACCTCATCGCGTTCTTCGCTCTGGCCGTCATGTTGACCGCCCTCTTGCTCGTTGAAGTGTCCAGAGGGAACCCCTTGAATACAGTGCGGAAAGCTTTCATCTGTCTCATGATTGCCTACGGGCTGATTGCTTTCACATACGATGTGTCGTTTGTCCGGGCTTCTGCCGCTTTCGGCGAGCAGGGAACGAATCCTTTGGGGTGGCTGATCACCCTGCTCCTTCTGGCGGGCTCGATCATCGTGGCTAGGCTCACCACAAAGCGGGGAATGGGCTGGGCGGTGGCCGCGACATGGGTAGTCGCTCTCGGAGGGATCATATCGCTCTGGCGATTGTTCGGACTGACGATCGCTCCTCAGCCAAAACGATACATCCCTGAGCTGGACATGGGGATAGTCCTGCTGATCGGTCTAGCCGCTAAGTCTCTGAGTCAACGTGGAGGGCTGAAGCGCTTCCTCATAGCAGCGGTTTTGATCGCAGCGGCGTTGAGTTCCGTTCTGTCTTGGAGCGCAAGTTGGTCGATTGCTGAGCCGAATGAAGACATCACCAACACGGCGGAGTATCAGGTTGCAGTTCATCTGGAAAGCCTCGTTTCGTCTGGGGAGAGAGTCTACGCCACGGGGTCGACAGCATTCTGGCTGAACGTGTTCAGCAAGATTCCTCAGGTGCGCGGGGGGATGGACCAGGGAGCCACAAACCCTTGGTGGGCCCACGTCACGCATCAAGTCAACACTGGAGAGGAGCCCGACGCGTCGATTCAGTGGCTCAAGGCCTTGAACGTGCGATACGTGGTAGTGGATTTCCCGAACGCTTCAACCGCGTACAACGACTACAGCCATCCGTTCAAGTTTGAAGGGACGCTGCGGAAGCTCTTCCAGCGGTGTGGGGTTGCAGTTTACGAAATACCGCTGTCGAATTCTGCGTGGGTCCAACTCGTGAGCAGCGAGGCCGCCGGACAACTAAGGCCTATTCGGGGAGTTCTCGACCGGGAAGGGCTTGGAGACTACCTTGGGTTGGTCGAGAATTCGACTGCAAATGGAAGTGTTGAATACGTCGCCGAGAACCCAGATGAGATTAGGTTGACGGTGGTCGGCTGTAGCGGGCAGGAAAGCCTTCTCGTGAAGTCGACGTTCGACCCTCGATGGACGGCAGACGTCGGTGGGGTTGATTTTCCGGTCAAGAAGATCGGGCCCGACTTCATGCTGGTTCAGCTGAACCGGACCGGCGACTTCGAGGTGCATCTCGTCGCACGGCCCCTACTTGATCAGCGTGTGGCTGAGGGGATCTCCGAGTCGACGATGATCGCATTGCTCATAATGATGATTTCAAGCGCTATACGTTCTAGACGTGCTGTACGTTCGAAGCCTCGGTCGTCCAGGCTCTGACAGCTCCTTGATCGATGATCGATAGACGTTTTGGAGTGCCCTGAAGCCGATGAGGAGTTTCCCTCCGGTGGCCGTTCGCGTGACAAGGTCAACCCCCAGCCTTAATCGGCCTAGATCCGGTATTGCCCTTGCTGAGCGCCATGTCAGGGTCGACTGCGCCAGAAACGTATACCCGGTTTCCTCCAACCTCTAAGCGACAGCACTAGGTTCAAGAAAGGTCTGCGTGGGGAGTTAGTCCCGAGGGGGCATAGGATCAAAACTCAGTGTGATTGAGAGATATCCTTCTCATCGGTTTCAATCTATCAGACGATCGGGTCGTTCGGCTTTGTCAGGGGTCCTTCTAGCTTGGCTTTTTCTTCTTCTTGGCTCCTTCTGCCTCTTCCTTCCCTTCCTCGGCCACGGGTTTCTCCTCTTCTTCCGGTGTCTCTAGCGGCGTCTCCTCTATTGGCGTTGGCGCCGGAGTTGTGGCCAGCGTCCATCCTATCCAAGCCAGTATGGCGAGTATCACAGCTATGCCGAGGAAGGCAGTCACCTGCAGCGTGATGAACGGGATCTGCCCCCCTGAGAAACCCACCAGCCATCCGTAGATCAATATCCCTGCGACGCTCCCTATGAGTATCATCGCCCCTATGACTTGATCTTTCGTCATTCTTCTCGTCCCCTGTTGCGATGCTGTGTAGTCGAGGCTTGAGTACTTAAAAATAGCGTTTTCGCCCGGCTGCCTTCCACAGCCCGGCAGCCGTCACCCGGCGCGGCCTCGACGTGCACGGCTTAAATAGAATGCGTCGGGGATTGTCCACAGCGATGAGCGGGGACATCTCACAGGGCTTGACGGGTGTCGTCTTCTGCGGTGGGGCCGGGGTTAGGCTTCGCCCCCTGACCTACTACGTGCAGAAGACCATGATCCCTATAGGCACGAACGAGAAGCCTCTACTGGAGTATATCGTCCGCCTCCTGAGGCACCACGGGATTACTGAGCAGCTGTTTTTGGTGAGCTACAAGGCTAGGCAGATTGTGAACTACTTCGGCGACGGCTCGAGGTTCGGTGTTAGGATTCGGTATCTGGCTGATCCGCCTGGAGTTAAGTCCACGGGGGCGGCGCTCGTGAACGCCTTTAAGAGGGGTTTGATCGGCTCGGGGCAGACGTTGTTGATCTACTACGGCGACATCCTCTCCACCTTGGACCTAGGGTCTATGATCGGGTTTCACAGGGAGAAAGGGGCTGTGGCTACTCTGGCTCTCTCCTCCGGGTTTCCAATACCGGTGGGGGTCGCTCAGGTGGACGACGAGGGAAGGGTCTCTGGTTTCGCCGAGAAGCCCGTGTTGGAGAGGCTCGTGGGTATAGGGGTTCTAGCGATGGAACGGTCAGCTCTCGGGTCTTGCGCCGAGGCCTGGAAGGAAAGGGAGCAGATGGACCTCATGGGCGACATTATACCGCGACTGATAAGGCGCGGTGAACCGGTCTTCGGATACCGCACCTCCGACTACTGGTATGATATTGGGTCTGCCGAAAAATACGAAAAGCTTGACCCAGAGATGATAGACGGCAAGTTCGCGTATCTCTTCCAAGCGTCCCCCTAGGCTCTGACCCCATGCCGTCAGCCTCAGCGCCGCCCCGTTTTCTAGCCCGCGTGGTTGGAGGCATTTTTGCGATGTTTTCCCGTGTTCGTTCGATTGTTTCGATGCTCGAGACCGGCCCTACTTTAGGGATAAGTATATATGGCGGTCGTGTCTCGCGGGGCGTCACCTAAAGAAGCGAAGAAAACCAAAGGAAGTGAAGAAAGATGCTCTCAGGAAGAACTCGTCTCGTGAACACCTCTACCAAGATTCAGGGCAAGAAGTATGATCGTTTCCTGGTTCACATCCCGTCAAAGGTCGCCAGGGACTCCCAGTTTCCGTTCAGGGCCGGCGACTTGCTGTCGATAGATGTCGACCCAAAGAAGAAGACGATCACGCTTCTAAAGACGAGGAAGTAAAGACTCCGCAAGGCGACATCGGCATATCTCGAGCCCGTTATGAATCCTTTTTCATCCTGGGCTAGAGGTTCTTCTCTTTCTGGTAGGGGCTCTCGCAAGTTCTCTTCGGTCATTGCTCATGCAAGGGGTGGCCGAGGCCCGATCCTCGATTTCGAGAGATGAGTCGACACCGAGTGGAAGAAGCTCCCTAGCCCAGGCCTCCTGAGGTGCCCAGCTTCAGGCTCATTGCATGCCTCCTGAGGTGCCCAGCTTCAGGCTCATCGCGACGCTCGGGGAGAGAGCTATGGATGCAAGGGTTACCAGCGTTAGGATGAATGCGTGCTTGAAGCCTGCGGAGACCCGCTCCTCCGCAACCTTTCCTGCTACGAGCCCGTTTATCGCTCCGTTCAGCACGAGCGGCGGAACGAAGAGCATGACGAATTCTCCGTAGGCTATCGACATGCTGGCTATGGAGAGG
>Ga0315306_10000825_pt1 | contig 14921 bp, 12 predicted proteins | sample TDP1_MG_FD_203803 | JGI IMG/M metagenome (GOLD analysis project Ga0315306, IMG submission 203803) | Freshwater sediment microbial communities from Lake Towuti, South Sulawesi, Indonesia - TDP1 | ecosystem: Environmental > Aquatic > Freshwater > Lake > Sediment | place: Indonesia: South Sulawesi... | reverse complement strand
AATCTCTTTTCCAGCTGGCTCTGAACCGCCTCAGTTTTCGACACCTTCTTACTCTCGAGCCTGTCTCTTTCGAGCATATTGATGAAGTCAGTATTTCCACCAACGTTGATTTGGTACGTCCTGTCGATAGCAGCGCCTCTGTCGCAGCACAGCTTGGCCAGAACCCGGTGAACTATGGTCGAACCGATCTGACTTTTGATGTCATCACCGATCACTGGCACATGCCCATCCTTGAAGCTCTTCTGCCACTTCTCATCGGAGGCTACGAACACTGGAATACAGTTGACGAAGGCGCAATCGGTCTCAAGGGCTATCTCCGCCCAAAATTCTGTTGCTTTCTGGCTTCCCACTGGAAGATAGTTCAACAACACTCTTGTTCCCGTAGCATGGACCTCTTCGACTATCTCCTCCCGCAATCTCTCATTGGATTTCGTCTGTATCACAGGTTCGATCATTTCTCTTGTGAATATCCCCACTCCATCTAAAACTGGGCTCTCTTTAACAATCGCAGTGCAACCAGAAACTTTCTTGACCCATTGAACGGCATTCGGCCCGCTGTAGATCGCATCCGATAACGGTTTTCCAACCTTATTTGCTCCAATGTCGAATGCGCTGACAAAAACCAGATCATCCACGGAGTAGTTGCCTATGCGCTCGTGCATCAGACCCACTCTTTCGCTCCCACTGGACTTGTACCATTCGATTCCTTGGATGAGCCCGCTTGCGCAGTTTCCGACTCCGATAATTCCAACTTTGACCTTTGCCATGCCCTGCACCGTGTGAGTTACTTTTATGGCCGTAAAGGTTTTATATTTATACGTTTCGGAACCATTCTCCGTCCATGGCCCTTGAGCGGCTAGTGCGAAAGACGACTAAGGAGAACCTTTGGCTCTACATCCTTAGTATCCTGAAGTTGAAGCCCACGTACGGCTACGAGCTAAGAGATGAGATACAGCGACGCTTCGGATTCCAAGTAGGAGAAGTAACAAGCTATGTCGTCATGTACGGCCTGAAAAGGCAGGGCCTTGTGAAAGTCCTGAGAGAGGAGGCGAGGAAGCAGGGCCTCGCAAGGAAATACTACTCAATAACACCTGAGGGGAAAGCCCTTCTATCGAAGGGCGTCTCGTACCTTCGAGGGCTCTCTGAGAGACTATGACAAGTCTGAGGCAACGCGAGCCCGGCAGTAAGATCAGAGGCATTCATGCAAGCTAGCCTGGGATTCTGCTGCGATAGTCACTTAATATCGGTCAACGAATCTGCATTTTCCAGAGCCTAGATGGCGTGTTCAATGATTGCCGCGGTCTTTCATGGAGTCAGAGCGGGCGTCAACGCGCTCGTCACTTCCCTGAGGATCACTTGCGAAATACGGACCAAGGCCGCTGGTCATCGCGTTGAAGCCGATTGGCTATGACGGGTATCTGACAGCCAAGATAATTCCTAAGCCATCCGCGAGGATAGCTGCCAATAAGGCTGTGAACTTCCTTACCATTGCGCCAAGAGCGAGAAGATCAATCCGTCGAAGGCAGACTATTGGCTCTGCTGAGCCTAGTTCAAGATGAAGACCTTAAGAGACTGCGAGGGCGATCGTCATATTTCCACACAACATCTATTGGTTTTGAAGTGCTGTTGAGCTTGACGAATGAAGAGGTAAGAGAGATCTACGTGATCCCGAAGGCTGTAGAGGAGAACCAACTGGTCTACCGGGCCGAGGAATGGGAACTGGATCATTTCGATGAGAGATTGATTGACAGAACGAAGATCTACCAAATATCGAAGAAACTGCCGAAGTTGCCTTCCCAAGAGGATGTGAGCGATGTGGACAAGGCGGTTTTGCTGAGGAAATACAGCGTAGGCAACGAATTGGATGAAAGAGTTCACTCTAATAAGCAGCGCCAGTTACTAATCTTTCTTGCACAGTGATCTCACCGCTTCGGTGCCATGAATTGTCGATCTGGAGAGGCATAGAATTTATCGGTAGAGGGAACAGAGAAACTCTTCGCTTCTACGACGACCTTCTAAGCTATGTCTTCAAACAGATAGACGGCTTGAAGCGTTTGGTTACCTACGTCGCCGAGGGGGACTTGGAACTATCCTTAAATGAAGCAGCAATGATCGGAACGTTCGAATCTTTCGCAGACGATGTCAAGCAGAAAGCAAGCCTGAAGATCTGCAAGGGAGCCTTCTTCTCAGGGCTAAGTGAGCACTTTCTGGAGTTGCTTGAGAAAATCGACGACATGGCCGACTACGCCAAGGATGCTTCGACAGCCGCAACTGAACTAAACCTTAGCACACCAGTGTTCCAGTCTCTTCTCAAGGACCAAGATTCACTTTACAGCATGATCGATGAAGTATTCCAAGCTGCGAAGGCCCTCAAAGCAGCAATCGAAGGTCTGAGTCGAGGATCGGACATAGTCATTGAAGCAATAATGGATGTAAAGAAACATGAGAAGCTAGCGGACGTCATAAGGGAGAGGCTGATAAAGCGCCTATACTCTCAGAAGTCCGACATCGACCTCTTGACGCTCCTGCAGACAAAGGAACTTGTGTCATCTCTTGATCTTGTCGCTGATGCTGCTGAAGACTCGTCGGAAACGCTGTTAGCCATAGTTGCAAAGGCGGAGTGATGAGTGCCACTGTTGATTCATCTTTCTCTAGCAGCCGCTCTGCTCGTCTGCTTTGTTCTAGGTGCAAACAACGCTTCCGTCTGCATTAGGACGAGTTCCGGCGCTTGGTCCTTAGAGTACCTGATGTTAGCTATTGGTGGGGGACTCGGAGTAGTTCTCGGAACGATCATCGAAGGGGCGAAGCTCTCTAACTCGATCTACGGAGGCTTACTTGCCAACCAAAGCGACAAAGCCACTGCCATGCTTCTGCTAGCAACCCTCATTGTAATGCTAGTGGCGACAGTTCTGAAGCTGCCTTTATCTCTAACGCAAGCTATGGTTGGAGCAGCTCTTCCAGTGGGGCTGTCCCTACGGCTGGGTGTCAACTGGAGCTTTCTAGCTTTGGTCGGAGCATCGTGGATATGGACGCCATTAGTAGCCGGTGTCTTCTCAATTGCCTTATACGCAATCGTCACGAAAATAGGCAGAAGAATCGGAGACATTTTCCAGCGCGCGAGATTGCATGCGGCGGTCATAATGATCGGCTCTTTCTATGCTGGGTACGCTCTTGGAGCAAATGGGGTCGGACTAATCCTAGGAATCTCTCTGCCATCAATCGGATGGGTACTTCTTCTTTCTGCGAGCCTGTCAGCATCTGCCGTCGTGGGCATCTTCCTATTTGGCTACGGGGTCACGAGTACCGTGAGCGAGAGAATATTGACACTAGCTGGCACTGCTGCGCTAGCAGCGCAGCTGGGAGGAGCTCTGACAGTCCATCTGTTCACCCAATTTGGAGTCCCTGTTTCCATAACTCAGGCAGTGATCGGAGGAATAATCGGAATAGGGTGGACCAAAGACATTGTGATCATGAATACGCGCGTGGTCTTGCGCGTCGTTCTGGGCTGGATGACGGCTCCGCTCATAGGGCTGGGACTCGCGTCTCTTCTCTTGGCCTTGACGTGAAATCTTCAGTGAGAATGAGAGCCAGGAGTTGCTCAGAGAATGGAAAGACGAAAGGTAGCCTTCACGGCCGACCGCCTCAACACGTTCAAAGAGGATTGCCGATCCCAGTTGTCTTGCCGGCGTCGTCAGCTTCTCCGCCGATCGGAGACATTGTCAAAGCGATTCGTCTCCATAAGCCTGATGTCGTCGTGGAACTCTGCGATGAACCTGTCGTCAACGACCAGAAGAGAATGCAGATCGCATCGGCTGTCGTAGTAGAAAGCGTGAAGTATGAGAGGGCTGACTTCACTTTCTTTCCAACCCCGTTCAGAGACGTATGCGTCAACCACTCGATCAAGATAATCGGATTGGGAAAATGTGCCGGAAAGGCTGCAATCTCAATGGCCACAGCAATGATGGTCAACTCAATGGGACTGAGGCCCTGCGTGGTTAAGGCGGCGCCGGGAGGCCCCTGAAGAGGTTACGATCCTCGAGGGCGATAAGCTGCCCCTCACACCGAAATTCCTGCTGGAGGAAGCTGACAAGAGGAAGCACGCAGCATCAGACTACTGCCAAGAAGCATTGATAGCAAAGATCCCGACGGCCGGCGCGAGAAGATGAGGGTATTGTTCCGCAAGTGTCAGAGTCGCCGGTCTTGCGATAATCTCTTAACACACGGTAGTAAACTCTTAGTCATGTGCGGTGCAGCTAATGATTGCCGCAGTTTTTCACGGAATAAAGGACGGCCTTAAACTCGAGGAGAGGCCAGCTCCAGGTGTCATGAGGTCGGAAGATGTGTTAATTGAGGTAAAGGCATGTGGACTGTGTGGCACTGATCCGGCCATCCTAGAGGGACGTCATCCTTCATCTCCGCCTGTCATCCTCGGACATGAGTATGGAGGCGTGGTGGTAGATGTTGGAAAGGATGTTTCTTTGGTTAAACCTGGAGATCATGTCGTGGTCGATCCTAACATCAAGTGCGGGCGGTGTCGTTTCTGTAGAAATGCGAAGCAGAATCTCTGCTCCAACATGAGGACTCTTGGAATCCATCTCGACGGGGGTTTCGCACGGTACAATGTCGCTCCTCAGAGCGCCGTATACAAGGTTCCTGAAGACATGGATTGGAGAGATGTGACGCTTGTGGAACCTGTCTCTTGTGTGATAAATGGAGTAAGGCGGTCAGGGATTGGACTTGGTGACAGTGTAGCGGTCATTGGAGCTGGCCCGATCGGTTTGATCTGGGCCGCACTTTCTAAGGAAGCCGGTGCAACTACGGTCATAGTCAGCGAGACTGTCCCTGCACGTCAGGAGGCGGCAAGAAAACTTGGCGCTGATAGGGTTGTCGATCCTAGAAGGACTAACGTTGTTGAAGCGGTCAAAGCAGAGACAGAGGGTGGTGTCGACGTGGCAGTTGAGGTTGTAGGAAACCCCGTTACAGTGCAACAGGCGATTCAGATTATTGGTTTCGGTGGAAGAGCTGTGCTTTTTGGCACTTGCCCTGAAGAATCGCAAGTCAACCTGAAGCCCTACGACTTGATGCGGCATGAGAAAGGAATCGTTGGATCTTTTGCAGCGAACTTCACTTTCAGACCTGCGATCGAAGCTATGTATCAGAAACAGGTGCGCTCTGATGTCTTGTTCACACATCAATTCAAAGTCCAAGAAATCCATAAGGCAATTGAGGTTCACAGAACTGGCAAGAGCATCAAGGTACTGATCACACCCTAAGCCCTTGTTTACGTATACGCGAAATGAGTCCGAAATGCGGGTCGATGTGGCTGACGTAAGGCGATTCCTTCCAGCGTCTTGATCGTTAGCCTTTGACACCTATAACCAAGTGTTCGGCCTTCGACCTTTCGACTGCCACCACGAACAATATGCTGGGCGTCAATAGCATTATCGCCGTACAACAGGCGAACTGCAATGTTCTCTACGATTATGCTAGCGCTGGTAGCGATGCAATGCCTTGACAAGTAGCCTATGAGTGGCATAATGTAGGTCGATTAAGAAGATTCAAGTTGTAGGCTGCGCCTGGCCTCCTTGGAGTCCAAGGGACTTCGCGACAGTGGCCGTCAGCCTGATCACCTTTGGGGCGTATTTCTTGGAGACACGTTTCGTTTGGGCAAGCCCATAGAGGGAGTTCCTGAAGATGTATCGTCCGTTCTTTCTTTTCGCAGCAACCACTATGAAGGAGTAGTATCTGAAGAAATCGTCCTTTGGGTTGGGATGGTAGCGTGTTCTCCCTCTTCTCGCCCCTGTCATCTCTTTGTGAATCTGTTCGACTTGGCGCTTGGCTATCGCGTCTCCTTCGTTGGCCTTCTGCTCCGCGTATGTTAGGGTGTAATGCCACATCTGCTCAAACAGTCTTCTCTCCTTCGTTTCATGTGGAAAGCTGGCCAATGTCTCGAAGTATAGAAGTTGGTATACGCCGGACATCTTCAGTTTCAGCTTGCCATGGCAAGCCTCTGATATCGTCCTATAGACCTGAGGACTTTTGTCGCTTCCGGAGTGAAAGTCCAAGATAGCGTCGAAATATGATGCCACTGTTGACAGTTCACGGACTCGTGTGTGAAGCTCGCTCAGGTCGCCCTCGTAGTTCTCGCGCTTCCTAAATCCCACGTTTGGTGCGACAAGGTTTACGGGCATCCCCATTTGCCTGGATTCAGAGAGATAAAAGAAGAGCTCCTTAGAAGTCGTGAGCTTGCTTGTCTCGTCTAGAGAGGCTTCGAAGGCGAACGCTTTCCCTCCCATAGCATTGGACATGTAATTGAATAATTCCTTGTTCACGCGTAAGCTTGGCATGAACTTGAGGGCTAGGTGCATCACGTCCTCTTCGGAGAACGTGAGTTGAAGCGTAGCGTCGTCATCGTCGGTCCTTAGTAGGAATGGTTGCCCCAGGTGATACCTGTCCATCAATGCCTTCCTCTCTTCTTCCAAGAATTGCTTCTCGAATTCCTCTCCCAGAGTCTGTTTTGTCCACTTTGCCATGTCATCGAATTCGCTTTTTAATAGAGCAGAGGTATCTATCGTCATTCCTCTGACGAACCCGGTGCACGTCGCCTCATCTATTATCCGTCGATTGTACTCAATCGACTCTCGGAGGTTCACTCCTGATGTAGGGCCGGCACCAGTTGTAGAAGACTGGTCTACTGAAGGGCGGCGGATTCTTGATATTGCCTCATCTGGCTTCTCCGTGACTATTAGGTGGTCGATTTCAGTTCCATATAGAGAAAAGCCCGATTTGAAGCACTCTTTAGCTACTGTTCCGTATAATGTGGAGGCGTCGAGACCGGTGTGACCAAGCCATTCAGGATATTTCCCAGGCGCTGAGTTCACGACCTCAGTTAGTGAGTACTCTCTTCCGGCAGACAGCTGAAAGTCTGAGACCGCTTTCGCCCGATTCAAAGCCGTTAAGAGGTAGGGGAGCGTAAAGAGCATGCGCACGCCTAGCCCGAGTCTAGGGGTGGATTGCAGGTTTCTGGGTCCTCCTTCAGGAAGCGCCTCGTCCAAGAGCTTCCTTAGATTGGCGTTGGTGAACGGCAAGACATAGGCAACTATCGGTCTTCGTTTGTCATCATGAAGTATATGTCTCGTGGTGTTCTTGAACACACCAATTGTGCCTTTCTTGAACGCTGAATGCTCTAAGCAGATCAGTACTTCTTCGCCTCGGCTCTTCGCGACCAAGTATATCCTACCTGATTTGCACCGAATTGAACAAGAGAAAAAGGGCTTCAAGCTGATTCGTCTGCGTCTCATCAGGCTGAGCAACCTAGATTCTTCAGACTGACCACAGGTGGCGAAGAATCCCTCAGACACCATGGTTTTAGCGAGTTTGTCAAGTTGACTCAGTAGGTGATTGCGCTGTCTCAAGCTTCCCACCCAGCCATATGGCCTACCGCTATAAGTTACTTCGAATGACTGAAAAGCATCTTACCACCGACACGCATATAATAGTACTCCAAACTATCAACGTGACGAGTCAATACGACTTCAAGGTCACTTGGCTACATAATACGTGGGAAGATGCTGCCAACCTGCAAGCAAGAGGAGAGATCGGTGTTAGCGAACAGGTTAGGTGATCTTGAATGATCTTCGATCCTCACACCCATACCGATAGATACTCACGGTGCGCTACCATAGGTCGCGAAAAGCTGATCCTAGCCGAGAAGAAGAAGGCCCACGGGACTGTCATCACCGACCACGATCACCTACTGAACGAGGAGGAAGCGGCGTACCTAGGTAGGAAACATGGTTTCAAGGTATTGCCAGGAGTCGAAATATCGGCCGAAGGAGTCCACGCCCACATACTGGCCTTTGGTGTCAGGAAGGATATTAGACCGAACTTGGGTGTTGAGGAGACCATCGCTAAGATTCATGAGCAAGAGGGGATCGCTGTTGCGGCCCACCCGCTTCGCTACGTAGGCGAGCTAGACAGGGCCAAGTGGAGGGACTTGGATTGTATTGAAATCCTCAACCCTCACTGCTCTCGTAGGCAGAATATTAAGGCGAGAGAAATCGCGCTAAACTGGAAGATCCCGCAAATCGGCAGCTCTGATGTCCATCATTTACCCATGGTAGGGACGTACGCCACCCGATTCAACAGCGACATAACCAATCTAGATCAGCTGAAGAAAGCTCTACTGACCGGTGAGGCAGAGCCGATCACTCTGTAGGCAAATCCTCTTCTAAGGACCTTGGACCTAGGTTCGGGTCCTACTCGCTAGCTTGTCGCCGGTGCTTCTTCAGCGCCCCATAATACATATATCCGCCATGGAACAGTACTAACGCTAGGGGAGAATTGAATTGAACAAGTTAGTGAAATCTGTTCTAAACAAGTCGGCGATAACCAAGACGCAATCCATTCTGATCGCGGCGATCCTGATCGTGGCTGTTGCCTTCGGTGCTTACCCCTACCTCGCGCCTCCACCTACTCCTCCAACTCCTACGAAAACATTGACGCCTCGGGAGTTGTGGATGAGTAACGGGAAGCTTGGTCCATACGCTCCTGCGACAGATGACTGGAATGAGATCATAACCAAAGCCAAGCAGGAGGGCAGAGTTGTCGTCTACTCCCTTTCCTCAAGGATCCCCGACGTAGCGGCGGCGTTCAAGAAAAGGTTTCCCGAGATAGAAGTAGAATACTACGACATATCGGATGTCACGATCAAAGAGAAATTGATCAGAGAACAGGAAAGCCAGAACTTCCAAGCAGACGTTCTCTTCTACGCAGACTATCCGACCGTTGTCAACCTCGTAATTCCGAAGGGATATGCTGTCAACTGGGTCCCGACAAATATGACCGGCGTTATACCTGAGAAATGGAGAACACCAGCTCTTGTCCACTCAATGGAGTCAAGAACCATCATCTACAACAATGAGACCTACAAGCAACAGCCTGTAACCAGTCTCTGGGACTTGACTAAGACAGAGTGGAAAGGAAAGGTCATGATGAAGGATCCACTGGCGTCATCGGACATCATGAATTGGCTTACTTTGCTTACACAGCCAGACATTGCTAAGCAGTTGGCAGACGAATACCAGCGGGTGTTCGGGCAGCCGCTGAAACTCAGCACGGCCAACGCAGGGTACGAGTTCATTAAGATGCTTAAGAAGAACGATGTTGTGCTAACACAGGCCGACGGAGACGTCTCTAATGGCGTCGGAGCAAGAGGGCAGAAGAGCCCTCCCATAGGCATATGCGTGGTCTCGAAGCTGAGGGACGTGAAGGCCAAAAACCTCGCTATGGAAGCGATCTACGACCTAAGGCCATTCGCAGGCGTCTACAAGAGGAACGTACTGAATATTGCCAACATGGCAAAACACCCATGGACCTCGAAGCTTTTCATCACGTTCATGCTCCATTGGAACGGTTACAACGCGGGTTACTGGGTTCCAGGGCAGTATTCACCCAGGAGCGATCTTCCATTGCCACCAGCCTCGCCGCGCTTGGATAAGACGACTTTGATGGAAGTCGAGAGTTATAGTGGCTTCATCTACACAAGCGCGGTGGTCATACGCGACTTCTGGATTGGCCTCTAAACGGCCTTCCTCCACTTCCCTTTTTTTGTAGGAAAAGAAGGAGCCTTTTCTATATGGGATGACGAGGGGAGATGAGGCTTCCGAGGGCCCTAAGAAAGACGCATGTTGTACTGTCACTTCTCTTCTTGATTGTACTAGGCTATTTGATCTTGGTTCCAGTTTTGAACCTAGTGCAGGAAACAGTGGTATGGGGTGAGGCAGATACACGACTTTCACCAGAAGCTCAAGTGGGACAGATCTCACTTTTTCATTGGTGGAGAATATTCCTAAGTTCACTAAGCACGAATATGTTCTATGTGCCTTTGATGAACTCCTTGACCATAGCGTTTCAGACTTCCATTTTTTCTCTTGGAATCGGTTTCATGTTGGCGTGGCTATCTGTAAGAACAAACACGGCATTCAAAGGGCTGTTGTCAGACACGGCGATGATTCCATATGCTCTTCCGTCTTGGGCCTTTGCTCTTGCATGGATCACCCTATTCAAGAACCAGAGGATAGGAGGATACAGCGGAATGCTACAGGCCATAACTGGTATTGAGCTCCCGGACTGGATAGCATATGGAACCCTGCCAATAGTGGTCTGCTTATCTCTTCACTATTTCACACTCAACTACAACTTGATCTCAGACGCGCTTTCGAACGTGAACGCCGAGATAGAGGAAGCGGCGGAAATAACCGGTGCAAGTAGACTATACATCCTAAGAAGAATAGTGTTTCCAGTAGTGACCCCGGCCATATTTTCCGCCTTCATACTGACCTTTTCTCATTCCATAAGTTCCTTCGGAGCTCCGGCTTTTCTCGGCATGCCAGTTCGCTACTATGTTATGCCAACGATGCTGTATTCTGCTGTCATGAACCGATTATATGGCGACGGTTATGCGCTTGCCGTTATCTTACTGGGAATAGTCCTGTGCGCTCTTTTCATTAATCGTAAAGTGATTGGAACGAGAAAGAGCTTCGCGACAGTAGGCGGCACTGGTTTCAGACGCAGAGTTACAGAGCTCAGGAGAAGAAGAATAGTAGGAGCTGCTGCAGTAACGTTCCTTGTGACTATCTGTTTTCTTCCTTTGGGCGTTCTCTTATTGCAGACTTTCATGAGGTACGCTGGCACCTATAGCATTGACAATTTGACGCTTCACTACTGGATCGGGGCTAGCGATCCGAGTCTTGCAGATGGACAACCCGGTGTCCTACTGAACCCTGGGATACTGGCTGCGATGAAGAATAGCTTCACCCTCGCCTTCGCCACAGCCCTCATAACAAGTTTCGTAGGGATACTGATAGGATACCTGATAGTAAAAGGAAGAGGAACGAAGATCTCATCGGCTCTCGATTCTGTAGCATACGCGCCCGCTATGATTCCCAGCATCACATTGGGAGCTATCTATCTGTCCATGTATGCGAAACCATTGGGCCCGATACCACCACTGTATGGAACATTCGGACTTCTAGTGATGGCCTGCACTGTGAAAACTCTTCCTACTGCCTCAAGAGCAGGCGTCAGCTGCATAATGCAACTTGGAAAGGAGTTGGAGGAAGCCGCGATCGTGACAGGCGCCTCCTGGCCAAGGCGATTCCGAGCAATCATCCTACCTCTAACTAGGAAGGGGTTCCTGTCAAGCTTCACCCTGATCTTCATGTCCGTAATGAGAGAGCTGACATTGATAGTGATGCTTGTGACTACTGCAACCAATTTGCTGACGAACCTGTCTGTTCGTTACGCTGAGCAGGGCTACATGCAACACTCAGATGCGATCGTTTCCATGATCTGCGGCATCACGCTCGTAGTGGTTTTGGTCGCGAGAAGAGTAACCGCCGAAAGAGTCGTAGAGGAATGATGTAATGCCTGAGATCAGGATCAAAGGCGTGACGAAGGAGTTCGGCGAGACCGTTGCTGTGGATGGCGTAAGTCTTGACGTACGAAACCGAGACTTTCTCACATTGTTAGGTCCATCGGGATGCGGGAAGACAACTACTCTCAGAATGATAGCTGGCCTAGAGGAACCTGACAAGGGAGAGATTTGCTTCGGCGATCGCTTTGTTTTTTCCGCCGAGAAAGGCGTCTCTCTTCCCGCTTCAGAGAGGCGAATAGGCTTTGTCTTCCAAAGTTATGCACTGTGGCCTCACATGACCTGCTTCGAGAACATTGCCTTCGGAATGAAGGTGAAGAAGATGTCCGAACAAGAAATCAGAAATAGAGTAAAAGAGCTGATGGAGCTGCTTCATCTTCATGGGATGGCAGATCGCTATCCATCAGAGCTCAGTGGAGGCGAGCAGCAACGTGTCTCGTTGGCAAGGGCTCTGGCGATGGAGCCTGAAATTCTTCTCTTAGATGAGCCGCTTAGTAACCTTGACGCAAAGCTTAGGGTAGAGATGCGATCCGAGATAAAGAGGCTACATCACCTGATTGGCTGCACTTGTGTATACGTTACTCACGATCAGTCCGAGGCCTTATCCATGTCAGGAACAATTGCGATCATGAACAAAGGCAAAGTTGTTCAGGTCGGTACACCGACGGAGATCTACGACCAGCCAAATAGCGTGTTCGTAGCCGGCTTCATAGGAGCTCCCTCAACAAACCTGCTTGACGCGAGCATCTCGAGACAAAGCGACGGCACCTACATAGATTTTGGCTTCCACAGGATCGCTGTTACCGGAGACGCAAGGACGATCCTCAGCGACCCAAAAACACCTTCCGAAGTCGTGTTCGGCACAAGACCAGAAGATGTTATAATATCTGAAAAAGAGATGACCGACGCGTTTAGCGGCGACGTATATTCGTTTCTCTATCTCGGCACATCCCAAGTCGTAGAGGTCACTCTCCCGAATGGCAACATAATACGCGCGCTCGCTCCAGTTAAAGAAAGACTCAAGATCGGTCAGCCGATACGCATCGCCTTCAAAGAAAACTTCCACGTATTTGACAGAAAATCAGGACAAGCCATTGTGTGAGAGAGGAGAACGAGGCTCTTGGTCAAGGGAGCAATCTTCGACGCTGGAGATATACTCTACCACAGGAAGAAGAATGAGGCGGAAACTCTCTTCTGGGCTTTGGAACAGAATGGATGGAGCAAGAGGCAAGAATACGTCAACAACATGGACGTCTTTCACGATCTAAGGGAACTGTCATACAGAGGGATCATAACCAGAAAGGAAAACGTGACAACATTTCTGAACTCCCTAGGCATACACGATGAGGCACAGCGGAACTCCATCTTCACATCATATGAGAATGAATACCAAGTCAACATGGTATTCCCTCAAGAAGTCCCTGAAGTGATAGGAGACCTCAAAGCTGCGGGGATGAAGCTCATCGTGTTATCCGATGGCCATTGCTCAGGACTCGAAAAAAAACGATGGTTGGCAAGGGTTGGAATAGACGATAAGTTCGAAGATGTCTTATGCTCATGTGATATTGGATATCGAAAACCAGAGAGAAGAGCTTACGAGATTGCCCTAGAGGGATTGGCAACGGATGCAGATGAGACTGTATTCGTTGGCCATTCTCTCAAGGATCTGGGAGGGGCGACAAATCTCGGTATCACAACAGTTGGCGTTGGATGCCCCAATGCCAACACTGGCCTAGTGAATGTACGCCTATCCAAGCTCTCAGAACTCCCCAAGGCGATCAAAGAACTCAAGAGATAAGATCCAGGCCTCTCACACTTCTGCCTTTTTTCCACTGTTTTTTCATCATTTCATGCCTTGCCGACAAACTCTTTTATCATCGGACGGCAGCCCAAAGAACTCATTCGCGGAGCGTCGACAGATGTGAACCCGCAACAGCAGCACGGTCAGAACTCTAGAAGGGTCGAGATGTTGAGCAAGTTCACTATGTCAGAATCAGTCGATCACATGGTTCTACAGCTTAAGGATGGGTTCACTCTTGCGGCCGCGGATCACATTCTAGTACGCAATGGAAGCGACCTGCAATGCTTGGTCGAAGAATTTTGCCGCAGAGTTCGATCAGAAGTGGCGGTTGGCGACAAGGACCTCATGGAGAAGGGGTTCACCACAGTAATTCGAGTAGGCTTGAATCTTGCGGGACTCGATTCGCGGATGGCTGAGATACCTCTTGACGCTGCAAAGAGCGTGACATCAAGTCTCCTTGACGGAGTGCGTGCGCTTGAGGAATTGGAGGCTTCTTCCGCCAGGTCCGCTGTTGAATTGTATCTTAGAAGTATGGAGAGCGTCAATTCGGGGGACAGCCTTCCCGGATACATGGCACAGAATATTCGGAGCATTGTCACAGGGTCGATGATGCCTTCCGCGTTCATCCGTGCCTTTGAGGATGTTGCGCGTGGGACAGTTTACTGGAAGATGGTTGAGGGACAATATTGCAAGTTTGGAAATGACTATGCCAGAGGGTTGGAGATCCTCAGGCATCTGGGTTTCTGTCAGGTTTCGACGAACCCCGTCCTTGCTGCAAGAGCCTTCGATGAAGATCCTTCCCTTAGAAGCCAGCTTGTGCAGGAGATTAGGAGGCATGAGGATTGGATGAGAGATCCTGAGGCTCATAGAGATGATATGGCTCTGGCTGCTACGCTCATGGCTCTCTGGCCCAACCTCGAGGTTTTTAGGCCCCTGGCTGTGCGAAAGCAGAATCTTGACTATATGATAAGCTTCCAGTTGAACCCGAACATAGCTGACGATGTTGAGGCAAGCCTTGAGGACGCAAAGTTTGCGTACGGCTTGGCTTCCAGACACTTGGCTGAATACGATCGACGTCTGGGGCTGTCTAATCCTGGTGCGGTGCCCCCGAACATCGTGTTGAAGGTTGCTGGAAGCTCTAAGGCGGCTAGGGAGATCACGCGTGAGTTGAATGCTGCAGGCATAGGAACTAACAACACGGTGGTTTACACTGTTGGCCAGGAGATCAGGTTGATTCTTGACTCGTTCGAGGGGAAGGCTCGGGCGTTGAAGGCGGGAAAACCTATCACTCGAACGTATGAAACGAATATGGGTGGTCGTCTCGTGAGCCATCTGCGCGAAGTCGAAGCCGCCAGGATCTTCGCCAAGATCAGGGGTTTGCACGGAGAGGGACGTGCGCTCGGTCTCTTGAGGAAGCTTGCTGGAGATCTCGGTTTGGGCGGCGACCTGATTGCGCTGTTGGATGGGGCGGGTTCGGTTGAGTCGAAGGCTGATAAGGTGTGTTCCTACAGTAACCTGAGGTCCCTTGCGCATCCTGCGTTTCTTAGAATAGTTGAGAGGGCAGGTCTTCGCCGCAACGATGTTGAACAGCTTGAGAATGATGTTCGTAGAGCTGGGACGCTTGTTGCGAGGCGAGTGTATCAGACGTTCTACGCAGACGACAACAGAAGAAAATGGGTAGGCTAT
>Ga0315306_10000824_pt1 | contig 14927 bp, 15 predicted proteins | sample TDP1_MG_FD_203803 | JGI IMG/M metagenome (GOLD analysis project Ga0315306, IMG submission 203803) | Freshwater sediment microbial communities from Lake Towuti, South Sulawesi, Indonesia - TDP1 | ecosystem: Environmental > Aquatic > Freshwater > Lake > Sediment | place: Indonesia: South Sulawesi... | reverse complement strand
GGCTAAAGCTAAGTAGTTGCTCAATATCCTCTTTCTATTTCTCTGGAACGGTCTTTGTCAATATCTTAGGTTCTTTCCACTCTTCCCTAAGAATGCTGTAGAGTAGCATGTCTCTCCATTCTCCCTTAGCAAAGAAGCATTTACGGATCAATCCTTCCTTTTTGAAGCCGTTCTTCTCTACAACCTTCTGAGAAGCTATGTTCCTTGGGTCAATATGAGCCTGAATACGGACTGTGTCTTTTGAGAGAAAAATGTAGTCCACCATAATCTTAACAGCTTCAGTACAGTAGCTTTTGCCTCTTTCACTCGGTATTAGACCATAACCAATTTCCAGCAGTCTTCCAGCAGGAAAGTGACTTATGAACCCAATCTTGCTTCCATCCTTCTTCTCTATAAGGAACCATTTGTCTTCAGGTGTAAGATTATCATACATCTTTTCCAGTTCTGTCCTGGACATCTGTCGAAGAGGATTATAGACCCCAATGGTTTCAGGATCGTTAGCCCATTCTGCAGCTAGCTTCAAATCCTCTTTCTCTACAATTCTCAAATTCACAAGCTTACCTTCAAGCAAAGCCATTCCTCAAAGACTTTGTATTCCATTTCAGTTCTTATGACTTTGCTAGAACCTCATGTCCTGAGTATTCAACAGAATAGACCAGAATAACCTATAGTTAATGATACTCTTAACATATTTTCTTCCATATTGACTAAAACAGATTATAACCTCTCTATCTTTAGCTTCTATGTAATCTATAAAATCAGAACATAGGAGAACAGTAGTATCTTCTTCAGCTATTGTCTTTCTCAGAGTTGTAAAGATATGAAGAGACTTTGATAGAATTTAGCTTATTCCTTTATGGTCATGAAGTAGTAGCTTCCTAAGCTGAAGATCCCGGGTTCGAATCCCGGAGGGGGCTCCAACTATTGCAACCAGTTTCTGTTCCTTCCCTTTTTTACGAAAGCAACTTGATTTAGGCTGATTTCTTTGTTTAGAGTTTGCAGAAGGTTGATAACATGCTGGAGTGTAGGGAGTCCGACATCACTTGTTGGTTTAGTCTATCAACCCCGCAATATCAAATCCCACAATATCCTGTTGTAGTAGAAGACGTATGCTTTCACTCCGTTTTCATCAGCCTTCAAGAAATATAGAATGTGCATTTTTCTATCAAAGTATATGCGATCTGCGTTTTCGCATTCGGCGTCAAAAGTGAAATCATTCCAGAAAGTAAGTTTCTCCAAATCATCAACATCAAAATCTGACAGGGAACGTTCCTCAACCGTATAGCGATTCTCTAACTTGCCGATATAATATTGGAGTTTCTGCTCAGCCTGTTGTTCAGAATACCAATACAAAGTTCCCCCAGTTACTGCACCCAACACTACAGCGACCAATGCTAACGCAACCAACAACAATCCAACATTCTTCATACAACTGCTCCCTTCAATAAAGAATCTTGTTAGAAATTGATAAAAACATTACCTAAACTACGAAAAAAACCGTAGTTTACACAAACATTTAAAACGGAATCGGCACTTTACTTCTAATGAGCAGTTATGTAGGAAGGATTATAGTAGTCTAGGTCTCTGTGTGTGAGTCAAAATTATTTTCTGTTCTTCTTCTTCACAAAGAATGCATCCATATTGCTACTGAAGTTCTTCAAGGCAGATTTCGAATGCGCTTACTGGATTTTCTAGTTTCCAAGTTTCCAAGACTTTTGGATGAATTTCACCTATGACTCCAATTTCACTGTTTTTGAATAGGATTTTCCCGATTCTGCCGTCGATAAAGCTCTCATGCATGCTTTCCCTTATACTATATTTCAATCCTAAATTCAAGAAGAGTGCATGTAAAACTGCTTTGGCTTCTGTGAAGTTTGCGTTTGCATGTATGATGGCGCAAGCGAGTTTTTGAATATCCTTTGTTCTATTTTCTTCCTTTTTGTCAAAAATTGTTGCGTAGCCAGTTTCGAACACTCTTTGAGGATATTCGACATGTGTGTTGTGACTTAGGAATTCCATGAGGCTTGGGAGCAGCCAGTTTCGTAGGCACGTGAATGTCAGCATTTTTGGATTAGAGATTTCCACAACCTTCTCTGCTTTAAGATTCATTTTAGTAAACAAGGTTTCTGGACTAGACATTGAAAACGTCAAGATTTCTTGGAATCCCAAACCTATCATAATTTCTCGAATCAAATCATTTAAATACTTTTGAGGAAGCGAAGACCCAACTGTTGGTAGCTGTGGCCACCGAGGCTTAATGTTATTGTATCCATATGCTATCGCAATGTCTTCTACTATGTCGAAGGAATGCATAATATCCATTCGGTAACACGGAACCTCCACTATGATGCTATCTTCTGACACTTTGCCAACGCCAAATCTTGCCTTATGCAGCAAATCTGCAATCTCCTTTGGCTTTAAATCAAAACCCAGAACATTTCTCACAAATTTCACATCCAACTGCATAGTTTGCGTCTTCAACTGTGGTGTTACCACTTTCTTCAATTCCTCATATGGGTAGATGCTAGTTGCCGAGTAGACTTGTCCTCCACGGTCTGCCAAAGAAACCGCGACTGTGGTTAAGGTGTTTAGAACTGTTTCATGAGCCGTGCCAGTAACCTCAATTAATACGTCATCAACATCTTTAGTGATTTTTCCCAAGTCGTTAGAATTAATTATTGGCGGAAACGAGAGAATCTTCCCTTCCGAATCCTTGAGTATCGGCCAAACTGGATGTCTGCGAACAATGTCACCACATTCTATGCCTTTTGGATGTTTCTCAAGAATTTCTTTCAAACTCATCTTTTCTTCACAACCAAGTGGCACAAAACTTGCTTCGCCTGGTCTTGCGACCCCGTAATGCAAAGGTGGGGCAATTAGACTGAAGTTGTATAGCCCTATTGAGGCTCTTCGTCTTCTTCTCCCATAAGTTTGGTCAAGCTTATCTTGCAGGTGCATTGCTTGGCGAATAATTGTATCGCTCAACTTGACATTTTTGACGACTGCACAGGCGATGTATGGACGTATATCCCTCAACTTTGAATCGACGTTAACTTTTACGCCTGAATCACCCCTTACCGAATATTCTTTTAATCCTTTTTCGAAGCCTAGAAATCCACGTAACGCTCTTGCTAGGCCTTCAACATGCCACAAATCTGGACGGTTACTGTCCTTAATTTCTATGTGCAATTCTTGTCCGTCAAAGAGAGTGATTTGTCCCTTCACATAGGAGAGGATTTCATTTATTTCATCGGCTTCTTTCGGCAGTTTAATTCCAAGTAACTTCTGGAAATCTTCAAAATCAATTTGAATCGTCGGCATTTCATATCAACTCCTTGTGTCTTATCCAGTCCAAATCTTGTGAAAACAGGTAGCGAATGTCATCGATTTTGGCTTTCATCATGAACAATCTGTCTACGCCGAGTCCCCAAGCAATCACTGGAACCTTAACACCCAAAGGCAACGTAACTTCTGGCCTGAAGATTCCAGAACCGCCAAACTCAAGCCACCCATAACCTTCCTTGTAAGCAACTAGCTCAACGCTTGGCTCCGTGAAAGGGAAATAGTCAGGTCTAAACTTGACTTTATCTGCCTCAGCAACTTCTATGGCGAATTTTTCCAAAACTCCCAATAAATCACGCAAAGTAAGACTTTCGTCAACTACAATGCCTTCAACTTGATTGAACTCAGACAAATGTACTTTATCAACGACATCTGGTCTGTAGCAGCGGGCTATTGAATAATATTTTCCTGGAATCTCCAAGTCCTTGCTTAGTAGGGTTCTGGCGCTTTGTGCTGTTCCGTGAGACCGCAGTATTAGGCGTTGAGCCTCTTTCGTGGAGAACTTGTATTCCCAGCCTTTGGAACCCGTTTTCCATCCATGTTCATGGGTTGCCTTCACGTTTTTTAGAGAATCTTTGTATCGAGTGCTCAATTGGCCATACTTTGGTGATTTTATCAAATAGGCGTCATGTATTTCGCGTGCTGGATGATCCTGTGGTGTGTAGAGACTATCGAAATTGAAGAATGTTAATTCAACAAGTGGGCCAGACATTTCCTTAAAGCCCAATGCCACAAGTTTTGCGATTAAGTCATCTAAGAACTTTAGGTACGGATGCTTTTTTCCAGGCCACACATTTGCAACTGGTGCTTCAATGTTGTATTGTCGTAGTTTGACTTCGCGCCATTTTCCACTTACGATGAGTTCTGAAGACAATTGACTGACTTCTTCGACTAGTTTGATACCTCGTTTTACATGTTGCCAGCCCGCTTCGGTTAGCTCTAACACTCTGAGCGTCTGTTTCTCGATATCTGCAAGATTTCTATTGCTCAAAACGGAGGCAGCTTCTTTCAGCGGTTTGTCGAGGTCTTCTGCGGTTTGCGAACCCTTTTGATGCAAAAGAGATAGAAGCTTTTCGTCTGCTCCAGATGGAGGCTCTTTTGTCTTCCATTTTGGATTAAGAACAAGTTTGCGTTCTTTTGTTGAAGCCCATTCCTTTCGATGCAGCCATCCTAAGGCTATTGTTAAAAACTTGTTCTCTAAACCTGATTTTTCAGCAACTTCTTTTACTGAAACCTCCCCGCCCAGTTTGATTAATGTATTAACTAAGCGACGTTCAGGCAATCCCTTCTTGGCATGGTATTTTCCTTCCGCATTCAACGCAATTATGGTTTGTGGCTGTTCATGAACCTGTATCAATTTCTTAGTAGAAAGAGTTAAGGCTGCTCGCATAACTGCTGCATGTGCAAGACCACTGATTTCAACTATTTCCTTTATGTTTCCTTTTCCCTCAAGCTTCTGCAACGCTAACAAGGTTTTTTGTTCATTTTCTCTTAGTTCAGTCACTGTTTTCTCCTCCACAACCAGAACCAAATAATGTTGTGATTCGCTGTAGCAGTTTGGTAAGAAGTCCTTAAAGATTTTAAGACTTGACTATGTTGTCTGCTGAGCAAAAGAAGAACTTGACTGTCAGTTAAGGAAATTGGTAGGGCATCCCTTCACCATTCGGTAGCATACAATAAAGTCTGATATATGTTTAACTATTCAGTTTGTAAAATTTCTCTAGCCTTGTCAACGTATTTTTTCCGTTTCTGCTGATGTTCTTTCACAAATTTAACGACAGTCTCAACGGCTTTTTGCTTATGTTCTCCACACAGAAGTTTTCCTGTTCTGCAGTCGCCGTAGACTCTTGTGATTTCTTTGTCGTCTTCTTCAAACTGATACATGCAAAGTTCGTATACTGGGCAGATTTCTGGAATTCCACCTGATTCTCGCTGTTCTTTAACAGTGGGTTTTCCGCCTGTGAAGGCATTCGAAATCTTTTTCGCTATGCTTTCAAGCTTTTCCTGCAATGTGAAGTAGCTCATTGGAATTCTTTTGCTCATCTTTGGCGAACCATCCAAACCCTTCATTATCTTATGCACCGTAGACGAGGGAATCACAAAGCCGTATTTTCGACGAAATCTAAACGCCAAATCTCTTGTAAACCTCAAATGCGGGTCCTGGTCCACACCGACGGGCACCACGGTCGGTTTTGGACCGCCAAAATCTTTCAGTTGCGGCATCAGAATGTCGCCTGCTTGAATGAGCGCGGATAGATAAAGTCCTATGTGTCTTTCACCGTAGATTGCCTTCATTGTAGCCAAGGTTGCTGCTCTGCCAAAGATTATAGCCAAGTCTTTGACTCGACGCTCCTCAGACTGCCTGTAAATGTAGCCTTCTTTTGGGGCGAAACCTAACGCAAGCAAGTCTGCAATATTGCCTGTAGCATATTTTTCACTTCTTTCAAATGGAATCTTGTTGTCTTCGTAGGCTTCGACGTCTGCGATGCAGTAGAAGGCTTTTGCGCCTTGCTGCTGGAAATAAATGACTTCGCGAGCAGTCATTAGGGTTCCTAAATGAAATTCCCCTGTTGGTTTTATGCCGCTCATCACGGCAAATTCTTCATGATTTTTCATGGCGTTCAAGACGTGTTCGAAGTCTCTGTGCCCAAAAATCACATTACGCCTCATGTACATGCTTGGGTTTGGCATCTGTTCTAGCAGGGGTTTGAATGGCTGGATTCCAAACTCCTCATAGAGTTTATCGTAGTCCTCGATTGCTGTTGTTCCGAACGGATCAAGAACAGTTTTCTTGTCGTCACCTGTTGACAACTGCTTTAGCCTCCTTCATTGTGAAGTTTGATTTGACAAGATTGGCTTTTTCTCTGATAAAATTTGCTAACTAACAAAACAAAGACGAGTAGGCTAAAGGCAGTTACTGCCAGTCCAATGGTGGCACCTTGTTAAAGGAAATGGTAATATGGATACTTAAGGGTTCTGGAGCTTAATTATATAAGATGAAGGTCGTCCTGTTGAGGTTCTAAGGTGACTGAAAATGCAAGTTAATAAGGTCGAGGTTGATTTATCATTAGCCTACAGGCTTATCCACCCAGAGCATGTTGTGCTTGTAACATGTGTAGACAAAAGTGGCAAAGCAAACATCATAACCCTAGCTTGGTCTATGCCAACATCCATTCGTCCGCCTATGCTTGCAATAAGTATTGCTCCAAAAAGATTGTCTCATGAAATGATTGTGGAAACTAAGGAGTTTGTGGTCAACGTTCCAACCATGGACATCGTTAAGGAGACGTTGTTTTGTGGCAGAAGAACTGGAAGAGAGTTGGATAAGTTTAAGGAAACTGGCTTAACTCCATTGAAGGCTAAGATTGTGAAGCCGCCCATCATAAAAGAATGTGTAGCCCATCTAGAATGCAAGTTGAGTCAGCAAGTAACCACAGGCGACCACACAATATTTGTCGGCGAAATCCTCGCAGCCTACGTAAACGTAGGAGTTTTCCGTGGAAAATACAAACTCAGAAAAGTTAAGCCCATATACCACTTAGGAAGAAACAGTTTCGCAACACTCGCAGCAAAGGTTACACGCCCCAAACTAAGTGCCCCATAAATGCCTAGAACTTGTATGATTCGCCAGGTTTTAACACAACAACTATTGTCGCTGACATCTTTTCCTTAACCATTTTCTTGAACTCCTCAGCTGAAGATGCCAAAACTGGAAATGTCTGATAATGCATTGGAATGGCCACTTTTGGCTTTATCAACTCAACCGCTTTCGCTGCTTCGCTTGAACCTATCGTGTAATAGCCACCAATCGGAATCAAAGCCACATCTGGACGATAAATTTCTCCAATCAACCCCATATCACTGAATAAGATTGTGTCACCTGTGTGATAGACAGTTTTCCCATCAGCACTTATTATGAAGCCAACAGGTGCACCCCGCAACGCAGAGTGAAAAGCTTGAACCATTACTGTCTTGATTCTCTTCACTTCTGCGGTTCCGCCGATATTAATTCCAACAACATCCCTAACGCCTTGCTCCTTCGCGTAGACACTCAACTCATATATGCCGACAAATGTGGCGCCAGTTTGTTTGCAGATTTTGATGGCATCACCCAAGTGGTCTCCATGGTCATGTGTAACGCAGACAATGTCAACTTTCTTCAAATCTTCAGCTTTCTTGCATGCCTTTGGGTTTCCTTCCAACCACGGGTCTATCAAAAGAACTTTTTCTGCTATCTCTATTTCAAATGCGGCATGTCCAAGCCACCTTATTTCAGCCACTCTTGTTTCCTTCCTTATGTCTAAACTTTTTTAACTGGACGACATTTAAAGAATCTGCGTGCAAAGATATGTCTATCCCCAACGAAGTCCTGCAAAAATATGAGAAAGCAGGAAAAATAGCCCGCGAAGTGAGAGAAGAAACCGAAAAACTTGTTCACGAAAACATGCCACTGATAGAAATATGCGAAAAAGTAGAATCCCTCATTCGCAAGAAAGGAGGAAAACCCGCCTTTCCCTGCAACGTGTCAGTCAACGAAATCGCTGCGCATTACACTTCTCCTCCGTTGGACAATCAAATTGTTCCAAAGGGCTCGATTGTAAAGGTAGACATTGGAGCCCACATAGATGGCTACATCGCCGATACAGCAGTAACCATCTGCTTCAGTCATGAACACAAGGACCTTGGAGAAACGGCTGAGAAAGCCCTTGAAACAGCGGCTAAAATACTTCGCCCAGGGTTACCCGTTTCCCGCTTTGGCTCCACAATTGAAGGGGTCATCAGGGGCAATGGGTTCAAGCCAGTTTCGAATCTTACTGGGCATCAGGTTGGTCGCTATTTGCTTCACGCTGGAAGATCTCTGCCCAATGTTTCTCATTTTTCCACTTCAAGAATAAGTGAAGGAGAAATCTATGCTGTAGAACCATTCGTAACGCTTGCAGACGCGGCTGGCAGAGTTGGAACCAGACGTGACGCATATATATTCAGGTTTATCAAGCAGAAAACTTTGAAGAGCCCTTACGCTAAGCAACTTCTAGACTTCATTAAAGGGAATTTTTACACTCTTCCTTTTGCCGAACGTTGGCTTCATGACGCTGTGCCTTCAAATTGTTTTAGGGAGGTGTTCTCAGAACTTGTTTCGTCAAAAAGTTTGATGGCTTACCCTGTTTTCGTCGAGGCAAGTGGAAAATTAGTAGCACAAGCTGAGCATACAGTTTTGATTGAAAAAGATGGTTGCCGCGTATTGACTTAATGTTTCTCTTCAACTTCACGGTAAATTGAGGTGACTGACGTTTTTTCATTGCATTTGGGGCAAGGCTCTGCTTCTTTATATATGTAATCTCCTCGTTGAAAGTCGCGGACGTTCTTGAATCCACACTTTTGACACACTATCGTCGTGATAACTGGATGTTCCTTAATCTCCAGACGCATTGTTCTCCTTCGTGTTTGGAGCAGCATGTAGGCTGAAACAATGAATCCTGAACCACCGATTAACAGAAGTGATCCGTCAATGTTTTGCTTCAAGACAATGTTTCCTTGGGCATCAACATCTATAAGGGCTAGGGAAAGAGCAACTGCAGACACGGCTAATGTGACTATAATTATGGTGAGAAGCAAGTAGGATATTCTTCTTGGCTTCTCAACTTCGTTTGACATTCGATTTCACCTTCTATTGTCCAATTCCTATGGTGTTTCCTATACCTGCAATTATGATTGTGTCGCCTTCTTTTGATCTTTCTCGGACTACTCTTTTGATTCTCTCGATTGCAGTGTTCACGGCGTCAGATATTTCTTTTCGCATCGGCGAAATCGAATCTCCAATATCTTCTTTTATCTTAATCGCATTCACTGGAATCTTATATTTCAATGTTGTTTCTTCTATTTTGAATTGGTCGACTCCAGGACCGCCTATTGCTACGCCTATTCCTTCAGCAACTTCGCCTGGTTCTTCACCTTCATATTTCTCTCCAGCATCTATCATAATGATGTTGGCAATTTTTCCTTCATTTTCTTCTATTATCTGTTTTATTGCGTCTCCAGGTTTGCCCACATTTCCGCCTGGGCCTTCAGCTTTTATGATATGTGCGGTTCGTCCTTCAAACGGAACAGTGGCTACCACACAGTCTTTTGGAATTTTTCTTTTTTCATATCCTTGCATTAGTTTGGCTGCGACTAGTGCGCCTGCTCCGTCGCCGATAGGTTGTCCCAAAGTGACGGCTTTCAATGCGCTTCGGTATGCTTCTGCCATTCGCATTATGAGTGGTAAGACCATTTGAAGCTGCATTATGACATATAGGCTTAAGGTTTTTTTTCCAAGTATATAGAAGTGTCTAACAACTTTGTAGAAGTAGTTTAGATCTAAAGCCACTTCTAACGTGAGTTCGATGTTTCGTGTTTGTGTCATGTCTGCTGCTGGCGCCATTATTTTCACTTCGTCTTTAAATCTTTCATCCATCACGTCGAGTAGGTGCTCCAGTTTCCATACTATGCCAGCGGGGTCCATGCTTTGTGGTGGCAATGCGAAATATTCTAGGAATTGGTCTACTCTTGCTGTTGGGTCGCCTTTTGGTTTGCCTAATTCCTCTATGGTCTGTATGGCGTTTTTTCTTCCTTCGTCGCGGAAGATTTTTAGTCGGCTCATTGATCCTTCTATTTCTCTTAGCATTACGTATAGTTGGATGCGGTTGCCGTAGAACATGAATACTACGAAGAATAGTAGCCATGCTATTTGGAGTATCCATCCGATTAGGCTGTTGTCTCCGCCGTCTAGGTTTATTTGTGGGGGTAGCATTGTTTTTGTTCCCTTTCATGAAGGGATTAAGGGGTAATAGATAAAGTTTGAGGATTTCTCCTACATTTCTGTGTGTAGACGGTCTAGCAAAGTGTCTATAGACCCCCCTATAAATAGGTCTTTAAATAGTGTGTTTGAGAGTATACTAATAGAGGGGCGTATAAAGTGAAGAATGTTTTTAATTGGGTTGAAATCAGGGTTAGAGATTTGGAGAAGTCTAAGAGGTTTTATGAGAGTCTTTTTGACTGGAAAATAAGTGGGGAAGAGAATAAGGATTTTGCTTATTGGCTTATTGACACTGGTGAAAAGCCTGGGGGCGGTATGTGGCGGTTTCCGAAGACTAAGCCTATAGGCGTTATAGTTTACATTCTTGTAGAAGACATAGACAAAACCTTAAAGAAAGTCGTGGAAGCAGGTGGAAAAGTAGTGATGCCAAGAGCAAGAGAAGGTGAAAACTTCATGGCATTGTTCGCAGACCCCGATGGAAACACTTTTGGACTTTACCAAAAAGGTAAGCATGCTCAACCGTAAGCCTCACAGATTGCTATAGATGAGATGTCAGTGTCTTCCAGAAATGTTTGGATGAGAATCCTAAGAATACTCGTATTTGCAACTATCTATTTCTTTATCCATCTTGTCTTCTTGTTTTTCTTCATCATAAGTACATACAGTGGCTATTCTGAATTTTCATGGTATCTTCAGCGTCCCTTAGAAGCCTTTTATGTAATCTTTTTTGAGTTGAGCCGTAATCCTGTTTTGTTTATTCCGTTTTTCACTCTGGTAATATATTGTCTGGTCTTGGGCTTTGTAACTGATTTAGCTTTAAGCTTCGTCTGGAGATACTTCAGCCGTAGGAAACGAAGTCACAAGATATAGCTATGCTTCTAAGGAAATTGTTCGTTGCTTCTCTAAATGCGCCTTGAGACGTTCTAATGTTCGGATATAACTAGGAGACAGATTTCTTTCCTTGGCATGCCTTAATCTCTCTTCTACAGCATCCACCGTGGGTAAAGCAGCCTTTAGTTTATCCCAACCAGATTTCCTTTTTAGAATTACAGTTTCTCTTTGGTTTGATGCAGAATGAGGTACGCTTGAAACCGTTGGTATCGAGATAGGCTTAGATTTTTCCTTTTTGGCTACTGATCTCTGGTTTTTCACACGTTCTTGAAGATCGGTGCGGAGTTTTCTAGCATCTTCTCTTTCGACTACTTCAAATTTATCATCTGATAGAGGGTGAGGCGAGTAACCAATTTTGGACATAATAATAGGCTTGAGTTCTAGATCTATCTCGTATCCATAGCTGTTACGCCCTAGCATTTTTGCTACCTTTGTTGTAGTTCCTGACCCTAGAAAGGGATCTAAAACCGTTTCGTCGACAAATGTAAATAATTTAATTAATCTTTTTGGAATTTCCTCTGGAAATGCAGCTATTCCCTCTTCTAGTCTTCCTTTGAATGGCAAAACATTAGTTATGTTCCATACGGTAAGATACCATTTTCCTTCGCTAAATTCACGGAGATTTATTTTCGATGCTTTGAATTCATGTCCTATCTTTGGATAGTGGTATTCCCCGTTTTGTAAAATTAGAATTTCTTCAAAAAGGTTGTCTGGGTAAAAATACATTGGATACGGATGTTGTAGGACTACGCCGCTTCGGCGACTTATTCTGATGTAGCCTTCAGGTTTCCTCCAAATGATTCTATCACGGTAGAAGAACCCTTCTTCCATCATTATCCTTACAATATCGGCAGCCACAGGAAACAGCTTGCCATTAATCCTCACATCTTGTGTAACGAAGCATGCGATGCGTCCTTGTGCTAAGACTCTATGCAATTCTTTGGCAACATCCTTAATCATATCGATATATTCTGAGTAGTTCTTAAAGAGCCCTGGATAATCAAAAGGAGCATTGAAGTAGGGTGGTGAAGTAACTATAAGATGAACTGAACCGTCAGGGATTTCTTTCATGCTTCTGCAGTCGCCGAAAACGATTTTGTGCCATGTTCTCAATGACTTCACCTAGCTACACATTCTCTAACTAGTCTTTCAAAGTTTTCGTATAACTAATAATTTCCGCAAACCCTATATGACATTTTCTTTCATCATTTTGCTAAGGTTTGAAGGAGTTGGTTTCCATATCAATAGGTTCGTACACATTAGACAGTCTTCAAATATTTTTTGCTTGGGATGATGACCTATATACGCATCTGAAGGAAAGAGGCTTTGGGCAAAGCGGGTTTCAAAGGAAGACTTTGCCAATAATTTACTCAGACAATTGTGAGAGCACGACTGGGGTTGCTGGTAGAAAAAGAAAATACGTTATTCACCCCAAATATTTTGGCAAAACATGCGAAGAGCTTGGCTGGACAGAAACTGAGAGAGAAACAGAACCAATCATACCATCCGAAAAACCAAAGATGACAGTCTCATTAATCGATAACGAATTCTTGGAATTCAGCATTCATCCACACGTTGATGGCAAAGAACAATACCACTTAGAATATTCCACTATGTCAGCTTTTGGCAGACTTTATACCAATTGGGCTATTCCAATCCTGAGAATGGATGATTTTGAAAAGACTCTCTTTCGTTTGCGAGAGTCTCTGTCATTACCCAAAATTGATTTTGAAGACGTGCAAATTCGCATGGAAGAAAAGCAAGCGCAAAGGGAGCGAATGTATTTTGTTGAGGTACCTGTAGCCAAATACAAGTTTAGCATCGGAGAATTCCTCTATGCAAAAGACTTTCTAACTTTGAATGGTGTTAGCGGGATACTTCCATCGCTAGTCTTCAAAAAGGAGTCATCATATCTCGAGAAAATGCAGCCAGTTCTGAAAGTTGGATTTATCCGCACTACTGAAGAGCAGGGGTTTGAAGTGCGCAAACCTCAGTGTGCACTGAAACTTGCTCAGCCTAAGATGACTACAAGCCTTCGAGGGGCGAGAAGCAAAGCAAAAGGAATGATTGTTTCAGAAGACCTCTATGAGAATTATTTTATCGTACCAGCCAGAGATTTCGCACAAAGAGCGCATGCAATTGTTAACATGTACACTTCATCGACGTAAAATTCTGCCCGCAACAAAACAATCGAAACCACAGAAGAAGTTTAGATGAGTTGGACAGTTTTCTCACGTGGTCGAAGACCATACAAAGTTTTTATAATGTTCTGTACTTTGCATGTGTTTGAAGGACTTTATCCATGAAAACAATCCCTTTAATGCCGAAGTGTCCAAAGTGCAAAGCCGAAATAGATTCAGTCCACTACTACGAATTAGGCTTAATAACCTATCAAAAAGGCGAATGGCTCAAAGACGACAACCCAGACATAGAAACAACATGTCCCGAATGTGGCGCCAAAATTAACCTTGATGAAACAATGTGAATCCTAAAACTCTAATTAAGTGGGGCAGCCAGCTTTCCCGGGTTCGCATGGCCGAAGACCACACTAAAGCCGGAAACGGAGCATGGTTTAACTTCTGAGTTCGGAATGGGATCAGGTGGGTCCCACGCCCTATGGCCGGCAACCCCAGTAGAATCCCCTAAAATAGACAAATATAGTTTTCGCTTACTTCAGCGGAGTAACCTATATATTTCAAAGTTGTATCGTTTTCGTTTATCAGTGGGGTCGTAGTCTAGCCAGGAATGACGACGGGCTCCAGAAACCACAAAAAACGGGTTTACTGACTAGCGCTTTAGGATGACGAAATTCTGGAGCGCCAACATTAGAGAAACCCGTAGGAATGGCACAAAAAGGCCATTTCGGGTACAGGTCGTCGGTTCAATTCCGACCGGCCCCACCAACCCTTCTTATGAAGCTGAAATTTTAAACAAAGCTTAAATTTTATGCATGCTTGCATGTTTACTATTGAGGAAGAACCATGAAAGGAGCGCTTGTGTTCCTAGCAGTCTTCGCAGTGTTTCTTATTGTAACCTTAGTATTTCCCGTTTTGCCGCCTGGGATACAGCTCTATGGTTTGTTAGGTGTTCCAGAAACTAGCTATCCAGTACTTGGGGTTCCAGCGACAACCTTGGTGGCTGCTGTGTTTAATGGAGTAATTTACGGCGTAATAGCATGGCTCATCTTCTCAATCGTGAAGAAAGCAAAAACCCAAAAAACGCAACCATTAGAAAGTTTTCCTGCGCCTACTTAAGAGATAAAAATTCCTCTTTTTCTTCTCCATTTGCATAATACGCATTTTTCTCGAGAAACATGCACTAAACGATACAAGTGTGGACATCTTAACTCCTTAGGAAAGTGTTATTTAGATGTCAGACTACCATAATTTTGGAGGAGACATTGATGAGAAAACTATTCTCTGCAGTTTTAGTGTCTTTACTATTTACATTTTCATTGGGCTCAGTTTTTCAAGGACGATTAGTTTTTGGAAAGTCAGGTTTGTCATCAGAATCAAGCATGGTTCTACCCTCTGATGAGCAACAGATTGCTGCGCTTGTTAATGGTTCAAGAGCATACGACTATGATTTAGAACTGGAAAACATCGCCTATGAACATTACGATTTTCGTTCAGCAGGCTCGCTTGGAGCGAATGAAACTGCAAACTGGATTAAGGGACAGTTTGAAAGTTTTGGACTCGAAACATGGCTTGAACCCTTCGAATTCACAAATTGGACTTTGTTACAAAAGCCTTCTCTGACTATTGACCAAGATGGAAACCAAAGCACCGCCAATGATCAAGTTGCGATTAATTCTTTTCAATGCGAACATTACAGTTGGCCAACTCCAAATGAAGGAATTTTTAGCGACTTGGTAATCTTGCCTTTGCCTAACGCCACA
>Ga0315306_10000823_pt1 | contig 14933 bp, 13 predicted proteins | sample TDP1_MG_FD_203803 | JGI IMG/M metagenome (GOLD analysis project Ga0315306, IMG submission 203803) | Freshwater sediment microbial communities from Lake Towuti, South Sulawesi, Indonesia - TDP1 | ecosystem: Environmental > Aquatic > Freshwater > Lake > Sediment | place: Indonesia: South Sulawesi... | reverse complement strand
TGCGCGCGTCACGCAAAGTCGGGAAGGGATCTTGGAAATGGGCGATCTACAACTCAAAGGGATTGGAGCAATCCGATGTGGAAACCAGATCAGCCAAGGGTTACGCTCTTGCATTCGCAGTCAATCCAAGAGGACCGGATCATCTGCACACTGAGGTTCTTGCTGAATTCGGCGGTACTCCTACAAGGCTTGCTTTAATAAAGAAGATAACAGGTGACGAGAAGTGGGCGACACCTTATCGCACCGAATACCGTCCTGAAATCGTCCGATGGCATGAAGACTGCTACGCTGTAACAGACTCATTAGGGTTCTGCGCTTTCAGCTCCACGGCAGCCTACGCTGTGAACCCGAAGAATATGGCGGAGATGTTCTCGCTGGCTACTGGTATACGTTTCAACGAGAAAGACATAATGCTAGCTGGAAGGCGCATAGTGACGCTTGAAAAATGCTTCAATGTCCGAGAGGGAATCGATAGAAAGTATGATGACCTACCATGGAGGCTGATGAATGAGCCGTCTCCAACTGGACCGGGTAAAGGGCTCATGAATTCGAGGGAGGAACTCAACGGTATGCTCGATAGATACTACGCTCTTCACGAGTGGGATAGAAAGACGAGCTGGCCCTACGAGAAGACGCTAATCAAGGTTGGACTGAAAGATGCAGCCGGACAACTTCGAAAGATGAACAGGCTGCCTAAGCCTAGTTCAAAGAAGTGAGATCTCGGGGCTTCCTGTATCTTTTCGCATACTTCTACTGTCTTACTCTCAGTCCTATATCTTGGATCGAGCTGAGCTTTTCCTGTCTCTCAATCAGCCCTTCCAGAAACTGGGAGTACCATGATGTGCGGATAGGCTTTCCGATCGCTTGCCATCCTATTATCCTCTGACTCTTCTTCTCGATAACCACGTTCAGCAGCGGTTCACTAGGCTTCAGAATTGAGAGAACTGGATCAATGGGATGAGGCGGCTGGATCGGAACAGCTTCTGCTTTAATTCCTTGACCTTTCGCTTGCTGCGTGCTTAAGCCCATACTTACTATCTCGATCCCGAATACTCTATCGTACTGTCGCCTCAGATATCCGACATATTCTCTTTTCTTTCCAGCAGCGTTTAAGCCAGCGATCTCTCCCGACCTAGCGGCTACGGTTCCGAGAGGTCTATACAAGACTTTCCGGGTAACTAGATCCAGAGTCTCCGCGCAATCTCCAGCCGCATAAATTGATTCTACATTGGTCTTTAGGCTATTGTCCGTTGCGATCGCTCCCGTTCTTCCCAACTTCAATCTACCTCTCACTGCTAACTCTACATTTGGCTTGACTCCTGTTGCGAACACAACGAGATCAGCACTTAATCGCCTATCATCCACAGAGACATATTTCGCGCGACTTCTACCGTTAATGCTTTTCAATAATGAACCAGTCAAGACTTCAAGACCGAATCTTTCAACTTGCTCCTCGACTCTTGCGGAAAGCTCGCGCTCAAGAAGCTCAGGTAGTATCCGCGGCCGCATCTCAACTAACGTCACTTTAAGCCCACGCTGGACCAAGGCTTGCGCCACTTCCAAACCGATAAATCCAGCTCCAACAACGCAGGCTTTCATCCCAGGTCTGGCAAGACTTGAAAGACGTAGTGCGTCCTCGATCCATTTAATCGAGAAGACACCATTAAGAGCGAGACCGGGGACGGAAGGCACCGCCGGTATGCTTCCGGTAGCCAACACAAGCTTCCTATACTCGAAGGTTTTCTCTCCGTTTGAATCCTTTAATGTAATCGTCTTACTATCAGAATCTAATGAAATGGCCTTGCTGGAGAAGAAAGCGGTAATTCCAAGCGCTTTCAAGCTGCTTCGCGAGTATATAGCAACATCATCAACGGACTTGATAAGTCCCGATATCGCGGCTGTCAATGATGGTCTTGGATATACCGTGTTTTCAGCGGCTACCAAGGCGACTGAAGAAGACGGACGAACCGATTTTGCCTCTATTGCAGCGTTGACTCCAGCCACCCCGCCCCCTACAACTATCACGCTATACTTGCGAGTCAAGACTTGTACCTTACGTTCAGGTCTAATGCCCTCAAAGCGATTTAATACTTCTTCATTATCAAGGTCTACTTTCGAGGCATCCTAGCAAGAGGGGAAGCCTACGAGGATAGTTCAATTCGAAACATTGAATGAAGGTGTTCGGGCCGGTGTGGTAGAAGATGGCGCGATTCATGACCTTACAGGTCTGAATCGAAAACTTACGTCGTTCCTTGATATCTTGGAGGAATCTTACGTACGGAACTTGTCCATAGAAAGTTTCGTTTCATCGCTGATTAAGAAGAGTACGTTGAAGACATATCGATACGACCCTCTAGCTATCTCTCCTGCAAGTGATCGAGTGTGTCTTCGCATTCCTTATCAACCACCTGAGGTTTGGGGTTGCGGGGTAACATACATCAGAAGTAGGCAGGCGAGAGAAACGGAAACGACGATCAAAGGGATATATGACAGGGCATATGAAGCGATAAGGCCTGAGGTGTTCTTCAAGGCGACAGCCAGCAGATGCGTAGGTCCAAACGAACCCATATGTATAAGAAGCGACTCCAAGTGGACCGTTCCGGAACCGGAGTTGACGTTCATCGTAGGTATGCGCAAAGAGATAGTAGGATACACGATCGGCAACGATGTTTCAGCAAGGGATATAGAAGGAGAAAACCCGCTCTATCTTACTCAAGCTAAGATATACAAGGGATGTTGCGCAATTGGGCCAGTTATAGCAACACCTGAGGAAGCAGGAAATCCTAGAGACCTTAACATTGAATGCAAGATCTTTAGAAAAGATAGTTTGATCTTCGAAGGAAAGGCAAACACATCAAGGATGAAACGTAGCGTAGACGAGTTGCGCTCATACCTTTGCCGAGACAATCCTGTCCCGATAGGGACGTTGTGTCTCACGGGAACGGGGATCGTTCCGCCGGACGATTTCTCGCTAGAACACGGAGATCTCGTAGAGATAACGATCGAGAAAATAGGTACCCTCCGGAATCCGGTGATACAGCTCTAGCGGCGAATGCTGCAAGAATTGGCCGAAGGTTCACGCTTCAAACATGTTTCTTCTTTCTCGCCTGAATTTCTTTCTTCAACCATTCTACTGCTGTCTCTCCATGCAGTAGCTTCGGGATCTCTTCATTCATCTTCATAGGTTTAATTTCAATTAGCCATCCTGCGCCGTACGGGTCTTCATTGATCAATTGAGGCTTCTCGACTATTTCCTTATTCAATGCGATAATTTTCCCAGTGAATGGTGAGTAAAGTTCGCCGATCCATTTTGAGCTCTCAATCTCTCCGAAAGGCTTCATATACTCAACCTCCTCGCCTGCTCCGCGCATTTCGACATGCAAGATCTCTCCAGCAGTTTTACTCGCGAAATCATCCACTCCAACTCTCACAACGCCTTTTTCCTCTATTCTTGCCCAAGTATGCTCGGTCGTATAGTAGAGCTCCGATGAGAGCCAGTATTGATCGATCTTAGGCATTTCCCATATCCACGGAATTCAACTTATGTTCTCAGTGAGGAGTGTACGAGTTCCGATAGGTCGATTACCTTCAATCTGGAACCGGCAGCCAGGTTCTCCTTGAGATTCCATTTGCATGTGGGACAACTGGTTACTATACTCGTGGCCCCGCAAGACTCGGCTTCTTTCAATCTGACCAGCGCGACCTTGGAAGCTTGGTTGGGGTAAACTATCTTCACTCCTCCTCCCCCACCGCAGCACCAGGCCCTTTCACGATTTCTATCCATCTCGACGAGCTTCATTCCCGGGATCTGTTGGATCAGTTCTCTCAGCTGTTCGTATATGCCCGACAATCTACCTAGCTCACATGGGTCGTGGTATGTTAGTGCCTCCTTGGGCATTTCTCTGAATGACATCCTTCTTTCCGCGGCTAGACGGTGAAATAGTTGCGAAGTATGAATAACATCAAATGGCATTTCGGCCAAACCGAGCAGCTTCGAGTACTGTTGACTGAGCGTCCTGTAGCAACCAGGGCAAGATACAAGAACATGCTTGGTCCTCCTTCTCTTGATCTCTTCGACGTTGTGCCTCGCCATCTCTCTGGCTAGCTCATATTGACCGGTTGAGAGGAGAGGGTTTCCGCAGCACCACTCACTCATTCCCAATGTGGAGAAATCCACGCCGGTTCTATTCAAAATCCGAGCTGTCGACTCGGCTATCTCGGGAAATCTGAGCGAGCTAACACAGCCCGGGAAGTAGAGTAATTCAGCTTTTTCATCAACATGGATGTCTGGAGTTATCCACGCCGTTCTCTTTTCGGGGGCGCTAGCGAAGATGTTGTATCTGCTCTCGACGGCGGTTCCAAGCTTTTCGACTTCGTCAGGAATATTCCTTCCTCGGTTGAAGACCTCTGCTCTCATTGCTCTTATAATCTCGACAGTATCTATTCTTGCAGCGTCTTCACATTTTGTCTTGCATGCGCCGCATAGGAAGCATGTGTAAATTCGCTGAACGAGCCCAGGCGAATGCTCCAGCCTTCCTGCAAGCATTGCTCTTGCCGCGAGCATTCTGCCCTTAGCCGCACCGGACTCAAAGCCTATCACATATCTGGCCGGACAGGTTTCGGCCATGTATCCGCCGAGGCAATAGCCACATCTACCGCATTTCATAATCTCTTGGGCGTGAGAAGACAAGGGAAACATCAGACACCTACTCCACCAATATGCCCGGCTGCAAAATGTCATTGGGGTCCAATGCCTTCTTCACCGATCTTAGTAGTTCGTAATATGATCCTAATCGACCTCGGATGAAGGGCAGGGAACCGTCCGGGCCTCCTATCCCAAACGGAACGATCCCTATCTCTATGAATCTCCTGTTCATTTCATTCGAGATTTGTAGAATCGTCTCAAGCTCATCCGGCTCGATGTATCTCAAGTGCGCATAAATGGCCCATCCTCTAGGAAATGTCCAAGCTCCAAATGTGCATCTTGGGAACTTGTACTTTCGAACAACTATCTCACGCCAGACCTCATTAAACTCTGGGAGTCTCCTAATAGGAATCATTCCGCAACCCGTGAAATGCCATACGCCTTGATCGAATAGGCCTTTGAGGCCTGTAGTCACTCGGGTGAAGAACTCTCGAGAGACAGATGCATCTCCTTCTTTTCCTTTGCGCTCGTCGCAGATTCGTCTCAGCTTTTTCTTTCTATGTTCCAGCACTTCTTTTTCGTAACCGTACAAGTGAACCCGCGTTGTAATTGTTCCCAGCGCGCTAGACTCTTCGCCCGCCTCGAAGGCGTACGCAATTTCATCTCCAAACGGTCTCGTAATAGCATGTCCTACTTCCATGACATCATTCCAGTTGCCAAAAGTGAATGAAAGAAAGTCCTCTGCTTCCGGGATAGGCCTAACCTGCAAAGTTGCCTCGGTAAGAATCCCAAGAGTCCCTTCGGACCCAATAAGCAAGCCGGTCAAGTCAGGGCCGATCCCATATCTTCTGAACTGTGGAACACCGATGTAGGCTCCTGAACCGGTTTTCACTATCTCGCCGGTCGGCAGTACAAACTCCAAACCGAGAACGTCACATTGGCCGTGAAGTCCGAACTTAGTTGTGCCATATGGGCCTCCTCCAGCTTTTATTAGGCTCCCACCTACGGTCATCGCTGGCCCACCCATCTCGCTTGAGAGATAGGTCAACCCTTTCTTTCTGAGCTCTCTATCAAGCTTGTACCAAGTGCAGCCGGCTTGAACCGTCGCGGTCAAATTGTTCTCGTCGATCTCGCGAATGTCTTCCATAGCGTACATATCGAGGAGTAACCCACCATGGACTGGAAGCCAAGCTGCCCAGTGGGAACTTCCTGCGCCTCTCACATAGACCGGGAGTCTATTCCGATTTGCAAAACGCACTATCGCAGACACTTCGCCGCTGGATTTCGGCCTCGCTATTATTGAAGCTATTCTTTCTCTTGCTGGGCTGAGATCTCTGCTGTAAGAGTGTAGATCGAAATCTAGGTCTGTCACATTATCAGTGCCGACGATTGCAGCTAGGCCTTCATGCAGGGCAGTTCTGTTCACTCTCTCTCCTCCGTTTCCAAAATATACTTGACTAGATTGAGCGCTCGCATTTAATAAGTCAGTTTCCACTGTATCTAGGAATCGCTTCGCGCGGAAAAAGAGCCTTCGCAGGTTTGTTACGCGGAGGTTACTTCAACTTCTCTGTACCACTTCTTCGAGGTGCCCACTCTAGCGCGCATCTTCCAAGAGAAACTCTTAGGCTCGTTCTCTGTTGCAGAAAGAAGCTGGCCGATTTTGGCGTCTATATCTTTCTTATCTTCCTCTGTTAAAGCGCTGTGGTTTTCAGCTAGATCCTTTACTTTTCTGAGGTTTGTTGTTACTGTGTAATAGAACCCCCAATCATCTGAAAGCAATTTGGTAATATATGGCATGTTTACTATTTCTTTCTCCCCTTCGCCTACGCTGTGTTCCCTTAAGAGAACAAGAACATCCTTGACATCTTTCTCGTTCAATTGAACTATTTGCAGTTTCTGTAGCAGCATATCCGCTAGCGGGATGGTGGGTGAATCAAGTTCTAGGCGATTTCGAAAGTCTATAGTGTGGCACATCTGAAGTTTGTCGAAGAAGACATCTATGACCAAGTTGCCGTTTGTCTCTAGGTATATGTCTCTATAGGAGTATGCCGTCGTGAGAGACGGAGGGCGCTTCATGTAGCCGAGCGATGCGAAAACCTTCTCGATATCATTCTTCTGCTTCCCGTAACCCATGAAGTCCATATCCGAAATGCTTCTGCCAAGAGTCTTGTGAAGATATTCAAATCTCAGAGAATGTATTCTGAAGGCGATTGCTCCTAAGAGACGCAGCACTACTTTCCTCTCGGTTGCAACCTCAACTATCCTATGCGCTTTGCTTATGAATTCCTGATCACTTTGAGTCGTCAAGTTCGTCTAGGCCAGCCCGTCGCCCTCAGCGAACGCATCGAATATCGTCGTCATTTCCCTGGTCCAACTTGAGTAATTACGTATCCGTGTTCTCCCCGAATATTTAAAATTATGCGGTGCGTAGTCGGCGTAGATTGAGGAGAGGCATACGACAGGCAATGAAGTCCCAAAACGTCTATCGATAGAGATTCAAAGAATAGTAGACTCTGCGTTAGAACGATTATGAGAATTTTCTCTTGCGCGGGAAAACCATATATTGGACACAAGGGCACTGAAGCATACGATGCCAGTTGAAAACAAAGCCTAAACAAGCACAGAAAATTACCGAACGCTCAGAGGAGAAATCCAAGTTATATGAAGCAAAGAACTTGAACACTCTCAAGAACGTCATTTTCTTGCTAGATGGGTACCGAATACATCACTATGAGGAAATTGGCTGGGTTGATAGAGCAGTTGAGGCGGGCGACTTGGGCTGGAAGTTTAGGATGGAGTGGGATGATGTTCGGAGCTTACTCATGGATATGGCTACTCTGCCAAAGTCGTTGGTTCATTTGCTCAGATGGGCGAATATGCAGAGCTATCTCAAACTCCTTGGCTTGATTGTATCAACGCTTGGCATCGGCCTTATCGGAATAAGTCTATTCCTCTTCTGGGGCCGACAGCCCGGAGCATTAAGTTGGACAGTTACCATACTTACGTATTTGTCGGTTCCCATAATCGCCGGCATGGTGATATCATTCATCGGCCCAATCCTTATCGCGCGCAGGATTTTCAATGAGTTAGACCGGTACCGACAGGCGCATCGTGAAAGGTTCAACCAATATGCGTTGCGTCTCAAGACGATAGTCCAGAATCTCATCGATAGCCTTATACATTCTAGTAAGAAAGGCACGGTAAAGCCGAAGGAAGGACCCCCGTTCTCCTTGGACATTCTGGGAGAAGTACACGAGGCCTATAGGGGTTTTTTCAACCGCATTATACATAGGGGGAGAGATAGGCATTATCCGCATTCATTTGAACTGTTCAATACAGACTATTCTGGAATTGAAATTCTGAAACGACCGACAAGGTTCAGGAAGTATTACATAGTAAATCCAGAAGCATAACAGCACCTTGCAGATCAATCCGTCTAGCGTAATGGGTCAATACTCGTTCTGATAAGATTATGGTCGAAACTCTTTTAAACTTCTTCAAGAGAGTAGAAAGACCGGAGCTAGCCTTCTAGCTACCAAACAGGAAAAGGTTTTGGAAATGACTGAAGAAAGACCTCTACTGTTCGTTAGGCGCGCTTCAGGGCTTACTAGGGCGATTCCGTACTGGTCAGCGATCTACTTCGGCATAGCGACTTCGGCTTTCATGCCTTGGCACTACTATCTCATTACGATAGTGCCAAACTGGTTCCCAGGAACGAATCTTCCGCTGATATACTTTCTCGGAGGATTGATCGTCGTATTCGAGTGCCTTTCGATGGCTCTGGCTTTCGTGGCGTGTCCTCGTTCTGGGTCGCTCTACATCCCAGTGTCGCGTGCTGTCTCACCCATGTTAGGTATCATGGAGGCTTGGAGATCTATAATCACTAATCCCACGCAGAGAGGTGTCACAGCTTTTCTAGGAGCAGGGCAACTCGCCTCTATGCTAGTGATAACTGGACAACTAACAAGGGATCCGGGGTTAATGAGCGCCGGTTCTGCTATGGCGGGGAACGTTTGGCTTCTAGTTGCTATTGGCTTCCTGTTCCAAGTAATAGGCGTGGCCGTTGACATTCTTGGTCCAAGATATGTGGCAAGATGGTTTGCCTTCTGGGGAACTGGAGTTATCTTCGGTATCTTATTGGTAAACGCACTGTATGCGATGACGCCCCCTGCTGCACTTCAGGGCAAATGGGACGCAGTCTTCGGGGCAGGAGCTTACAACGAGGTTGTAAGTGTTGCGACGGCAAACGGGTATACGGCGGTTCCTTGGAATTGGGGCGCGGTTTCCGCTTCTTTAACCATCCCCGTGGTGAACACCTGGCCCTACGTCATCTGTCCGCTCGTCGGCGAGGTCGAGAGCCCGAGAAAGAGCATTCCTCTAAGCATGGTAGGCAGTGCTGTCATCGTCATGTTGATCAATACGATGAGCGCGTACAACTTCACGAATACATATGGCACATTCGGCGAGATGTACAATTTCTGCGTTTCAAATCCGAAAGTTAGCGCTCAATTCAAGATACAACCCATAATGCCGACAGACCTCTCTGCATACTCAGCTGTATTGACGAATGTGCCGTTTGTAGCGGGCTTGGCTGCTTTCTCTCCGCAATGGTCCAACTTCGCAGACATGGTGCTTAACTGTGCCTTCACCTCCAGACCAGCTTTCGCTATCGCAATGGACAGGATGGGTCCAGGAATATTCGCGAAAGTTCATCCGAGATTCCATAGCCCTTATGTCGGATCCATATTCTGGTTCTTGTGGTCTTTGATCACGCTGTTCTTGGGTGGGATTGACCCAGGAACGGTGAGCGCAGTTGTCTTTGGAATAACCTTCGTGTACGGGTTTGCGAGGATGATGTCGCATTGGGCCGAACTAGAGCTTCCGTTCAGTAGACCAGACATATACAAGGGAGGCATAAAGCTCGAGATCGCTGGAGTCCCAGTTATGTCTATCATCGGCGCCTTCATGTCAGGGCTTTTCTTGTACCTTCTAGCCACGCTACCAGCGAACCCGGTGAGTAGCGCTCTCCTGATAGGCGGAGTGTACGGATTCGGAGGTTTCACGTACATCTACTACGGAAAGAAGAACCTTGAGAAGAATATTCCGCCCAGCCAAATATACGGCCAGTTACCACCCGAGTAAACTGCCAACTCCCCTTTTTTTCCTTATTTGTGAAAGAGAACTGTGTTGTCGCTAGACTTTTACTAGGCTTGCTGGCTTCTCAACCTTCAACACGCCAACACTCGATTTTTGGCTTGCCCGGAGTAGGTAAGTCTACAACGTAGCCTCTCAGAAGACCCTTTCGATAGTCGGAGCCGGGATTTACACACAGAGTCCTTCCCAAATACATGTGAGCTATGCTATCGTGTATGTGGCCGTGCAAACCTAATAGTGGCTGATACTTAAGAATCGCTTCCTTAACAGCTTTGCTGCCAACGTTCTCCATCTCTGGGTTGCCGAAATGCGAGACGGGCCTGAGATCCTTATCCAATTTAGGAGCCAAATCTAGCTGAGTTCCGTATGGCGGTGCATGAAAATTGCAAATAAGGTTGTCAAACGCTTCCACTCTGCCAAATTCTCTCTCTAGTTTTCTGAGGAGCTCGTCCTCGGAACACTCTCGCGGGGTCTTCCAAGGAGTTGGGTTAACCCAGTCGCAACTAATCAGTCGATGGCTTCCATCGATGTCAACAACCTTTTGAAGAGGGTAGAGGATTCTTTCGTGTTTCTTTATGACTTCGTCTATGGCAAAACTATCATCGTTTCCAGGGTTCACAAGCACTTTTACTTCTTTTGGGACACGCTCTTCGACCATCGTCATCCACCGGTCGACAGTGTCTTTCATCACATTCTCGAAAAGGGCGTCCATTTTCTTTTCATCCTTTTGAAACTGTTCTACATCGCTTCGGCTCAGTTCGACGGCATAGAACCCTTGATCCCTTATGCTTTCCATCTTCTTGTTAACTTCTTCTCGACAGTAATATGTCTCCACTTTGCCATATGGAGAACTGTACCACTCGCTGTCTCCTTTCTTTACGAAAGGAACAATAGCCTTTCCTGTGAGGTCGCCACAAAGCATTATGATGTCCGCCTTGTAGTAAACTGATGTCTTCAGATACTTCTTCCAGATCAACTCATTGCCATGAGGGTCTGTCGCATGGAAAATCCTTGTCATTGTATCACCTGTAGCGAGTTGCATACCGCTAATTCCATCAGCCATTTAAATGTTTGCCGGTTTTCAGGGACTAGAAACTCTCATCCCATACTGAAATCCTCTTGAGGATTGGACAAACGTGGCAGGATATTGCCTCTTAACAAAACTGCTGGAACCAACTCCGTGACGCTCGCATGTAGCAAACGTCAACATATTCCGGAAATGAAATGGTGATGGCCACCACACTTTCGTGCTATATCTTCAGTTGATAAAATATAATAGGGAAAAAGAGAAAGCGCGGATCAAGTCATCCAATTAGGGTTTCGATCGGACGATATTTGACGTTTGGATACCCGAAACGAGCAGCTCCGAACGCCTGTCGGCCAACATCAGTCTTGAGGCATTCTCTTAATCTCTCGTGCGCGGGAACTCCGACGAATACTATTTTTGTCCCTGGGCGTAGGTTCGCTGTCATTATACCTCGCCCGGATTTTGGGTCTAGCATGCACAGTAGGTCCGGGAACACTGAGACTAATCTCTTGTTGATGTGAGCCATCATCGTTTCGTTCTTGAAGACTACTTCCATCCTTTTCATCCTGTATTCGCCTAAACCTCTTACAATAGCCTTGACGTGATAGAATCCGCCTCTATCTTCCCCGCGGATTGTCTGGACTGCCCCTTGGAATATCTCTGTTCCTTTAACAGTTTGGATGAACGCTTCTACAGGATTCTTTTTTGTGTCCAAGGCTTCTCTAACCGCTCGTCCGACATTAATCGATAGTGAAATAGTGTTGGGGACCACGCTCTCCTTCAGTTGTTTTCCTGACATCGGATAGTGCGTGTTCGCGCCAGATCCACCGTTCAACACTATGGCGGCACGCATCAGTTCGTCAGGGTATGTCGGCTTGACTGCATGCTTAACCAGGATCACGTTTCCTTCTAGATCCACGAAAGGCATGGGTGTCAATGAGATCCCGTGGCCTAGAAAAGATGACATCTGGGTTTCAGGGGCTGCTCGACCGAGTCCATCCCCGTCGACTGTGACTATTCCTGCGCGAGCGGCTAGAGAGAGAATTACGGGTGTGTTGGCTCCTCCCATTTCGAACGGCACAACGTAATCAACTTTTCTATTGCCAATCGATTCCATGATCCTCAGAGCTTCCGAGAGTTCAAATCTGGATTCCCATCCCTCAAGCATCTTTTGGACGGATGTGAACGCTTTGACGGATCCTGCGTAGCCTCCGCTCACTACGAACGCATCATCTTTAATCTCTTGCGGGTCGATTATTCGGTACTCTCTGCCTTTCTTAATGTCCCACTCTACAATGGGTCTTCCGAAGGTCTCTGGGTCTCCGCCCCCTCCAGTTCCGAGGATTCCCACTCCGACGAGCATGTCATTCAATTCATCTTTGCTCAATATTCTCTCTGTCATTATCTTCACCTATCACCATCTATGGTCTGGATGAACTTGTTACTATTCGGTGTTCAAGTCTATTAATCACTTACTACATTTGTATCAGCGACCCACACGGTCGCTTCAAGAAAAATTGAGACATGTATGGAGACTTGTTAGACGCGGGCATACTTCTTGATGACTTCACTCATCCTACTTCCTCTTCTCAGTTCAACCACTTCAGCCTTCTCGATCTCATCTATTTCTTGTGCCAGTTTGGACGTTTCGCGTAACTTCTGCTTGGGGATGACGACCACTCCGTCTGGGTCTCCAACAACGATGTCGCAGGGAACGACTGTGACGCCTCCACATTGTATCGGAACATTAACGGCTGAGACCTTCGTTCGCCCGACCGATGTTGATGGAACTACACTTCTAGCGTAAATGGGGAACTTCATCTCTTCAGCTTCAATGACATCTCTCGCTCCACCGTCCAGCACTGCGGCTTGGATTCCTTTCACCTTAGCAGCTTGACTCATCAAACCCCCCCATAAGGCGATCTCTCTTGCATCAGTTCCTTCGACGCTTCTTACAATGATGCTTCCTTTGGGCGCTGAATCAATCGCTTGCATAGCCAAAAGAGGTATCGCTTTCTCTGTAGCTGCGGTGTCCTTGATCGTGACAGCTGGACCTGCGATCCTGCCGTATTTGCCCAGCGGCTTGATTTCGCAAGACATGAACCCTCTGATTCCGAGTCGATCAAGAGCATCGGAAAGCGAAGCAGTCGGCATCGACAAAAGAGACTTCACGAGTTCGTCGTCAAGAATCTTCTTCGCCATACCTTGACCCCGCATCCATTTATACGGTAGCTCGTACGCCTATTCTATAATAAAATTACCTTTGGACGAGAGGTAGCATCTAATTTGGATATAGTTTCCCTCGGTGAGCCGATGGTCGAGTTTAGCGCAGCTTCTCCAGGACACTTGAAAGATGTGACCCTATTTCAGCGAGGGTGGGGTGGAGATACCTCGAATATGGCTGTAGCAGCAGCTAGATTGGAGAGGAGAGTAGGGTACATCACGAAGATTGGTGATGACGCGTTCGGGCAGTGTTTTCTGGAGTTGTGGAGAAGGGAAGGCGTGGACACCTCTAATGTGATCGTTGAGAAAGGAGGTTCTACAGGCATATACTTCATAGCCTACCCTAACGGGCATGAGTTCACATACTACAGGAAAGGGTCGTCTGCCAGCCACATCTCCGCAGATGAAGTAGATCACGAGTACATCAAGAGCTCCAAGATATTCCATTCAAGCGGCATAAGCCAAGCCATAAGTGATTCTTCTCGGGAAGCAGTCTTTCACGCGATGGAAATTGCCAAGAAGAACAGGGTCTTGGTCTCATACGACCCGAACGTCAGGCTGAAGCTTTGGCCGCTTGAAACCGCTAGAGACACTATTATTCGAGCGATAAGTCTTGCTGACATAGTGTTTCCTAGTATGGAGGACGCATCCATCCTTTTCTATTCAGATTCCTCTAAGGACGCTGCAATGAGATTCTTGGAGCTCGGTCCTAGCACCGTCGTTGTCAAGCTGGGGGCCAGCGGTTGTCTGGTCGCGACGAAAGAGGAGATTTTCGAGACGCCGAGCTTCGAAGTCAATGTCGTGGACGCTACGGGTGCTGGAGATGCGTTCGACGCCGCTTTTCTATCTGGAATTCTGGAAGGATGGAATCTGCGCGAATGCTCTAAGTTCGCGAACGCCGTGGGCGCGTTAACAACAACCGGGAAAGGAGCCGTCAACCCTATACCTCGACGAAGCGCTGTCGATGACTTTCTGAGAAGCGGTATTAGCGTTTGAGACTTGCCGAATTCAGCTTACCTTTTCCCTAGCATCCCTCTCAATCGCTCCGCGTCTTCTAACATGTGAACATTATTGAAGAGTACGTAGACCTCCCTGACTTTTCTTTTTTCGAGGGCGGCCACCTTCTCTAACAACAATTTGAGGTCATTGTCAGAATACTTATACTTGTAGTCGTATTCCCTTCTCCCTAGGCCGTGAAGCCTGGTGTAGACTGTCTCCGTAACGATTGCAGGGTCACGTCTCAAGAGATCTACTACATGTACAAGCTCTAGTTCATGGCAGAGATTAGCGATCGCTTCCTTATGATCCTTCCAGTCTCCTCTGGGCTCCCATGCGATCCTCAATCCGTTCCGAGCGATTGCGTTGAAGAATCTTCTAATGTTGTTGACGTTCTCCGCGGTGTAGCTGAATTGTGGAGGGCATTGGACAACGCATATTCGACTGTTCAGGTTTTTGCAGATCTCTATGGTTCTATCCCAAGCCTCTAGGTTTTCCTTCGTGGGCTTCAACAGCCCATAACTATCAAACTTTGCCGCCTCTATGCTGATGCCTGCTCTACGCCAAGTTGGACTGGTCGGTGGATGCGTAACCGCTTGCCAACACTTTACTGAAAACTCGAAGTCCGATGGAGATTCCTCTCTCCACCTCATCGATGTGGTAAGTTTAGGAAGCCTGTAGAAAGTCTCCTGTATTTCAACAAGGTTGAATGATTGAAAGTACTTTTTTCTTCCGACAGGGAAACCGCAGCAGCCGATCTTGACCTCCATGTTCTTCACCGCGCCAACGAGCTTCTCGAAGGACAACTCATTGCCTACACTATTTGCGAGTCGTAGAATTATTCCTTCTGGAGCCGTCGCTTATCGGAGTCTGATTAGACTCACTCGT
>Ga0315306_10000821_pt1:2500-14942 | contig 14942 bp, 7 predicted proteins | sample TDP1_MG_FD_203803 | JGI IMG/M metagenome (GOLD analysis project Ga0315306, IMG submission 203803) | Freshwater sediment microbial communities from Lake Towuti, South Sulawesi, Indonesia - TDP1 | ecosystem: Environmental > Aquatic > Freshwater > Lake > Sediment | place: Indonesia... | reverse complement strand
TATGTCCGCCGATATTTCGGAAAACCTCTCAAGCTGGTGCAATATCTCGCTTATTTTTTCTTGCGCCTTCTTCGCCTCTGTTAGGTCTGCGACCATGGCTATAGCCATTGGCTCGCGCTCTTCGAGAATGGAAGGGAAGATGAAGCATAAAATGTGCCGGCTATCTCCTGACTTTGCTCTGGTTCTCCATTCTGTAAGGGGCGAGGGTTTATTATATTGGATGGCTTTCTTTATGTGTGTTATGAACTCTTTTTCATCGGATTCGCTGAGAAGGAATTCCTTTAGCGTTTTCCCTTTTGCCTCCCTCTCCGTGAATCCGAATAGTTTTTCTGAGAATTGATTCCAGAAAATGACCTCGCCGTTGATATTGTATCCTTGAACAGCGATATTCTCCGCGCTGTTCAGGACCGACATGAATATTGACCTTGTGTCATGAGCCTTCTTGTAAAGTTGATTGATTTCTTGATTCGCCTTTTTTTGTTTGCTGATTTCTCTGGCAATCCACAGCAGGGTAGCCGGTTTGCCGTTTTCGTCTATGACCTTTATGAGTTGAATCTCCAAGGGAATTCGATTTCCGCCCGAGTCGGCCAGCTCTACTTCCAAGGGCGGAATGTTTTCATTTTTAAAATCATCTTGAAAAAGTTTCTTAATAGAGTCTTGGTGTTCAGGCGCAACGATGGTCTCGAGATTGCTTTTTTGCAGTTGAGAAATGGGCAACCCCGTTATTCTTTCAACAGTTTTATTGATAAATAAGAAATTTCCCTTAAGGTCAGTGGAAAAAAACATATGAGGAGATTTGTCGATAAACGTTCGATAATCTTCAATCGATTTGTTAAAAATTGTCTTCATCCTGCTATCTCTCAGGTTAATTGAATTTAAATTGGATTACCGTGCTTTCTCTCACCTTCCAATGTTGTCAAACGTAAAAATTAACCTTTTTTCTTTCTTAAAGGATAATAATTAATAGCAGAAAATTAGTAAATCGCCTTCTGGGATGAAATTTTAAGAACACTTCACTCCTTTTATTTAATCTTAAGGGGTAAGGTCAATTCACCTCAAAAAGCTAAGCATGCTGCCTAAAAAAGACTCTCATAATTTGCGTATTAATCGCGCTTAAAATAAATTTTTTTTCCAAAGCAGGCAGCTCCCCCTGGCTTCTTTACTTAATATTTCCTAGGATTAATTATCTCGGCCCACTGGTTTAAGAAAATAATCTAAACTTCGCTAAATGTCAACCTTTTGTGCGTCTTAGATGTTTCCTGCGTCTTATGAGTTTTTATTTGATTTTGCCCAGAATTTGGATTATTGACTCAGATAAAGATTTGTCCACCACTCCGGCTGACCCTTGAGCCATCTGTCGAACCAGGCCAGTATGGTCTTTGTCCAGATTATTCTCTTGTTATAAGTCAGAATTAGATGATTCTGGTCTAGAATCTGGATGTATTCCACTTCTCTGCCAAGGATTTTTAACGCAGTGAAAAGTTGGGTGCTTTCCCCGGGTGGGACATTGGTGTCCAGAGAGCCATGAAGAAGAAGGAGGGGAGTTGTGATCTTATCCGCATTGAAGATAGGGCTTTGGTTGACATAGATGTCTTTCCTGCTCCAGGGGAAACTGTTTGCTGCGGCATAGGCACTGTAAGAGTAACCCCAGTATCCTTCTCCCCAATAGCTGGAAATTGAGCTTATGCCAGCATGGGCGATAGCGGCGGCAAAGATATTGGTGCGGGTGAGGATAAGCATGGTCATAAATCCGCCGTAAGAAGCTCCGATACAGCCTACTCGCCGCGTATCAACGAATGGATGGGCGGCTAAGAACTTTTTCACGCCATCGATGATTTCGTCGGCAACGATAAAACCCCAGTCGTTGACATGAAAGGCAGAGAATTCCTGTCCGTATCCTGTTGCCCCGCTCGGCTGAAGGACATAGACGATGTAATCTTGGGCGGCATACAGATTTTTAGGGTAGCGGCCGCCGAATTCCCGATAGACAGGAAAGGTGCCCCCGTAGTAATTAACGATACAGGGATATTTTTTGCTGCTATCGAAATCAGGAGGGTAATAAACCCGTCCTTCGATTTCGCGGCCCCGCTTGTTTTTAAAGGACCAAGGCTTCACTTCTCCGAATTTAACATCAGCATAATCCTCTTTGGCCGGGTCATGGAGCAACACGCTTTCCTTTTTCGCAATATTCAAAATATATGCTTTGGGAGGCGAAGTTGCGCTGGACCCTCTATAAATAGCCAAGGGCTTTTTCTCGGCTATGGATATTCCATCGATGACCTCAACAGCGCAGTCAATGAGAGAAAATTCTTTTTTATCCAGGTCATACCTGTAGAGGCGACGAAAGTCGCGGTCTGTGGTGAGAAAGTAAATATAGTTTTCAGATTTGGGCCAGAAAGCCTCGTCGATCGAAGGATTAAAAGCTTTAGTCAGAGGTTCGACTTCATTGGTCAGCGGATCGAACAAATAGGCCTGTATATCGTATTCATTAGGAATCATCCCTTTTAGAATGCTAACTCCCACATCTCCAAAAGCCGTGGGGCCGCCGAGGATGAGAATCTTTTCGGATCTTGGCGACATCTGGGCGCTCCAAAACCATTTTCCTTCCCACAGCAATTTGGATTCCAGTGTTGTCAAATCGAGTGAGTAAAGTTCGGTTTTTGAATAGGGACGCTCGGAGTAATCGATGATTGACCTGGAGAACAGCAGCTTTTTTCCGTCAGGACTGATAGCGTTTAGAGAGGTCGAGAGTTCTCCTGCTGTTAATCTTTGTCGACTTCCATCAGGAAGGGAGATTTTATAGAGAAAACTTCGATTTCGCCAGCCAGGCTGTCTGTCGGCAAGGCTTAAGAATCTGTCGGTCCCTGTCTCTTCCGGCTCCCTTTTCTCTGTGACTGAGTAGATGATGAAGGTTCCATCAGGAGACCAGACATGGGTTCCGAGGTCTTTGATATTCTTGAGAATGGGTGTAGAGGCTCCTGATTCCAAGTCGACTATCCAGATGGTTCCCCCTTGCTTGTTGTAGCTTGTATAGGAAAATTTTTTTCCGTCCGGGGCCCAGCTCACTGAAGATATGGACATGCCGCCCCGATAAGTTTGGATTAAGCGGCCGTCTGCAATTTGGTACATTTCCACCCATCCCTCTGAGTCATCACTTGGAGGAAGAGATTGACTTTTGGACAGCACGGCCAGAGTTCCATCAGGAGAGATTGAGACGGCGGTTACCTGGGGGGTGTCGAGGAGATGTCCGATGGTCATTTTGTGTTCAGCCGAAAGAGTGAGAGAAGGAGAGGGAGAGTCAAATTTTTCATCGTAAGAGAGAATCGCCTCGACCGTCCACTCGGAATTCAGTTTTGGGTCGAAGAGAGTTTTAACCAGGAGAAGATGCTTGCCCGTTTCAAGAGCCAAGTCTGCTGATATCTTTTTCTCTTCGCTGGAGATGTTCGCCTTTTCAGATTTGGCAGACCTGGCTCTTCCCACAATTTCTCGGTCAAGATAAATTTGGAAGAGTTGAGGGCTGGTCACAGTGACCTTTGCCTTTGTCCATCTTGAGACATCGATATAGACTCCGAGGTAAGCAGTGGAAGGAGTTGCAGGATTTCCGGCGAGCGATATCCCTTTTTCACCGCCTTGGACCGCTTCCCATCGGGCTGGAGTCCCATCATGCCACTTGATGGAGCTGCCCAATTTTGGATTCAGCTTTGAGATATCAAACTCTTCAAATCGCATCAAATCTTCAGTGGTAAAATCTTTTTTCTTGTCTTCATGAAAGGCAGGAAGCGGGGTTGGGAATGGACCGAGTGAGAGCCACGAGGTTATCGGCTGCTCTTTCGGTTTTTTCTCAGTTTCTTGAGCAAGACCGGAGGAGTGGATCCCCAGCAAAAGCATTAAGAACGTTGCCACAATATAATGTTGAATCATTTTTGCTGTCATTTCTCACTCCTTCTCTTTTTCGATGTTTTCTCTCTGCCTATGATATCTCTTTCTTCATTCTGAGCAAAAAGCTGCCCTCTTTAATTGAGGCTTGAAACTCTTCGTTCTTCACTCATCGCTTGTTCTTCACATACTTGTCGAACCATTCAAACATCTCGGCCAGCACGTGAAGCACGGATTCTCTGGCAGAGTACCCGTGGCTTTCGTTGGGAAGCATGACCAGACGGGCTGTGGCTCCATGTCCCTTCAGGGCATGGAAGAGCCTTTGGGATTGGATGGGAAAAGTTCCGGAGTTGTTGTCATCTTCGCCGTGAATGAGGAGAATGGGCTCATTGATTTTGTCGGCATACATGAAAGGAGAGAGATTGAAATAGACTTCGCGGGCCTGCCACAGGGTTCTTCGTTCGCTCTGGAATCCGAAAGGAGTGAGAGTCCTGTTATAAGCACCGCTTCTGGCGATTCCGGCTACAAAAAGGTCGCAGTGGGCCAGCAGGTTGGCTGTCATAAAAGCGCCGTAGCTGTGTCCTCCGACGCCAACACGTTTGGGGTCAATGATGCCCATTGAATCCAGCTTGTCTATAGCTGCTTTGGCGCTGGATACGATCTGCTCGACAAAAGTATCGTTCATTGTTTTTGGGTCTCCGACCACGGGCATTTGAGCTCCATCAAAGACCGCGTATCCCTGGGTGACAAAGAAGAGCTGGGATGTTCCCCTGAAAAAAGTGAAGCGGTAAGGAGAGCCTCGGACCTGACCGGCAACTCTTGCGTCGCTGTATTCCAAGGGGTATGCCCAGATGACGCAGGGAAGTCTCTCTCCCTCCTTGTATCCAGGCGGCAGATGCAATGTTCCTGAAAGTTCAACGCCGTCAGCTCTAGTATATTTTATTAGTTGCTTCTTCATTCCTGTAAGTTGGGGTGCAGGGTCTTTGAAATCAGTCAGGGCGGCTTTCTTCTTGCTTTTCAGGCTGAGAAGATAATAATTTGGCGGCTCGGTCTTGGATTCGTATCGCGTTATGATCTGGTCTCTTGATTGGCCTGCAAAGTTGATAAAAGCCTCATAGCCACCTTCTCTGCATTGGAATAGCCTTTCTTTTTTCATCGTTTTGAGGTCCATTTTATCCAGGAAAGGCATATCTCCTTTTGGAGATGCTCCGCTTCCAGAGAGATAGATCCAATCCTTATCCTGGAGCAGTATCTGCTCTCCAGTCATAGTTGTCGTCGAAACAGGGGAGCCCGGATCGTTGTAACTGTCCTGGCTGCTGAGATCAAAGATTTTTTTCGCAGCCTGTGCAGGGTCATCGACATTGATGAGATAAGTCGTCGTCCATCTTTTCTTCCAGTCAAATTCTGTGATAAGAGCATTGCCTTCTGGCCTAAGCCAATCAACCCCTGAATAGCGGTGTTGAATCTTCATCACTTCACTTGGATTTTCCTTGAACGGGGCAGAGAGGGTCATGAGTTTATCTCGATGAGGAACTGTCTTTTCAGGATTTCCTTCGTCTAAAGCCTCGACCCAGACGAGAGCCGCAGGCTTGAGCGGCCTCCACTCAACAGACCTGGGTCCCTTGGGAACTCCTTGCACCGGAACTTCATCAGCCAGCGGCAGGTCAGCAAGAAGATGAACTAGATTGCCGTCTCTATCCCATATCTCCCAAGCATGAGGGAATGAGAAGTAAGGGACGCTGTATGAGTAAGGCTTTTTTATTCTATAAACGAGCAGAAAATTCCCATCAGGAGAGGAATTTGCATAGAGATATATCCCTGGCTCACCAATCTTTCTGCTGGTTCCGGAAATAACGTCAATTTCCATTATCTGGGAGGTGGCATAATAATCGAAAAGCTTTTCGTCGTAGGGACAGGTTAGAAGGTCCTGGTAGGTCCATACCGTTGAAAATTTTCCTGATGCCTCCTGAATGTTTGGCCCTGCAGGCACCGCGGGCTTTTCCGGCGGGCTTCCCCGGTTTTCTAAAATAGAATAGACAAGGAGGTGGCGGTTGTCAGGAAGCCAGGTGAAGCCGGAGCCTATTGCGGCATTGATTATCGGCGGCGTGAGGGTCTTGGCTTTGCCCGTTTTTGAATCGACGGCCCATAATTCCAGCCCAGCTTCTGTAAATCTGAGGAATGATATCCAAGAGCTGTCGTAAGACCATCGGGGAGATGAAAGCTTTGCTCCTTCGGGTAGCTCAACACGCTTCACCAGGCCGTTTTTAATGGATTTTATTGTCAGGCCAGTGTAAAAAAATGTCTGCTGGCGGCTGTTATACTTGGGTGTAATCCTTGTTCCGGCAAGTTTGAGCATGGGCTGAGCAAGGTCGGCAATCGAGGGCATGGCTCTGTATTCGGCAAGGAGCATTATGTCTCCTGAAGGGCTGATGATTGCTGTCGGAGGGGGCGGCGCATCGACGATATCGACCACTTCCTTGGGCGGCAGTTTGTAAGGCTCTTGAGCGAGAAGCAAACAGCCGGCCAAGAAGGTAATTGCCAGCAAAGAAACCAAAACAGATTTTCTCATCACTTTTCCTCCTTAAAGCGCAATTTTATTATTGATTCCATCTTTTAACTTTACTAAATAAATAAACCTATTTCAATTTGCTAGGAGGGCAAAGGGGATAGCCTATTTTTTATTATAAAAAGCCGCCTGTCCCTTTTTATATTTTGACAAGGGCTTTAGCTGGCTAATATAATCCACTTCTTCGTGTCTTGTAAGCTTCTAAAGAATGAGCTTTAACACAAATAACACTGATTCTTCGTTGGAGGAAAGATGCGATTTTTTAAATTTTTTGTCTTGGCTGTAATGCTTGAAATTATTCTTTTTTTCAGCTTATCCGGCTGCTCAGGAAAGAAGGTGTCTGCAGACATTATTTTAGTCAATGGAACGATCCACACTGTCAATGCTAAGAATCCATCAGCCAGAGCCTTGGCCATCAGTGGGAATAAAATCGTCGCTGTCTTCAAGGAAGATAGCCAGGCAAAGACATATATTGGCCATAAGACCGAGGTCATAGATTTGGGAGGGAAATTCGTCACTCCAGGAATCATCGACGCTCATATCCACTTTTCGAGCGCGGGCGCTTTGATTAACGATGCCAATTTGATGACAGTCTCTGATGAGCAAGGATTGAGAAAAGAGATAGAAAGAGTCGCAGCGATTCTTGATGACGGCGAGTGGATAACCGAAGGGCTATGGGGTGCCTATGAACAGTGGACTCTGGGAGATGCGGGCGAAATGAAGTTGGGAAGAAAGACAGCCTGGCGGCCGAACCGCTCCATGATTGATGATTTGACGCCGGGCAATCCCTGTTTTCTCTGCCGCTTTGATTTCAAAGAGTGGCTGGCCAACACGTCGGCTCTAAAGGCTGCTGGCTTGGAAAAAGCCAAGATTGAAGGTATGGAGATAGGAAAGGATGGCAAGCCAACCGGCATCATCTTCCGTCCTTCTCCTGCCTTTGAAATAATGGTTAAAGCGCAGAAGCCCAAGTCTCACAAAAGGCTCCTTGATGAAAATCGGGCGGCGCTTAAGGCATTGCGTGAGGCAGGAATTGTCGAAATCCATGACATTGAAACGCCAGCTCAAACCCAGCGCTTCATAGAACTTCAGGAGAGCGGCAAGTTAACCTGCCGCGTCTGGCTGAGGCCAGACCTTTCCCGCGGGGCTAAATTGAAAGAGCAAGGCTTCTTCACAGGGCTTCATCCCAAAACCAAGCAGAGCGATATGTGGCTGCGCTACGGCGCCTTGAAAGGCTACATAGACGGTATCATGGGGACCCATGGCGCCCTATTTTTTGAACCTTACAACGACCAGCCCGAAAACTACGGCCACTGGCGCCAGCACACATCTGATGACCCCAACCTAAAAATAGGAAATATGGAGAAGATGTACCGACTGGTCAAAGCTGGTCTGGAAGCAGGCTTTGTCCCCAATGTCCATGCTATCGGAGACAGAGGGGTGGCGGAGATGCTTGACCTCTACGAAAGGCTGAAGCGCGAAGGAGTGGATTTAAGGGGATTCAGGGTTATTCATGCCCAGGTCATAAGGCCACAGGATTTTTCCCGATTCAAGGCTTTAAATGTCATCGCCGAGGTGAATCCCTACCATATCTCTGATGATATGCGCTGGATGGAGGAGAGAATCGGGCACGAGAGATGCAAAGGAGCCTACGCCTTCAAATCGCTTCTGGATAATGGCGTTGTCCTGAGTTTTGGCTCTGACTGGCCCGGGACAAGCGCTGCTCTCTATCATATGCATCCCAAGTATCTGATTTATGCCGCTGTAACGCGGAAAACAGTCAAAGGAACTCCGGCAGGAGGCTGGTTTCCAGAGCAGCGCATATCTGTTGAGGAAGCGATTAGAGCTTACACCATTAATAATGCCTACGCCGCCTTCGAAAACAGTATCCGAGGTTCATTGGAGCCAGGGAAACTGGCAGACATCACTGTCTTCGACCGCAACCTGCTCGAGATTCCTGAGGATGAGATCTTGAAAACAGAGGTCGTTTACACCATTATCGACGGAAGGATTGTTTTCAAGAGGGACTAGCCAATTTTAATCTGTCTGGCTGACTTTGAACGCTTGGGGCAGCCTTCGATTTGGACGCTGCCTAAAATCCTTCATTTCTAATTTCCAGAGTATGTCTTCCCGACTGAAGCTTTGGAAGTTCATACGCGATTGGTAAGACATCAGTTTCTTCTTCCCCTTTTTACAGGAATTATTAAGGAAGATAATGGAATTTTCTGTCCGGAGAAGGGTTGGCTAGTGTGCAACGATAAATGGAATAATTTTTAAAAGCTGGGTCTCCCAGAAAAAAAAGAGCTGGCTGATTAGGGGGGAATTGGAGGAATACGCTAAGAGGTCAAACATGCGTAATCCTGCCCAGCCAGCCCAGCAGGATCAAAAATTTAGTCGTGGAATCAGAGAAAAGATTGAAAAAAATCATGAAAGAATGGATTAAAATTATCAAGGTTATGAAGAGCAAAAATGTCCTTAAAGCTTGACAGTTTTTATCCTTCCAGAGATGGCAATGGCTATTTTGTAACTTCCCCAAGAATTAGAAATTATGATGGAGGCTAGATTGGAGACCGACCCTTCCGGATAAAATGAAGGATTGTTGTTGGCTTGGATAGAAATTCCTTTAAGAAAGTATTCTCTTTCTCTTCTCCACGCCTTTTGTTCTTCGTCGTATTTCTCGATAGCATAGCTGCCTGGACTGAATTTGACCCTTATGGCTGTCCCTTCGAATATGGCCTTGTATCGAGCATTGACCAAGCAAGAATTTATTTCCCAAACCGCATTTTGCAGCCTGTACTTTGGCCCAAGATTGAGAAATGATGTTGAAGCTATTCCAAACAGGGTGGCCAAAACAGCCAAGGAGACCACTGTTTCCAGGAGTGAATACCCTCTCATCGCATCTCTGGCTGGCATTTTTTCCCTTTCATTCAGAATTCCTTCCATTCAACTGGCTTTAGAAAGGAAATGAAGAGGACAGGCTTTGACGTTTGAGGAGCGTTCAGCTCAAGGATATGATCTTCCAGGTTTTCAAGGAACCGTCCGTCAAAGTTGATTTTTAGGGTGTTTTCATCTGAAGAGAAGTCCGTTGCCTGGAGGCTGCCTAGAATGTGAACGGTCTTCTGTCTTCCCTCTATAGAAAATCCCTTATCCGGGGCGGTGAGGAAGGCCTGAATTTTTAACTTATCAGGGGAATTTCGATCAATGATTATTTTTCCCTCTTTCTCGGTGTTGTCGAGAAAATCCTTCCCTGGTGTGAAAATTGCCAACTCGGAATTTGAATCTTTGATGTAGGGGATTCCTTCTATCCATTTCACTCCCTGACGGATGAGGTGAGAGGAAATTGTGATTTTGTCAGAGGAGACAATCGTCAATTTTACACCGTTCAGAATTGAAGGAATCTCTTCTCTGGTCAGGTGGAATTTCCCTGAGGGATCCTTCAGCCCTCCTCCGAGGGAAAGAATCTCGCCGTTGACGATGATGATTCCCAAGGGAACGAGGTTGTAATAAAAAGTTTCATCGGGTGTGGAAAAGATTGTTTTAGCTTGAGATGGATTGAATCTTAAAGTCCAGCTTTGATTTTTATTGAGAAAGGATAGAACCTGAAAGTTTTCCTCGATGGCCATAACCATTTCCTCCAAATCTCCCTGGATAAATATTCCTCCTAATCCCATATCGTCTTTGATGAGATAGACTCCGTCGGGGACGGGCTCATTTGTTTTTTCCAGGCCAAGAATAGCCCTGAGGAGTGAATTGCTGAAATCCTCCGGGTGAAAAAATCTTATTCTAAGGGCTTTTCTCAATTGATAATTTGCCTTAACTGGAATCAGCTCTTCTTCTGAAAAGAGAGCTTGCAAGGGAATAATATTCTCTTCAACAGGCAAAAGGGATATCCTATTTTTTCCTAAAAAATTTTCCTTCTGGTCACGATCAAGCTTTCTGGCGATAAGCAGGGGGAGAGAGGCAAGAGGGATATTGCCGGCTAAAATTCCCAAAGAAGCTTCAAAGGAAGACTCCTTAATACGATTGAAATTTTTTAGTTTCCCTTTTGAACGAATCACAATTCTGTAAATCGCATAGAAATAATCCTCTGTCTCCAAAAATTCTGCCAAATCAAAATCTGTTATGCTTTCCCATTCCATGCTCTCCCAGCCCTCCGCGGTTCGAAGCGGCGGCTTCGCCCCGAGCAGTTTTTCCAGCAGCTCCGTGCCTTTGCTGCGAGTGTTCTCTCTGAGCTCATAATTTTCTTGAGATGATAAGGGCAAAGGAAAGCTTGTCTGGGAAAGCAAGCTGAGAAGTTGGCTAAAAGCGGATTTTATCCCGTTTTCAGAAGAATAGCTGATGAGAGTTGAGTTTTTCTTATAAGCACTCGATTTAAGATAAATCTGAGAAAGAAAGAGCACGCTTAATCCCAAGGAAGAGAAGATGAGAAAGAGAAATAGGGTGACCAGAGTCATGACGCCCCTCCTTTTCTTGCCTTTATGCTCAGTGTCTGTTGGCCAAAGCCGTGTTCTTTGGATAAACGAAGATTTCATAAAGTCTCTCCTTGCTTGATGTGAGAGAAACAGATAGCCTTGCTAAGTTTACAGTTTTTTCATAGTCATAATTGAATGCCGTGACTTCTTCCAAAAGAGGCTGGGCAGGGCTGGAGTTGACCTTCCTCTTGACTGTTTGGTCAGCGCTCTCATAGAAGAAAGCAGTTTTCTCCAGCAGAATAAGACAAGACTTTTCCTTGGGAAAGGAGAAGCGGAGGGGTGATGATAGGACTATGCTCTTTTTATCTACCGAAGAGATTGACTTGAACTCTCCCTTGGAAGAGTCAAAGATGACGATTTCTCTTTCTCGCTTGATGCCGTCTGTGCTTTCAAGCTGAATCCTTGTCTGGCCTTCGAAAAGATCGGCGACTGGGAAAAGATTTTTGTCATTGCTGAGGATGGTTAAAGCCTGATCGCTTTCGGCTATTCCTTCCAGCAGCCCTAGGTGAATCGGGTCGAGAAGCCCCAAGCCTGCGTGGAGAATGTCGGTTCTTATTCTTTCCAATGCTGAGATAGCAGCCATCTCTGTTTCTTCCTGAATCTTGAGCTTGAGATAGAAACTCCGGCTGAAGCCGAAAAACTCGAGGCTGCAGAGAACGATGACCAGGAATATCGAAAGACTGAGGAGGCTTTCAATCAAGGAAAGTCCCTTTTCCAGTTTTTCTTTCCGGCTGCTCCTGGCGCTATTATCCAAAGGCATTGTCCTAAAATCCGAGTTCTCGGCATAGGAAAAGAGCTATCCTGGTCTTTTTCTGAGGACAGCTCTGGGCGAAGCATTGTATTTCTATTTTTTTCAGGTTAGGAGCTATATCCTCAATCCTCCATTCTCTTTGGTAGGTATTTAATGAATTTTCTTCAGTGATGGCTTCTGTGTAATTAGCTCCTTTAAGCTCCTCACTCTCGTAAGGAAGAGATTTGAGATATTCAAGCTTGGAGGATGCCAGCTCTGCCGACCTGAGGTCGCAGTCAGCCCTCTTCTGGACAAAAAGAGAGTGTATAGTCAGCTGGGCTGTTCCTGTAATAAGAAGAATGACGAGAACAGAAGAGATAAGAAGCTCGAGCAGGGTGAAACCTTGCTGATTCTTTTTAATATATATCGTGCTTTTCTGAATCTTATTCTTGTTCATGCTTTATACGTTCTCATCGAATTTTGAGATGTTTCCTGTTAATTTTCTGCATAAGATGTGCCAGTTTTGGAAGCGGAGATTCAGGGGAAAGAGAGGAATGAGCCGGAAAGATGTCAACGATTGGGGCAGACACAGGACAAATCCAGGAGAATTTTGTCAACAAGCGTTGACAGATGGCTGCTTATTTATTGACTTCTTGAAAGTTCATGTATGGGAAGCATCCGCAAATCCGTGGCGAGGCTCTTGGTCACAGAATAAAAGATGCTTACCCATATATATTTTTTCAATTAGTGTCTGAATCATATGACTAAGGTGAGGAATTTATACAACGGCTAAGCTATAAG
>Ga0315306_10000819_pt1 | contig 14950 bp, 17 predicted proteins | sample TDP1_MG_FD_203803 | JGI IMG/M metagenome (GOLD analysis project Ga0315306, IMG submission 203803) | Freshwater sediment microbial communities from Lake Towuti, South Sulawesi, Indonesia - TDP1 | ecosystem: Environmental > Aquatic > Freshwater > Lake > Sediment | place: Indonesia: South Sulawesi... | reverse complement strand
CACCGAAGATGAATTTATTCGTTCGGCGCAAGAAACAGGGAAGCTCTTGGCTGAGTTAGGTCATGTATTAGTTGTTGTTCCCGACCAAGGAGTGGCTACAGTTACTGCAGAAACTTATAAGAAAAATGGGGGAAGGAAGGTCGTAGGAATTATTCCGAAACTAGATCGAGACCTTCCATGGGAACATCTTCACCCAGATCTTTGCGATGAAATCATCGAGAACATCGATTGGTATCGAACCTTGGCTGAAATCGGAAAAATTTCAGACATAATCATATGTCTTGGGTTAAGTTGCGGATCTATAAGTGAGATCGCTTGGACAAAATGGTTTAAACGGAGAATAGTTGTCGTGAGAAACCTCATCTCTGGCTTTCCACCAGAAATAGCCAAAGACGTAGACATCAAATTCGTTAACAAAGTAGATCAACTCTGGAGCGAATTAAAACCGTCAATGCTTTAATTTCACGTTTGATTAAAATTTTCTGACATATGAGTTGCCGCTTTAGATAACCTAGTTCACTAACCTCACTTTATACAATGACAATTTGCAGGCGGATTCACTGACAGCTGAAAGAAAACCTTATCCTTATTGACCTGATAAACTGCGACCTAACGTTTCTGAGGGGGTTTCATAGCGCTGGAAAACGTAATGGAAAAATTGAATTCCTTTTTCCAACCTAAGTCTGTAGCTGTCATTGGAGCTTCAAGGAACCCAACTAAATCCGGTTATGTGGTTCTCGAGAACTTCGTTAAATTTGGTTTCAAAGGTCGGGTTTACCCAATTAACCCGGAAGCAGACGAAATACTTGGGGTTAAAGCTTATCCGAGCGTCAAAGAGGTTCCAGATGAAATAGACCTCGCTGTCATCGTTCTTTCAGCCCCAGCTGTACCTAAAGTGATACTTGACTGCACGGAAAAACACGTTAAATGTGCCGTAATTATCTCAGGAGGCTTTGGCGAAGTTGGAGGAGAAGGGGCGAAGAGGGAGAGAGAGATTAAGGAGATCATAAAAAAGAGTGGAGTGAGAGTTATCGGCCCAAACTGTATGGGTGTCGTGGATACAGCGACTAAGGTTAACACTATGTTTCTCCCAACCCAGCATTTCTCGAGACCAGAAAGAGGTAACATTGGTTTTATCTCCCAAAGCGGTGCATTCGGACTGACGATGATCGACTACCTCGCAAGTGAAGGCATAGGAATTAGCAAATTTGCAAGTTATGGTAACAAAATTGATGTCGATGAAAGCGAGCTTCTTAAGTACTTTTCCCAAGACCCGGAAACTAAGGTTATTCTTATGTATATAGAAGCAATTGACGACGGAAAAAAGTTCATTGAAGTAGCCAAAAAAGTAACAAAACTCAAACCAGTCATCGGTTTGAAAGCTGGGCGAACAGCTGCTGGCTCAAAAGCGGTGATTTCTCATACTGGAGCATTATCCGGGGCTTTCTCTATCTACAAAGGGGCATTCTCACAGGCTGGAATCATCCCCGCCGACACCGTGCAGGAATTGGTAGACATCGGTAAAGCTTTCTCATACCAGCCCTATGCAAAAGGTAACAGGACAGCAATAATAACAGGAGGCGGGGGGTACGGAGTATTAGCAAGCGATGCATGTGAAACTATGGGTTTACAAGTTGCCAGTCTAGGGGACACTACCATAAAGAATATGCGCATGAGCTTTCCCCCGCACTATGTCGTTATCAACCCAGTAGATCTCACAGGTGACGCGAGCGAAGGGGACTATAAAACCGCTCTTGCTTTAACTCTTGAGGACCAGAACGTCGACGGAGTCATTATGATCATTCTCTTCCAAGTGCCGCGCCTAGAAGAAACAATTATTGATGCTATCTCAGAAACAACCCATCGATTGCATGACAAACCAGTAATAGTAAGCTCGATCGGCGGAGAGCACACAAAGAAAATGGTTAGAAAAATGGAAGCTAGAAAAATTCCTGTCTACCCGACGCCGGAAAGGGCCGTTAAAGTGATGGCTGCCTTGGTTGAATATGGGAAATATGTGAGTGAAACGACACTTTCAGCCTTAAAGTGAGCGGGAGAAGAAAGAAAAACAAAAATCCTGCATTTACAGCAATCCGATTTTGCTTTGACCAGCGCGCCTGAAATGAACGTTTAAACCACTCAAACCCCCTTTTCTAAATGGGGAAAGAAATGGTTCACGCCTTCATTTTCATCAACACTGAACCCGGCAGTGAAACAGAAGTCCTTCGTCAAATGCGGCAAAAACCAGAAGTAAGAGAAGCCCACAGAGTTCAAGGAATCTACGATCTTATCGCAAAAGTTGAGACTGAGTCTACAACTCAACTTCGAGAAACGGCTGAAAAAATTAGAGGATTCGATCACGTTCGTTCTATCCTTGTCTTAATGACAATTTATTCAGAGCCAGCGCACATCATGGAAATTCGACAAGAAAGAAGAGCAGAACAGCCTAGTACTCGCATTGTATAGCGGGGAAGGTGACTGACCAGTTCTTTTGTTAGCAAGCTCGTTATCAAGTAGGTTCATCTGATAATTCAAGCTGACACGCAATCTACTCCTTTTCAGTTTCCTTGTCGCAAAGAAAACACTTCTAAAACCGACATTGAATAGCCCCAAAACTTGGTTGTCGACATGCATAAAAATCCTATGAGAACATAATATTGGCTGATTGCTTCAAGGCTTTATCGCAGAGGATAAGGAGACCAATAGTAAGTGATAGTTACTTGCTCTAGCTGTCTCAAACAAGTAGACAAAGCGAGGCGATGCGTGTACTGCAAAAAGTGGTTCTGCGAAGATTGCTTCTGGGAGCATATCAAGTGGGAAAAAAAACACGCAGAGCTAGAACACCGAGTTAGACGGCGCGGATACTAGGAGAGCCAAGTTTCATCGTCTCCGTATCTAAATTGAGGGATTAAATCCTTAACGTGCATTAGGATACCTTAAAAACTTCGCAGACACTATTAAATACATTAATTATTCAGGAGAACAGTAAACTGGAACACGCAAATTTTGAAAATGTGAGCAAGGGTGCAGCTATAAACATCAAATTTCTAAAATGTGTTAAAGCAAAAATAACTGCGGTAGGCATCCATTTTATATCTGTAAAAGAGGTTCTTTAATGGAGAAAGCTTGTTCCATCTGTGGAAAAACGAGCAGTTCGGACTCATTGATCAAAATCGGCGTTGAATATTTTCATAGAGGATGTTTAGAGCAAAAACTCCTCTTTTTGAATTTGGTCTCAAACAATGGTTCCGCTCCAACGCAGCCGTCAAAAATGAAACCGCCTAAAATAACTAAACCTCCGCCTGTTGAGGAAGGAAAAGAATACGTAGCAACAATTGATGGAATCACCCGGCATGGGGAAGGCAAGGCAAAGATTAAGGGCTTTACAATTCTCGTTCCATGCACGCGAGTAGGCAGCCAAGTAAAAGTTAAGATAACTGAGGTTAAACCCAACTTCGCATCCTCAGAAGTTGTCACACAAAAGATGCCGAAGAACGTGAAAATTAGAGAGTTAAAACCAGGAATGAAGGCAGTTAACGTGAAGGCTAGGGTCATCGAACTCTCAGAACCAAGACAAGTTGTAACTAGATTCGGTAACATCTGCCAAGTTGCCTCCGCCATACTTGGAGACGAAACTGGAATTATGAAATGGACCTTGTGGAACCAACAAATACAGGCAGTCTCAGTCGGTGACGTTGTTCAAATCGAAGATGCACAAGTGACTAGGTTTAGAAATGAAACTCAACTATCTGTTGGAAAACGTGGAAGAATAAACACGATCAAAAGCACCCACTTTCCGTCTTTGGAGAAGCTTAAGAGAAAAGTTAGGATTAACCATTAACCCTCAATTAACGTTAGAAACGCATTCCTAAGCTGACTTAAATCCCCAAATTGGAAAAAATGGGGTAAGCAGCTGGCTATGTTTTCTGATAGTTGCTGCTAAGTGGCTATTTGGCAAGTGTAATTTCGATTGTGCTTACGTTGCTTTGTCCCTGACCCTCTAGCCGTGGCACTATGTCAGTACCAATCGTAATGGTTTTCACTTGTAGATTAGTCATGAAGCGATGGCGTACGATTTCAGCTACGTCAACAGCAGTATTGATGGCGCGTCCCCGAGCTTTCAATGTAACCTCGTTAGTTCCTTGCTGAAATAGGGTCATACAAGCAAGCACGTAGCTCATAGTTGGCTTCTTGCCAATGAACACCACATTATCCCGTTCAGGCTTCTCAGCAGGTTCTGTACCTTCCAGTGTTTCTCCCTCCACTTTGATACCCTAATACCATGATACCATAGGCAATATGCCGTTTTTCTATTTAACATTGATTAAAGGTTTACCCTTAAGCCACAGGTACCTTAGGCATCCTCCGCCTAAGCCTTCTTTTACGCTGCTTAAAGGCTTCCTCCATACTCACAACCTCACCCATTGAGCTTCCCCCAACCCACACTCTTAACGACAAAACCGTATGGTATAAAGCTCTTGCAACAGGAAAACAATGACGCAACAAAACCAATTTTAGTAATCCATCTCTTCACAGCATTTAAGTGACAATTTAATTTCTTTCGGTTTGTACGCCTTAATTTTATCTCACGAAAAAATACACTCTCATGAAAAATATATGAAGAAAAAATGCTACGCACCGAATGGCAGGCAAATTTAAGGCGAAAATGACGCTAAAAAAGCCATTTTGGTAATTAAAGCTTAACACAAATCTCTAATCGATCAAGAAGCTCTTTGTAACGATTTCTAATTGTGACCTCAGTAACGTTCGCAATCTCTGCTATTTCCCTCTGGGTTCTTTTTTCTCCTGCGAGGACGGAAGCGATGTAGGTAGCTGCGGCGGCGATTCCGGTTGGACCGCGCCCGCTAGTGAGGCGCATACGGCCGGCGACTTGGAGAGCGCGGAGAGCAATGGTTTCAACCTTGCCGGCGAGGCCGAGTTGGTTGCTGAAGCGGCTGATGTAATAGCTAGGGGTGCTAGGGGGGACGAAGGTTTCGAGTTCTTTGACCATGAAGCGGTAGCTACGGCCGATTTCTTTTTTGTTGACAGTGGAGACATGAGCGATTTCGTCTAGGGTACGGGCGACTCCGCATTGTCTGCATGACATGTAGAGAGCGGCTGCGGTTACGCCTTGGATTGAACGCCCGCGGATTAGGCGTTTTTTGACGGCTTTACGGTAGATGACGCTGGCGGTTTCGAGGATGTTTTTGGGTAAGTTAAGAGAAGAAGACATTTTAGAGAGTTCGCTGAGGGCGAAGGCGAGGTTGCGTTCGGTTGCATCTGATACGCGGACTCGGCGTTGCCATTTGCGGAGGCGGTAGACTTGGGCGCGTTGTCCCGGTGAGAGGTCTTTGCCGTAGGTATCTCGGTCGTGCCAGTCAATCATTGTTGAGAGACCTTTATCGTGAATTGTAAAAGTAAGAGGGGCACCTACTCGGGTGCGTTTGGCGCGCTGTTCGTCATCGAAGGCACGCCATTCTGGACCTGAGTCTGCGATGCGGTCGTCGACTACGTAGCCGCAGTCCATGCAGACGACTTCGCCTTGTTCGTAATCTCGGATGACGCGGGTGCTACCACACTCTGGGCATTTGCGGATGCGGGGTTGGCTTAGACCTAGGGGTGGGGTGATTGCGCTTGGTTCTGTTAGGGTTTTGGTTGGGTCTATTTCTTCGGACATTTTTTCACTCTCGGCGGGATTTCACGGGGAGGGTGTAGAGAATGTGGTCTAGAAGCTGTTTGGGGTTGAGGATTGAGGGTTTGATGGTGATGTAGGGGGTTTTGACTGGGCCGAAGATGTCGGTGACGATGCCTACGGATTTGAGTTGGTTGTCGACGACGGTTTCGCCGAGGCGGGGTTGGTGTTCGGGTTTAAGGATTAGGTTATTGCTGGGGGTGAGGTGAAGTGGTTTGCCTAAACGCTGCAAAAGAACCCTTCCCGTGACGGGATTAGGCTGGAAAGTGGAAAGCGGCTATTTAAGGATTTCCACAGCGGGTTCTGTGGCTTAATGGTGTGTGGCAGTTGGTGTGTGGCATCTAGTGTGGTGCAGATTCTTGCTTAGGATTTAGGCTTCTGGCTGGAATATTTTCGGCTCGATTTTGAGTTTGAGGAGGATGACATCGCCGATGGTTTCGACGAGCTGGATTGGGAGAGTGCCAAGTTCAGTTTGGTCTGTTAGGGTTTTGGTTATGGTTAGGCTGATTTTGGCTTTTTCTTTTTCTTGGGTGGGGTTTTGTTTGGTGGTGAGGGTTATGTTGAGGTCTTTGACGTAGCCGATGATTTTGGCGTCTTTGTCGATAACAGGTTTGCCAATAAGTTCTTCACGTTTCCAGTCTTTCTGGCTCATTGGGATTTCCTCATTTTTAATTTTATTTTGTGAGGGTTATTTTTGTGGGACTGGGCGTGGTTTCGGTGGCAAGAGCTGGAGTGGTTTCGTGGCGGATGAGGAATTTGAGATTTTCTTCTACGTCGATTTTTTCTTTAAGCAATCGGTTAAGGTTGAGTTTTAGGCTGTTTGCGGCTAGTTGGTAGGCGTCTTCGTCGAGTTCTCCGGTGATGTGTTGGATTTCGATAGAGGCGAGAAATTTTTCGAGGTGGTGAATTCGGTCTTCTAGTTGGATAACGTATGTTTTAAGATGGCCGATGGTGATTTTAGAGATTTGTTCTAGTTCGGTAAGGATCGTTTGGTATTTTTTGTGGAGAGTTTCGTAGGAGCGTTGAGCAATCTTGTCGGTACGATAGAGTTCTTCAAGGGCTTGGAAGCGTTTCTGCGTGAAGATGAGGTCTTTTTGGAGGGTTTCAGCTGCAACTTTCCAAGGGGGAATGAGGATGATAGTGTCGCCTTGTAGGAGGATTTGGTTGGTGGTGTAGAGGGCGAAGTTGCCAGTGTTGTGTTCGATGCCAAGGACGTTTATTCCATCTTTATCGTTTAGGGTGAGTGCGAGGACGGTGCCCACATTACGTTCGTAGATATCTAGTACGGGTTTTCCGAGGAATTTTCGTAAAAGTTCGGCGTGATAGGTCATTGTTTTATCTTCCTCGGTTCGAATATGCCTGGTTGCGTTGGTGAGTTGTCTTGGTAGATAAATTTGGATGAGAGGATTGAGCGCAAATTGGTTCGGAGACAAGATGGTTTTTACATGGCATTGTTAACGGGTTAGGGGTTAGGTGTTTCAGATGTATTTCCATTGTAATACTGTTTCAGGGTTTTGTCTTAAGTGGAAGAGGGTGTTTTTGTCTCTGTTCATTGATTTTGTCGGCGAGTTTTTGGAGGGTTTGCGTTTTAGACCATTTTTTGTCGACAAGGATCATTCCGGTTTTTTCCCACCATGTAGGGGGATAGGCTACAGTGGGTTTGGGTTCAGGATTAAGGTTTAAGGTAGAAGCGGCCAGTTCGATTTCTTGCAGTTTAGGGTTTTCAACTGCAATTCTCTTTGGTAGTCTTCGACCTTTTCCTCTGGGTTTTGTAGCGTCTAAGTAGATTGGCCAGATGATTAGTTTGCCACGTGGTTTCATTAGCGGACCTTCGGTGAATGTTTGGCGGGGTTGGGTTTAATTCTTGCGGCTGTAACGAAACTGTTATCGAATCCGGTGTCATCTTGGGTATCGATGTGGAGGTTTAGATAATGCATGAATTTGCGGCCGCAGAAGAAATTCTTAATGTGGCTTTACGTGTTGCGAAAGAGAAGGGCGCGAAAAAAATTTTAGAGATAAATGTTGAGGCTGGTGAATTAACCTTTTTAAGTCAGGAGAATCTTTCGGTGGCTTTTGAAACGTTAGCTGAGAAGACAATTGCTGAAAATGCAAAGTTGAAAGTTGAAGTCAAGCCTTGCCGAATTCGCTGCCATACGTGCGGCTATGAGGGGGATGTGCATTATACCGGTCCTGAGAGACATGACGACTATCGGTTAGCTAAGTTAGTGGCTCTGACCTGCCCAAAATGCGGGGGAAACGGCACTGAAGTTGTTGGCGGAACCGAATATTTTGTTCGAAATATCAAGATTCAGCAGCGGGTTTGACGAGGAAGGCGTTAACAATTCCATCTTGCCCAGGACGAGAGGTTACGCGAGCTTGCCCGAGGGAAGTTCTTATGATGGCACCCTTTGTGATGACTCCCCGACGGTCGTAGTCGACGTTCGCCGGATTTTCGATAACTTCGAGAATTTCAACTTTCTCGGTCTTTCTAGTGGCTGGGTTTGTAACATTAGCGTAGTTGCCAGCTAGCGTGCGCAGTTTCAAGTTTCCTCCATGAATCTTGTCAGTTCGGGTTAAGGGTTTGCCCAGCCTCATTTCGGTTGGACTACTACCCATCTCATAGGCGCGTTTAGTTCGGTAGGCACGCCTTTTTCCACCAGTTAGTTTACGCTTGTGTTTGTCTCCGTGCCATTGGGGCATATTAGAGTTCTCCGATTGGTTTAAGGTCTCATTTTGTCTCTCAAGTTAAGCATATAAACCTTTTCGGGTTTTAGGCTGTGGATACGGAGGACTTAGAGTTGGCGGAGGATGTTATCGAGCTTACCCATGGCGGTGGCGGAACGATCATGGAGCAATTAATTCGCGGAGTAATTGTGCCCGGGGTTAGCATTCGAAGGGCGCTGAATGGAGTGGGTTTAGATGAATTAGATGATGGCGCCTCAATGAAACTGGAGGACCATGAAATAGTTGTTTCAATGGATGGACATACTGTTGACCCAATATTTTTCCCAGGAGGCGATATTGGTCGATTGGCAGCCTCAGGAACCTTGAATGATGTAGCAATGATGGGCGCCCGTCCAGTAGCACTTTGTGACTCAATTATCGTTGAGGAGGGTTTTCTAATCTCAGACTTGCGACGAATCGTCGCCTCCATGGATAAAACGGCGAAAGAAATTGGTGTTGCCATCGTCGGGGGAGATTTTAAGGTGATGCCGAAGGGAAGACTTGATCAAATCGTTATTACTACTTGTGGGATAGGATTAGCTAAGAGGGGGCAAATTGTCGTAGATAATAGAGCCAAGCCAGGAGACAAAGTGATTGTTACGGGTTCAATTGGGGATCATGGAATTGCATTACTTGCAGCCCGTGAGGGATTAGGTTTTGAAACTGAGTTAAAGTCTGATGTTGCCCCAATCTGGGAAACTGTAAATGCAGCACTTGAAGTTGGTGGAGTAAACGCAATGAAAGACCCTACCCGTGGGGGTCTGGCTTCAGCTCTCAATGAGATCGCGGGAAAGTCGAAAGTCAGCATTTGGCTCCAAGAAGAACAGATTTCAATAAAAGAAAGTGTAAAAGCGGCTTCAGAGATGCTTGGATTAGACCCCTTTGAAGTAACCTGCGAAGGCGTCGCGGCTATATGCGTTTCTCAGCAACAGGCAGAAGAAGCTTTGGAAGCGATTCAGAATACTAAGTATGGTAAAGGCGCGCAAATCGTTGGAACAGTAAAAGCAGAGAAACCTGGATACGTCCTTCTCGAAACTGTAGTCGGGGGAACAAGGGTTATTGAGAAACCTCTGGGAGAGCCAATTCCCAGAGTGTGCTAGAATGGAAGGAGTTGCAAACGTTTATGATAAAGCATTCACATAGTAGACTCGAGAGGAGGAATGTAGTTTATGGTGAGGTGGACGGTTATAGGTAGGTGGACGCCTGAAAAGTATCCAGACATAGGGAGACGCTTTGTTGTGTTTGCTAAAGGGCAGGCTCCTCCAGAAGTCTTGGCAGCCTCCCAGAAGATAAAAGATATCGTATGGGAGTTTCCAAGCTACTATGGTCAACCATTGAGTGTATGGGTGGGTGAGGGAGAAGAGGCTGATATTTCGACGTTCCTACGCTATTGGATGGATCTAATGACATTCGAAATATACCCCAGCGTCCCCCTTGAAACCATGAAGAAACTTTTACCACCGTAAGAAGCCAAAATACACTTTCCCCTTTTATTTTTGACATTACTTTGGTAATTTTTTCATACCCTATATAGAACCGCATTTTATGGTATGTATTTCGTGTGGAAAACATTGAAAAGGGATATGTTGGTTTCGGAAACTTGAAACTTCAAGATTTTTGGGTTTGGGATTAAAATTTAATCCAACCAACTAAACCAAATCTGACTTAGTAGTCTGGATTCAGAGAAACAGGCTGTTTCAGGTGCAAATGTGGTTCAGGATAACTGCTGTTTTCTGTAGGTTAAAGAGGTAGAATATCATGCTCCACTTGTCTTCTTGAGGTCACTTGCAAATGCCTTCGCGTTTTTCAGGTCATCCTCATTGGGATGGCCTCGATTGAAAAAGAGGAACTTGCCACGGCACTTAAAGTTGGAAACGACTTTGTAGCCCTTCGCTTCCAAAGCTCCTTGAAGGGCATAGATGACTTTGGGGTCGGGTCCTCCAGCCGTGGCGAAAACGGCTGCTTTTTTTTCACTGCTGGGTTGCAGGTCATTTAAGAACGCCAGAAGTCTGTTATCTATCTTGCCCCCCACGTAGTTACCGCTTCCAACTATAAGCATGTCCACCCCTGAGATGTCAGGTGTCTCTTTATTAATATCAACTGATTTGCATCCGAGCTCCTGGGCAATTGCTTCGGCCACCTTTCTCGTCTTTCCGCCTCTCGAGAAGTAAACGACTAAAAAGTTCATGATTTAAATTCAATAAACTCAGAAATTTAAAGATTTGTAGCATCTGCTTCATAGAGGTAAGAAAAAATAGGGGGCTGGATTCGATCCCGCGATTGAACAACCTTAGCGCAGGGCTCCTAACTGGCAATTGATTTGCTCCCATTTCTTCTCCTTGACTAGGCTCATGTAATATTCTATCTCCTTTCTGGCATCCTCTAAATTCGATTTCTCCTTAGTCAATTGAAGAGAGAGCTCCAACGCATCCTCGAGGCCCCGTGGGCAGAGAGAGGGATGAGCAAAAGTGAGGTTGAGCCAATAGAGAAAACTACTTACTAGAGTGTGCTAAGCTCCCCGCTTCGTTTGGCCTTGCTGCGGTGGAAGTTCTGGTTTCTGATTTACTAGGGGTGGAGGAAGCTTCCCCGACGACTCAAATAATGCCTGTAACTGGCGTTTCATTAGACGGAGGTCGTGACTTAGGTTAAAGTAGTCAGCAAAAACTTCAGTTGTCCGAAGCATCCTCGTACGGCCAAGCCTTTCACAAGTGATGAGCCCCATTTCATCTAAGATTTGAATATGAACATACGCCTGTGGTCCCCGAACGTTGATAACTTGGGCTTGGGTTACTGGTTGCCGAAAGGCAATGTAAGAGAGGGTTTTTAACGGACCGGGGGTGAGAAGTGGTCTTATCGCTAGGCGCCGGACACGCGAGGTAAACTCAGGTTTCAATTGTAGAACAAACCGCCCGTCAGCCAATTCAAAAACATCAAGCGCCCCGCTTCGTTGCCGATACTGGTCGGCGAGTGCCCGTGCAGCCTGTTGGGCTCGAGTTTTTGAGCGAGATCCAAGAACCGAGGCAATGGTTTTCAGTTCGAGAGGTCTCCCTGCAACGTATAAAGCCGCCTCAACGAGTTTCAAGTCGTGTTCAAATTTTTCTTTCTCAGACGATTCCGATGGCTTTGCTTCCAACGGGCGATCCTCCCGGAAGGCTGATATAAATTTCCCCAAATTCTTGCTCTTGCCAGAGATTGATTTTGCCTCGGCAGGCGAGAAAGAGGATTATTATGAAAACTCGAACAACTTCTAACCTTTTTAAGCCTGTAATTATTTTTGAAAATGGAATCAAATTTTCTTTAACCGCTAATTCAGCAATCTTACTGTACGTGTGTTCAATGCGTTCTTCGATTTCTACCATAAATTGGTCTAGTTGCTGTAGGATTGGCGGTGCCGGAATAATCGGCTTTAGTTTGAGTCTAGATTCTAGAAGAGCTGGCTCCGCTTTTAGAGCTTCATCCAACACTTTGAGCAGGTGCTCAATTGAGGTAGTAGTATATTCATAGCGGAATGGAAGTTGAATAGGTGGAGGAAGTACCTCGAGTATCTTTGGAGGGGGTGGCATAGGCGGCTCCTCAAGTTTTAGAACCAGTTCAGTTTTCATTCGATAAATTGTTGCCGAAGACAGTAAGGCGATTCCTGAGGCTGTGAAGTCGATAAAGCCCCGCTTCCGCATCTCGGTGAGGAGCGAGTTGAGCAGGTAGGAAAGATTAACATCCCATGGCTTCAGTCGCTGAAGCCTAATTATGTCAAACAAAACCATCCAAGGAGGTTGAAGCCAAAACGGTTTTTCAAAATTCTGTGATGGGGTTGTAGAGGTAGACACTTACTTAACGACACCTCCGGGGAGTTGATAAGAGACCACGCTTGAGAACCCATTTTGGAGGAAAACCCCAAACAAGCGTTGTGCCCTATCTATGATCACGTCTCGGAGAGAAATTACAACAAACTGGGTGTTTGCCGCTTGTTCTAGGAGAAGGTCGGCGAGGCGTTCGGCATTTGATAAATCGAGGTGAGCATCAATTTCGTCGAAGATGTAGAATGGTGCAGGCGATAGTCCTTGTATGGCGAAAATAAAGGAGACAGCAGCTACTGATTTTTCTCCTCCACTTGCTCCGCTAATTAGCCGCGCGGCTTTTCTTGGGAACTGCACAAAAACATCAAGTCCTCCGGCAAATGGATCTTGTTCGTTTTGAAGTTGGAGCCATGCATCCCCGCCGCCTGTAATCTTTGAGAAAAATGTTTGGAAGTTTTTGTTAACCTCTTGATAGGCTGTCATGAACGCGTCACGTTTTTTCTGCTCAATTTCCTCCATGAATTTGAGAATTGCTCGTTTTTCTTCTTCGAGTTGGTTGCGTTTTATTGAATACTGCTTATAGTTTTCTACTTGTTGCTCGTACTGGGTGATGGCGAGAAGGTTTACGGAGCCAAGTTTCTCCAGCTCTAGTTGCATAAGATTCAGCGATGACTCGATTCCTCGGATTTCTTCAGGCTTCACATCGAAGGGTTTGTCGTATCCGAGACCTTGTAGTTCCTCGTGAAGGTGTTGGAGCTTTAGGTTGCGGGTTTGGATTTCAATTTCTATATGATGTACTTGATCGCTTATAGGGTCATATTTACTGTTAATTTTCTTCAATTCATTGTCAATTCGATCTAACGTTTCTTCAAATTTGCGTCGCTCATCCCTAACGGATGATAGCGAAGCGGAAAGCTCTTCCTTGAGCTTGTTCAGTTGAGAAAGCTGTGCCTCAGCTTCTTCAAGAGCCTTAGTTGAGGCTTCAACTTTCTTTTGTAAACTGGAAATCTGTTTATCTACAGTGGATAAGTCGATTTTAGCGCGGTCAAATTCAGGCTTTAACATGGCTTCGAGGTTTGATTGAAGCGAAGCAATTTCGCTAGTAACTTTAACTAGCTGCCGGTTAAAATCATTAATTTCCTCAGATAAGGATGAGACTTCAGTTTCATACCTTACAACAATCACTGGTTTGGATTTTAGGCGCAGAGTTTTTGCTTGTGATTGAAGGTCGGCTATTTGTTTCTCAGTTTCAGTTTTCTTAGCTTCTAGTATGCTAGCAGCAGCTTTCTCCTTCTCCAAATTACGACCGAGCCGTTTAACCCTCCGATTCAGCACCTTTACGTTTTGTCTTATACGAATCACGTTTTGCTTTACACTAATTACTTCTTTTTCCAGCGCACCGATGACATCGGTTCGCCGAACTTTTTCTTCTCGTAGTTTAGCAATTTCTTCCTCTGAGGCCGTAATATCAGTCTGTCTCTTTTCAAGCATCGAATCTAAGGCTTCAACGCTTTCGTTGAGGCTTTTAATCGCGGTTTCACGTGGAATTACTGAGGCGATGTCGATGGGGGCTCGATAATAACCGCTCTCCAGCGCTCCTCCGACCTCGTAAAGGTCTCCACCGACTGTTACAGAACGACAATATTCCCGCGAAGCTAAAAGGGCAGCTTCATGCCCTTCAACAACAACGGTGTCGCCGAGAATGAAGTTCACCGCGGGTGCGAATCTTGAACTATATTTAACGAGGTCGGCGGCGATGCCGATAATCCCGGGAGTGTCTGGGACTTTTACACGTTTTGTTGAAGCAATGTCTTTTAATGGAATTAGTTTAATTCGACCCATTTTTGTCCGTTTTAGACTTTCAACACATTTAAGAGCAGTTTCTAAGTTTTCGACGACAACTGCTCTTAGCCACCCGGCTGATGCCGCTTCGATTGCCTTTCTGTATTCTGGCTTTACTGAGAGCAAATCGTCAAGCCGGCCATATATACCGGATATGGCACCAGCCTTCCCCATTTCCTCAATTTCTTTGAGAGCGTTTTCTTCAGCGGCTATCTTCTCCGCGAAATCTTTCTGGGTCTGGAACTCTAAGACAGCCTTTTTGGCTCTGTCCACTGTTCCTCTTGCTTCATATAATTCCCTTTCAACGGTTTCCCGCTTCGTGAGGTTCCTAGCAACCGATTCCTCCACTTTAAGCAAACTTTCAGCTTCTTCCCGCTGAATTCGGCTTAGTTCTTTAAAATGAGATCGAAGATTCTGAAATGTCGTTTCAAATCCAGCACGACGAGCTTCTAGAGAATTAAAATTATCCATTAAAACTTGAGTTTTCGTGATGCTGCCTTCCAATTTCGTGTTTAATCGAACTAATTGCCGCCTTAGCGCCTCGAGGTTGTTGTCAATTATTTCTAATTTGTTAGTGCTTTCATTACGGATTTGCTTCAATTGGGAAAGCTTCTCCGAAACGTCCTTATGCCTAGATTGCCGTTCTTCAAGGGCAACTTGAAGCTGGTCTTGTTGACGCTTAAGCCGTTGTAGTGCCTTTCTAGCCTCTTCAATGTTTGACCTGAGACTATTAATGTGTTGGATCCGCTCTTCTCGAATCTTGATTAGTCCAGTGAGACTGGTCTTACTGGAGGAGATTTCTGTTCTAAGGCTGGCGACTTGGGCGCTAATGTCGCCTACATTATTCTGGATGGAAATTAAGCGGTCGCCGCCTTTTTCAACGATTTCTTCATCGTAT
>Ga0315306_10000816_pt1 | contig 14996 bp, 16 predicted proteins | sample TDP1_MG_FD_203803 | JGI IMG/M metagenome (GOLD analysis project Ga0315306, IMG submission 203803) | Freshwater sediment microbial communities from Lake Towuti, South Sulawesi, Indonesia - TDP1 | ecosystem: Environmental > Aquatic > Freshwater > Lake > Sediment | place: Indonesia: South Sulawesi... | reverse complement strand
GCTCCTATCAGAAGGAGAAGAGAAGCCCATGATAGAATGGATCCGGTATCTTCTAGAAAGAGGACTGCAACTCCCGAGAAGCCAAGCAACGTCCCCGCGAACCTAAGGACTGAGAACGATTCTTTCAGAAAGGTTACGGCCATAATAGAGACCATGATCGGCTGTGTGTATGTCAGGACAGCCCCAATCCCGCTGCTCTGTAAATGCAACCCAAGAATTGTTGAAGCGAAGCTAGGTCTTGAAACCAAGCTGTACACAGATAGTCTACTAACCGTTTTCGAATCGATTTGAACCCTCGGTTTGAACACAATGCCCAGGGCAAGGAGAAACATTGATGAGAGGAGAAGACGATGGGAGGTGAAGGCAAAGGGCGGCGAGATCTGTAACCCGATCTTCATAATTGACCAGTTTAGACCCCACAGGACCACCATGACCGCGAAGAGTAACGCGTTCCTATGCCTCACTTGAAGATCGCAGCAGAGGCTCTGCCATCCCATAGAAAAACCTTGCTGCAATCGACCCGGAAGCACTTGCATTCGATACGCCCTACTTCACGGATCTTTACTCCGCCTCGATTCTGAAGACTGTGAAGGCGGGGCTCAGGATCTCAACGTTGTGAGCGCTGAACGTATCCATCACATTCTCCATAGTTTCTGAATTCATGTTGATGATCGATCGATCCGAGATTGAAGAACCGCGCGACTAGCACCGAGTCACAAGAAACATATTGCATTGGAACAGCCGGCTCCGCCGTAGGCCGATCGATACACGCCTAGCCTCTGAGGCTCTTGGACAAGTGAAAAAGATTAAAGGCGGCCGGCCGAGCCGGAGCCCTCCGAGATGCGGGGTTACGAAGAGATGGAGGAGATCTCTTGGGACAAAGCGGTCGAGCTAGCCTCTCCGTACCCGTATGTTCTCGCTGTCACCCTTGACAAGAACGGGAAGCCTAACATCATAGGGTTGGGCTGGTGGACCATAACGTCTTGGAATCCCTGGATGATAGCGATCTCCATCGGCCACTCCCGATACTCCCGCGAGTGCATCGAGCACTGTGCGGAGTTCGTTCTCTGTTTCCCCTCCGAGGAACAGGCCAAGGGAGCATGGCTCTGCGGAAACACGACGGGAAGGGAGATCGACAAGTTCGCAGAGACCGGATTCAGGCAAGTGCCATCCAGGGTTGTGAAGCCCCCCACAATCGACGGCTCCACGGTTGCGTTCGAGTGCAGGGTGGTCAAAAAGGTTGAGACCGGCGATCACAAGCTCTACATCGGAGAAGTGGTTGCGATCCACGGTTCACCCCACCGGCCTCGACACTTGTACTCGATCCACTACCGGAAACTGGTCAGCATCGACGCTCAGGGGAACGCTAACTTCCGCCTGCAATACGAATAGCTGAAGGGTTTGGGCGTATCGACAAGCCGGATCGATCCGCTCCCTAGGAGCTGGGACAACCGCAAGTTTTTTGGGGTTGACCTGCTACCGAGTAACCATGAGGGCGTTGCGGCCTCGGGGGGACGAAGAAAGGATTCGACTTCTGTACAAAGTGATTGCTGTAGTAGCCGCCGTCACAATGGCTGTTGTCTGTCTTTATGCCCTGGGAACCTATCTCAAGTCCGGGAGCGAAGCGGTGGGCGACGTGCTGGTTAGGGTTGAGTTTCCGCCTCCCGACGTTTTCCCCCTGTTTTATGCCAAGCCTGTGACGTGGCTGAGCGTTTCATTGGCAGCGTTTTGGTTTTCGCTGCTCCAACTGGTGCAGCCCCGCGTCGCGAGGATTTCCCCCTTCGGACGCACGGTTTTCCAGTTTATCGCATTCCTGGCAATCTCGATCACAGCCTATGAGGTTTTCTTCAACTTTTCTCTGTGGAGTGCCTTGATGGCCTCGAACGACCTTCGGGGAAGGCTGAACCCCGATGTTCTGATCAACCCCTACCCGAACCCCGAGATCCCCTGGAACCTAGTCTTCGCCACGAAGGTCTACACGGCAGCCTTGGTGATGAGCCTCTACTCTCTCTACTACCTCTACAGAGCCGGGGGGGAGTAGCCGAGAGGCCGTCACCCAGCAGCGGTCGATCCGTCGATCAGGAGGCCAGGCCTGCCGTTCGCTTCATCTATGCATCCGAGCCGCTCTCGACAGAACTCCCTATCGATCGAGCCCCACTTTCCCGGCTGATTGAAGAAGGCGACTAGAAGGTGTAGCTGGTCACGTACTCATCTATAGCTTCGAACCCTAGCCTGATCCTCTCCTCCGGTTCCGAGACGAAGGTCAGCCGGATGTGCTGCCTCCCGCCCTCCCCGAAGTAGGAACCGGGGATCGTGACGACGCTCTTCCGTACCAGGAGGCGGTCTGCGAATCCTTCGTCGGTGCGGTCCATCTTCTCCAGATACGAACTCATGTCGACGAAGTAGTAGAAGGCACCGGCAGGGGTTGTTGTTCGCGCTTCGGGAAGGTGCCTGTGTATTTGTTCTCCCATGAAGTCCCTTCGCTTCTTGTAGGTCGGTATGACTGTTTCCTTCAGGTATCTCTCCTTGGTTCCGTCTTGGAGAAACCTGACCATGGCAAACTGCGCCAGGCTGTTGGGGGCGAGCGAGATGTACTGTTTGATCTTCTCCATGGCTTCCACAACTTCGGGGGGAGCAAGGGCGTATCCCAGCCGGAGACCGGGGATCGAAGCCTCCTTTGAGAAGGTGTTGACCGACACGACGCGTTCGTGGGCGTTCTTCACGCCGGAGATGGGGGTGTGGTCTGCATCGTACACTATGTGTTTGTAGGCTTCATCGCTTACGATCCAAAAGTCGTGGTCCTCGGCCAGGTCCACCAGCGCCCTGGCGAAGTCGCTTTCCACAACTCGCCCGGTTGGGTTGTCTGGAGAGAGGAGAACGAAAAGCTTGGTGCTTGGGGAGATCAGGTCCTTCAGATCCTCTACGTCCGGCTGGAAGCCTCGGTCTACGCTGACGCTGAGAGACTTGGTTCTCGCCCCCGCGATCTTGGCCGCTTCCCGGTAGCCGAGGTATGTGGGATCCATCAGGATAACCTCGTCGTTCCTGTTGAGGAGCGTCATGAAGGCGCAGCAGATGCCCTCTGTTCCACCGTCGGTCACTATCACTTCCTTCTCAGGGTCATATGAAACCCCGAACCACTTCTTCGTGTCCTCGGCTATCAGTTCCCTGAGCTCGGGAATCCCCCGGGTTCCTGTGTATGAGCAAGCTCCTTTGGCTTCTACCTCGATGAGTTGACACATATGTTCTACAACCTCCGGAGGAGGAGGCAGGCTCGGGGCTCCTCCCCCGAAGGAAATGAGGTTCTGCTTCTGCCTGGCTTGGTCTAGAAGCGCTGCAACCCGCCTGATGGGGGAAATCTTCAAACCCCCAACCATATCTGATAGAGTCGGCAAGAAACACACCGCTAACAGTATACCACCACCAAATATATGAATCATCGTTCTCGGTCAGGTCACCATTTTTCCGGTCGGCCGTGACAGAACCGACAGGGCTTTGCTCTATCGGGGAATGCAGCAAAGTGTAGTCCTAGGAGAGGGACCGATTCAATTAGCCTCCCATGAGGGTCTCATTAAGATGCTAGGGTTCCTCGTGCTTCGGAGGGACCCACTTCAGCGGACGGCCCGAGCGCCTCTTCATCCTCTCATCCAATATGCGTACCATCTCTTCAAGGGGCTGCCAGGGCTTGGGCGGGTCGTCAGTATCAGCCTCGTTAACAAGCTCTCCTGGCCAGGGAGACCTGTGATTGTAGCCTCTTCGAACCATTTCCTTCGCCACCTCGTCGTGACGACGTTTCAATGCCTTGCTGTGACCCCGCCAACGCAGAACCTCGGGGTGTCTACGCCATCCCCTTGTCAAGCCGGCGGCAGCCTTGGCGATGACGAGCAGCTCGTTGTGCTCCGCTATCAACGCCGTATCATCAAGCGCGTTGGCTGGAATGGGATACCAGCTTCTGACCAATTGATTCACCCAACAGATCTCGACGCTCCCTCCAGAGCAGGGAATATAAATGATCGATCTATTCCGGTATCCCAAATGAGGTAAAGTCGTACCGTTTGAGCAGGGACGATCGATCGTCATCTCGTCCATCATCATGATAGTCTTTGGATCTCTGCTTCTCATCCCTGGTTTCTGGTGCAGATTCGGGCTTGGCAGATACGTCAACGTGCCGAAGAACAGGGCCGCCGGCCCAGTGGGCGCGTTCGCAATCGGATTGACCTTGGACTTCGGCTGGATAGCATGCGTCACCCCCATCTATGTCTCCATAGTCAGCCTGGCCGCTGTGGAAGGAAATGGATTGCAGGCTGCTGTCCACATGCTGTTCCACGCCCTTGGCAATGGGGCGTCCCCTTATCGCCCCTGGCGTGGCGGCTACCTATGCAAAAGGTAACGCTGGGCAAGAGGTCCAGAAAAGCCATGCTCTATGTTGAGAAGATCGCAGGGCCAGTTCTCGTTATTCTGGGTGTGAACAACATTTTCTCTTCCTTCGCCCTACCCAAGTTCATTCCTTTGTGAGCACGAAGCTTCTATTGAGGGGACCAGTGGATCGATCGAACCTGGCGGTATCTTCCTGTTTGTTCAGGGCTACTGTCCGTGTATGTCCCTGGTCTCGAGCGCTACGAGGGAGAGTGATAGAGGAGCCAGAATCAGAGCGGTGACAACCGCCAACGACCTGAGGAACTCTGTGGATGAGACTGTTGCCTTCAAGCCGCCCATTACTGAGGGGAGGGCCTTGCCTTGGGACAGGTAGCTGAGGATGTCATTGACGTAGTTCGTAGGTGAGAGGACCTTCAGGGCCTCGGCTGTCTCCTGAGGCATGTAGGGGATAACGAGATCCAGCATCATCCAGAGAACCACGAAGACTAGGGCTGCGGCTACGGCTGTCAGAGGTCTCCTAGTGCAGGATGAGAAGAGAGTGGCGATCGATACGTATACCATCTCTATCACAATGAAAAACGTCAGGTAGCCCAGGAAGAGGTCTGTCCCGACCCGACCTATGCCCATCGCGGTCACGAATAGCGACATGATCAGTGTGCTAGCTGCAGTCAACGGTGTGAATATGATGAGGAAGGAGACATACTTGGCAAGCATTATCTCCCATCTGTGGATGGGTTTGGATATCAGCAATCGGAGTGTGCCTCTGGATTGCTCGCCTGCGATTGAGTCGCCCCCCTGGAGTACCGCTGTGAGTATCATAGGGATCATGAGGATGTCGGCATAGATCATCATACAGACCGATGCCGTGACTTTCGTGATCGGTCCGGAGGGGAGGAGCTCCGTGATCTTGATCAGTGCTGATGGGTCCTGATGGAGGGCGTATGAGAACCACCCTCCTGCCCCCGCGGGAGCGAGCAGCAGTAATAGATAGATCAGGAAGTGCTTGGAGAGAACCCTTTCCCTGAGTTCCCTTCGCATGAGGATGGCTAGGCGGGTCATCCCACGCTTCTCCTCGCCTTCTCGAGAGCCTCTCGGTACGTCTCTTCCAGCTTTGTTCCGACAGGCGTGAAGAGCCGCAGCTCCATGCCGTGGAGGGAAACGATTCCCGGTACAGCTCTCCAAAGTTTCTCATGTTCTTTGGATCTCACTAGCACCGCGCTTTTTTCCACCCGGATGTCTGTCGCAAACCTCAGGGCTTCAAGCTCCTTCGCAAGGACGTTGGGCTCTGAGACTTCGATCCTGTACTCTGCGGCCTCAACTCTCCTGGTCAGTTCCTCGACGCTGCCTTGAAGCACCAGCTTCCCGTTGCTGATCACAGCTACCTGGTCTGCCATCGACTCCACCTCCGACAGTATTTGGCTGGACAGGAAGACGCATCTCCCCTCCCGGCCTAGCTGCTTGAGCCTCTCCATCATGTCTTGTTTGGCCAGGGCGTCGAGGTGGGCAGCGGGCTCGTCGAGGAACACGACCTCGGGGTCGTTGACAAGCGACTGAGCTACGCCGAGCCTCTGTCTCATCCCTGCGGAGTAGTGGCCGATCGGAGAGCTCTTCCTGTCCTCGAGGCCAACCCATCTCAACAACTCCTCTGCTTTGGTTGATGCTTCTGAAGAGCTCAATCCGCTGAGTTCCCCCATATAGATGAGGAAGCGTGCTGCTGACATCTCGTCGTAGGCAGCTGGATTCTCCGGCAGGTATCCTATTCGGCGCCTGGCCTCGATGGCATCGTTCAATATGTCGTGTCCAAGTATGCGCGCCGTACCGGACGTAGGCTTCATCGCGCCGACGAGGATCTCTACGGTGGTCGTCTTCCCCGCACCGTTAGGTCCAAGCAAAACGAAGATGCCCTTGGGGATGTTGAGGGTGAGACCGGAAACTGCTGTGAAACCGTTGGGATATGTCTTTGTCAATCCCTCTATCTCGACAGCGTAAGCCAACCAGCCCTCGGCCACGTTTCGTCGATGCTGGTTATCAAGGTTTCATTCTTTGACAACCATCGTAGATCTGGGAGAGCTCTAGGCGCTGAAGACCCTGCGAGACCTTTCTCCCAGCCATCGAAGCCTTTATTAGCGGCTCTCCGACAAGCCGCCGCTGGTGGACAGATGTCAAGTGAGGCTGCTCGAAGAGAGAGGCTAAGGGGGACGCTGGACACCGCGTCGTTCGGTGTTTTCCTGATCATCGTGGGACTCGTTTTCGCTTTCACCCCCGGCTTCCTCGGTTCCCTCGGGGATTTCTTTAGGGGCTTCGCCACCTACAGAGGTCCTCCCCCTTACTCAGCCTTTCCAGCGGTGTACGACGCGTTTTTCAACTTCCTGTCGTTGATGGGTGTCTGGTCGCTGGTGCTCGCTGGGATCAGGCTCGCGGTCGGCCTGGGTTGGCTGAGCGCCGTCGGATCGGCTTTGGGAGGGGTTTTCCTCTTGGTAGTCGGTTACTATGGGAGGCAGCTTTTCCGAACGGGAGTCTCGGTTTGGACAGTCATAGCGTTCATCATAATTGCGGGCGGCATCCTTGTGATCGTGAACGGTCTGACGAAGCACTATCTAGGCCCCGGCCGTTGAACACAGGCAGACAGGTCTCAGCTCCAATGATCACGATAGCTGGATCGATCGCTAGCAATGTTATCGTCTGAGTTGAGATACAAAGTCAAGATCTCTTCCTCACTCCTTAGATGATTCGAAGAGGACGGGGCTGACGTCAACTAGAGATAGATCTCAAGGAGACCTGCCTTGCTTAGCAGATACATGATGACTTCGCTGATTATCAGTTCAACTCCGAGGTAGCTGCCATTGTAAATGGCGGAGTATATGATGGGAGACATGCCTTCGGGAGCGAACATCCAGAAGAATATGATGCCAGACAGGAAGTGGGCGACGAATCTTCCAGTGATGCTGGTTGCTGTCCCGACCAGTGGGTGTCTCTTGAAGAATCCCGCTAGGCCCAGCGCGCCGAAGGCGATCGGATAATCAAGTAGTACCTGCGCCGGATTGTACACATAGGGTATCAAGACCAGCTGGACCAGACCGTATATGGCACCCGCTGTGCACCCCACCTTGGCCCCTCTTCTCAGGGCGAACCACAATATGGGAATCATGCTCCCTGGTGTTACGGAACCTCCCTGCGGCAGCGAAAATAGAGTTATCAGGCTTAGGACTGTGGATAGGGCGATGACTCCCGACATCTCCGCGACAATTCTCGCCGGAAATCTCAAGCTCGTCTCACTTGGGTGGGACTACTCCAGCCGAGAATATGCCGACGTTTCCCTTCGCCAGCATTACCTGGATCAGGTTCATCGGGTCGGCAACGCCTCAGTTGCCCTCTCAGCCGAGTGGCCCCAGCTCCCCGCTGATTGAGGTCCGACAACTGCAAATAAGGTTTTTCGAAGGCGGTCTTGCACAGCAGGGGTCGTCTCGTCACCGGCCTCTCGAAGGATGCTTCATCCTCGCGGAGAATCTGCGGTAGAGGTCGGGTAGCTGAGCCATTCTTCTTTTGCGCCCTTGGGAGACCGCGTAAACGCCGGATCCTCTCTGGAGCCAGCCACACTCTGTGACCGGCTCTGCCAGTCGACGCATTCCTCCAATGATGTCATCGGTTTTGTCGGGAGGTGCCACGATGAGCAATGCACCGAATGAGGAGGCTGAGTATGGGTCTCCGCCGAGCGAGGATACGAGGTGGAAAGCGTCCTCGTCGAAAGGAACAGTGTCCAGATGGACCACCGGGGACTTGCGCGTTGCTCGAGCCAGTTCCTGCAGAGACGCTGAAAGACCTCCCTCCGAGATGTCGTGGAGAAAGGTTGCCCCAAGTCGGTGTGCGACTATGGCGGGCTTCACAGCCGTAAGTCGTCGAATCGCCCTCCTCAGTCGTTGAGTAGCCGCCCTGCCCAGTTCCCCATTCACCAAGTCGGGTGAAACTTTCGAGACAAGCCAAGCCGATTCTAGGCAGAGCTGACCAGTCACTAGAATCCTGTAGCCAACCCTCGCCTCTCGTGGGTCGAGGATCTCCTTGCTGGGTGCGATGCCGATGCACGTGGATGAGATGATGGGCAGGTTCAGCCCGTCGTAGCCACCCGTGTGACCGCCTAAAATCTCCACCCCGAACTTCCCGGCCTCTGATCCCAACGTCCGAGCCGTTCTTGTCAACCAACGAGAATCTGTTCCCTCTGGATAACATATGTCTAGGAGAAGGTATCTTGGTTTGGCTCCCAGAACGGCGACGTCGGACGCTGGGTAGTGAAAAGCGAAGAACCCGTATGAGTCGAGGGGCACGCCCGCAACGGGGTCTACCGACACCGCCAACGTGCGACGTCCCATGGCCACCAAGAGAGGCCTTGGTGCGATCGGCACGCTTCGGTCGAAGAGCTTTGTCCTCAGGTCACTTACCAGCTTCCCTTTCGGCAATAGCACTGTCGATGCCTCAAGTCAAGATCTAGGCGTCACGTAGATAAGCGATACGTCCTAAAATCGCGTGGCAAACTGCACTGGAATTCTTCGCGCCTCCTCCATCCATCGATCGAGGTGCCTGTCGCCCGAGAAGCCGCGTGCCCTGGAGGGGAACATGTGCCGGTCGATCGTAGATGTTACTGGGGGCTGGTGGCGGCTCTGCTTGATATGAGGATTTTGAATCAGCGGTCTCTTTGAGCCGAGATATCTGCGAGCGTTCGCTCGATGGCTTGCAGTTCCTTCCGGAAGATATCTTCGTGCCAGGGTTTGAACCACGGCTGCCCCTTCGAGAGGGTTCTCAGCGTCTGGATAACGTGCAGGTTGTGCCTCAGGTGTTCGGCGATACCTCCCGACTCCCACGAAACCCCGGTGAACAACTGGGTCTGTCGTGACGACCAGTCACCAGGCTGATCCAGGCCGGGTACATACTCAGGTAGATATTTCCAAAGAGTGGATTCGTCGACGATGGCCCCCAGCTTCCTCAGCTGGCTCCTCTTGCTCCATTCGCTTTCGTCGAGCCCGTAGAGGGGCATGTCGTAACCGTTATGCGCCAACCCGGTGACGTTCCCGATGCAGAAGAAGGATGCTGGGATGCCTCGTGAGGCTGCGAAGTCGGCAACCACCTTTATGCCTTGGGCCGAGATGAACCCGTAGACGATTAACCTCTGAACAGACGAGCCCGCTTGGTCGACCTCGTCCAACGTTTTTTCCAGAGACACAACAACGGTCCTGCCGGTGGCCAAGGTGTCCGGGACCACCATTGCGATTTCCGAGTCACTTGGAATTTGCCTGAAATCGCTGTGAAGGACCTCGAGTTTTCTAACCGATTCGTGGTCTCGGAACGAGGGCTTCACGTATCGAGGACGTATAACGATCTCAGACAGGGGGAGCTTGGGCTCTTGTTCCTGGATTGCTTCCATCAGTTTGTATCCAGGCCCTGCTCTAAGGATGTGTACAACGGCGACTGTGTCGACTGCTCCCCTCCGTAGACCAGAAAGCTCGCGCATCGCCTTCACTGAATCTCCAGAGGCTTTCAGACAGAGGTCCTCGAGCCTGCTTCCGACAATGTGAGGATGGCAGGCGATCTCTCGGCCGGCGCCGGTATCCACTATGAAGACCTCTTCAGGGAGATCCTTCTTGGAGACCCTGAATGTTCGAGAGCCCTCTTCCAGTCCCCCGACAGATATCGGAGTCGTCGCCTTGGTGGCCAGCTCGAATTCCTGAACTATCTCCTCAACGTCAGAGGACGCTATCTCAGGCATCTCATGTCCCCCCCGCGTCGCTTTACTGCATCATCGTTCTGAAGCCTACTTTTACGTTGCTGTATCCTGGATCGATGGAAGCGTATTTGCGATGCATCGATGCGGTACGCAGACCAAGCGATTGGGCTGTTGTTAGTCGATCGTTGCGCTATGGTGCTTGGTGGGGTGGCCTCGGCTCTCCGAACACTTTGGCGGCCGCGATCTCGGCTGCCCTCAGCAGCGGTTGGCGGCAGAGGGTCACGGGGCACGCTGAGACAGGGATCTTGGTTATCTTCTCCACCGTTGTACTGACGATCGGAGCGCACACGATGGCCTGCGCTCCCTCCCGCTCGGCGCGGACGGCCGCCACGATTACCTCCTCCATGCTGGCCGCGGCGTATTCTCGAAGCTCGACACGTCGCCCGGCCACCTCGACATATTTCTTCTCTATCGCGTCGAGGCTGGGACGAGCAGCTATGATGGCGACGAATGGCTCGGACGCCAGCCTGCCGCCCTCCAACTCCCTAATCGCGTTCACAATCCTGCGGTAGGTCGACAACCGCGGGTTGGCGCGCTCCCCCGACAGGATCTTGTAGAGGGAGCTCTCAGAAACTCTGGAAAGCTTGCTCAGTTGCCTCGTATCCGCTCCTAGCCCTTCCAGCGAATCGCGCAAGGCCCGGCGGAATGAATCGTCCGACTCCAGGCTTGCACGGACCACTTTCTCCCAAAGAGCCAGTTGAGCCGTTCCCGTTCGCCTCATTGTCCGCTGAATGTATTGCGGCTTACCTTATTGTACAGCATGTCTGTACATTTATAAACATCGCGCGTTGATGCTGATCTTGGCGGAAGCGTTGTGAGTGGAAAGCTGAACTGGATGCTTGTGGCAGCGCTGACTGCCGCGGCGCTGGTGGCCCTGTCGGGTTTGTACCTGTTCCACCTGATAGGTCCCTCTCCGCGGGAAAGCAGGTCACTCCGAGTAGGCCACTTGGTGGCGGATGAGCTTCACCAGCCGGGGTGGTGTGTTGCCCAGGAGCTCGGTTTTGTCTCCGAGGAAGGATTTGAACCCGCTAACAGCGAGTATATGAACGGGGCGGCTGAGATGGAGCACTTTGCTGCTGGGGAGCTGGACGTGGCATATGTGGGGGCCGCGCCCTTCTTGACAGCGAGAGCCGCGGGCGTGGATATCGTGGCGGTTGCTTCCTCCAACACGGAGGGATCTTCAATCGTAGCAGCACGGGAGATACGAGACGTGGCTGACCTCAACGGGATGCGGGTGGGATCCCCAGGCATCGGCACAATACAAGACTACATACTCACCCGTGTGGAGGAAACCCACGGTGTCAGCTTCACCCATTTCTATGCAAAGATCACCGACCTCATACTCTATTTTGAGCGGGGGGAGATCGACGCCTACATTGGCTGGGAACCTCATCCGACGCGCGCCGTGGTTGAAGGGATTCGAGGGGCGCACACACTGTTGACGTCCCATGAAATTCTTCCAGGTCACCAGTGCTGCGTGCTCGCTGTGCGAGGGGACATGGTGCGGAACAGTCCCGAGGTTGTCGCTTCGATCGTTAGGTGGCACGCGAAGGCGCAGCGATGGGTGCTCGATCATCCAGACACCGCAGAGGAGATCATTGCCAACCACTCCGGCGTTTCGGTCAACCTAATCCATGCCGCCCACCCCGTTGTCCAACACAACTACCCTCCCTACCTAGATCTCACCAGCATGAGAATAATGCTCGAGGGACTGATGGCGAGCGGAAAGATTGATCCTGAAGATGTTCCGGATCTGGACAGCTTCCTCAATCACGCGGTCGACAATTCCTTCGTTTCCTCGCTGCTGCAAACGCAGCGCCTCAGTCTGGGCTCCACGTTTGAGCCCCAGGTTGCGGCTTCTCTTCCACGAACCGCGATGGCTCCACGGGGCGCCGTGTCTGTCCCGGTCTCAAGGTAGACGAACATGAAGCAGCGCAGGTGGCAGGACTCGATCCTGGGCCTCATCGTGCTCCTAGGATTTCTGGCCGCCTGGCAGCTCGCTGCGGTTGTAGTCCGCTCTCCCTTCTTGCCCGGCGTCACCGATACTGTGGGAGCTTTCACCGACCTCGCCCTGCACGGCGACCTCGAGGGTTACTCGTTGTTGACTCATGTCGCTGTAAGCTTGACACGCATCGCCGCCGGCTTCGGGTTGGCCTGTCTGCTCGGGATTCCCCTGGGATTGCTGATGGGGCTCTACCCTTCGGTCTATCGAAGCGCAAGAACGATCGTTGAGCCCATCCGGTTCATCCCCCCGATCGCCTGGATTCCGATAGTGATTGTGGTGATCGCCGGCTTCTCACGGTACCTGTTCATAATCTGGCTGGGCGCCTTCTTCCCTATACTCATCTCCACGCTGGCCGGCATCCCCCGGGTGAACCCGGTTCACCTGGACGTGGCTCGCGTACACGGAGCACCAAGAGGCTACTTGATTCGGCGGGTGGTAATTCCCTCCGTGTTGCCGGAGATCTTCGCCGGCATGCGGGTTGGTCTCGGCGTTGGTTGGATGTGCATCGTGGCGGCTGAGATGCTCGGCGGAGAGAACATCGGCCTGGGACGACTGATCCTGAAGTATGCGGAGCTCTTCAAGCTGGACTACTCGGTGGCAGGCATGGTACTCATCGGTCTATTAGGCCTCCTTCTGAACGAGGCCTTCATCCAGGCAGAGAAACGGTTCTTCAGGTGGAGGTGGGAGGTCACCCTCTAGAGATCGCGAGGTAAGATGAAATTGATTCAGGTTGAAGAGGTTTCAAAGCGTTTCGGCGATCTCCTAGTGTTGGACCGCGTCAGCTTCTCGGTTGGGGACGGGGAATTCATGTGTATCTGCGGCCCCACCGGCTGTGGAAAGACCACCCTGCTCAGGGTCATGGCTGGCCTAATCCCCGCCACCATGGGTAGGGTGCTGGTCGACGGCCAGCCTCTCGATCCTCTGAGACACAACATCTCCTTCGTGTTCCAAGAGCCATCCTGCCTGCCTTGGAAGACGGTGTCAGGGAATGTTCGGTTCAGCCTGGAGACGCGGAGCGCGGCCCTCAGACAGAATTTGTCCAAGGCCGATATGGATGAGAGAGCGGGGCGGATCTTGGATTTCGTTGGACTGCAGGAGTTCGCTCACTACTATCCCCACCAGATCTCCGCAGGCATGAAGCAGCGAGTGGCCATAGCCCGCGCCTTCGTCACCGAACCTGATCTACTCCTGATGGATGAGCCGTTTGGGTACCTCGACGTGCAAACCCGCTACTTTCTGGAAAAGGAAATCCTGAGAATCTGGGAGAAACTTCGACGAACGGTGGTGTTCGTCACCCACAGTATCGAGGAGGCTGTCTACCTCTCTGAAAGGACGATGGTGCTAACGGAGCTGCCTGCGCGCGTCAGCGCAACCATCCCAGTGAATCTGCCGCAGCCACGTGACTACGACGATCCAAGCTTCATGGATCTAAGGAGGAAAATCACGGACCTCATCAAGTGGTGGTGAGGCCCAGCGTCTTCATGGTCGACAAAGTTCCCTCGGCATCTGCCCCACTCCATTTCTCGTTCACCTGGACAGCTTCTATGACAAGAACGGTGAGACGAGTCCGAGTCGATCGATCCATGTCAAGGAGCCAGCCTTTGATTTTGCATGCCTCCGCGATCTGGGTGCAAAGCAGATCGGCTTGCCTTGAATTTGCTCGCACACATGTGTCAATCGTTCGCTCGCGTGCTGTCCGACTTGGCTAGCGGTGGGTCAAGAAGCGCCGCCTTCATCTCCGCTTGCAGAGCCCTCGACCGATCAAAGTGCACGTTTTCGTTGGTAGTGTCGCCGTGCCTTCGCCCGATTACCGCAGTCTTTCATGTCGCACCACCTACGAGTACGGTTTCGACTCATGTCCAAGAACAACCAGCCACAGTCCTTTGCTGAACACTTGCTGATCCTATCCAGCTTATCAGAGGTCAGCAAATCCGACGCCGAGCGCGCTAGAGGCCAGAGCATCCGATCGAGTGCGTTCCCCTCCGTAGCGTAAGCCCAAGAGTAGCCACCATCCGCCGGCACAATTCGCACCCGGGTCATTGCCTCATTCAGTTCCGCGTTCAAGGTGGTGAAATCTAGGGCGTTCGGCGAGATCTTGCTCGCGATTGCTGAGAAGATTCGGTAGACGGCTTCTCGCAGCGTGAAAGCGCGCTTGAGAACTTCTTTCGCTGCTTTAGGACGCTTCCTTGCCTCCTGGACAAGTTGTCGGGCTTCGCTTTCAGTCAGGATGCCTACATGTCGACTCCATGAAACTAGGTCGGAGTAGCTGTTAAGCGATTCGTGCCGACGGTCGCCGTCGGGCCAGTCCACGGTGTTGGCGAAGTCCAGACACATCCAGCCGCCTATGAGCTTCAGATCACCTGCATCCATTTCTTTCTGCGCCTCACGTGTTCTAACCACCTAAATAACCTTTCGGTGGATAGGTTTATATCTAACCTGCATAATCGACATGAGCGGTTAGGCAGGTTGAAGGACATGGATTGGAGTAGGAGAAGACGTGGGTTGGATTCCCCAATGCCTCACGGGCGCCTTGGAGGTCTGAGAAGTAGGCTGGAGTGGCCTGGACGCTTCAGTCACCAGAACTTAGGAGCTTCGCTCGTGCCGCCAGCCTCTGATGCGGACAGGAGAGCCGTTGCCGTCGCCAAGGCGAACGTCCAGACGTGGAGAGCTCAGGCTTACCAAGCCTACCTGCGGATGCAAGTCAAATAGCCATCGATCGGAGGAACGATTGCCATGATCGCGAGAATTTGGCGAGGCGTTACAAAGGAGTCGAAGGCCGATGAATTCTTCGACTACATGCTAAAGACCGGTGTGAAGGATCTGCGTGCCACCGAAGGCAATCTG
>Ga0315306_10000815_pt1 | contig 15007 bp, 2 predicted proteins | sample TDP1_MG_FD_203803 | JGI IMG/M metagenome (GOLD analysis project Ga0315306, IMG submission 203803) | Freshwater sediment microbial communities from Lake Towuti, South Sulawesi, Indonesia - TDP1 | ecosystem: Environmental > Aquatic > Freshwater > Lake > Sediment | place: Indonesia: South Sulawesi... | reverse complement strand
GGATTTTTGATTCTCCTTCTAAATAGTGGCGATAAACATCAAATCTTCTGCTAGTTACGAGGAGTATGTCTTCAGCCAATCCCTGTTTTTCTTCGTCTCTATAATCCGGTATAAGAGGGAAAAACCACTTCTGTAATTGATGAGAAGCCTTGTTTCTTGTATCTCTATCCAAACTATATAGGAGAATACCTATGTTTAGCATAAGTCCTTCATATGCTTTCTTATCTCGTCCTCTTAATTCAATTATTGATGCATCGCCATATTTATCTATCAAGTCTTTCAATAACGCTCTGTCTTCCTTGCTTGAATCTCCAGCAACCCTTTTAAATATCTCCGCATCTTTTTCAGGCAATAGTATCTCTGCTACACGCGTAACAGCCCCTATACTTAAATCTAACCTCCTCAAATACCATCTAAAAGAAAGATACCCTCTGATACTATCTGATAATGGCTCATCCAGCCCTGGCAACAACGCCTTCTCGGTAATTAACAAATAAAATAAACTTACAATCTCAGAGGATGTTGCAATCCTGGTGGCCTGATAAGAGTTAAGACCATATTCTCTTAATTCCCTGTCCTTCATAAGATTCCTATATGTCTCCTCTGACTTATCTGGGTCTGAGGATGTTGCAATCCAGGTAGCCTGATAAGAGCTAAGACCATATTCCCTTAATTCTTCGTCCTTCATAAGATTCCTATATGTCTCCTCTGACTTATCTGGCTTTGAGGATATTGCAATCTTGGTAGCCTGAGAAGAGTTAAGACCATCTTCCCTTAATTCTTCGTCCTTCATAAGATTTCTATATGTCTCCTCTGACTTATCCGGGTCTGAGGATACTGCAATCCGGATAGCCTGAGAAGAGTTAAGACCACATTCCCTTAATTTCTTGTCCTTCATAAGATTTCTATATGTCTTCTTTGACTTACCCGGCTTTGAGGATACTGCAATCTGGGTGGCCTGAGAAGAGTTAAGCCCGTATCCCCTTAATTCCCTGTCCTTCATAAGATTCCTATATGTCTCCTCTGACTTATCTGGCTTTGAGGATACTGCAATCTGGGTGGCCTGAGAAGAGTTAAGATCGTATCCCCTTAATTCTTCGTCCTTCATAAGATTTCTATATGTCTCCTCTGACTTATCTGGCTTTGAGGATATTGCAATCTTGGTGGCCTGAGAAGAGTTAAGCCCGTATCCCCTTAACTCCCTGTCCTTCATAAGATTCCTATATGTCTCCTCTGACTTATCTGGGTCTGAGGATATTGCAATCTTGGTGGCCTGAGAAGAGTTAAGCCCGTATCCCCTTAACTCCCTGTCCTTCATAAGATTCCTATATGTCTCCTCTGACTTATCCGGCTTTGAGGATACTGCAATCTTGGTAGCCTGAGAAGAGTTAAGACCATCTTCCCTTAATTCTTCGTCCTTCATAAGATTTCTATATGTCTCCTCTGACTTATCTGGGTCTGAGGATACTGCAATCCGGGTGGCCTGATAAGAGTTAAGCCCGTATCCCCTTAATTCCCTGTCCTTCAGAAGATTCCTATATGTCTCCTCTGACTTATCTGGCTTTGAGGATATTGCAATCTGGGTAGCCTGATAAGAGTTAAGCCCGTATCCCCTTAATTCCCTGTCCTTCAGAAGATTCCTATATGTCTCCTCTGACTTATCTGGGTCTGAGGATGTTGCAATCCGGGTAGCCTGAGAAGAGTTAAGACCATATCTCTTTAGCTCTCCGTCCTCAAGCAACATTACAGCAAAATTGAATATTTGATCCACATTTCTAAGAGACGCTATTCTTTTTAGATCCACAATAGTAAACAAATTGCTCTTTTTTCTTCTCTGCAATTCTTTTAATCTTTTTGTGAATCGCGATTCTCTTTTTCCCTTGATTGTTTCCTTATCACTTCTAAGCACGCCGTCTCCCACGGCCGAGGCACTATCTTCCCTTGACGGGTCAACTGGTGGTCTGGCGTCTGCCTGTTCTTTGTCAATAATAGCCAAAGATTTCCCTCGAATTGTTTGAGCTATGTTTACTCTGGATTTGATAGTAAATTCACCAGTAGAAGCGTCATAGCGGGCAATTTCAGAATCTTGAAATAGTACCACAAAACCTTTTGACCAAGTTCCCTCTCGGGGAGCCAAAGAAACCTCACAATTTGCATAAGCAATCCCTAAATTGTACCTATTTTTCTTAAACGTAAATCTGCCTTTATCGTCCGTCCTCCTAATTTCAAATGTCAAATTGAACTCATCAGTAGAAGCGTCATAAGTTGCCAAAAGCAGGTTTTGGTAAAATACCTTAAATCCTGTATCCACATCGAGACCATCTAAAGCAGTCAATGTAACCTCACGTCTTGCATAAGCAGTATGAACGTTATATCTCTTTTTTCGGAACATAAATCTCCCTTTGAGGTCTGTTTTCTTAATTTCATATGTTAGGTTAAACTTATCCTTAGAGCCATCATAAGTAGCCAAGAGTAAGTCTTTATGAAAAACTTTAAACCCCGAGTCCCAGTCAATTCCTTCAAAAGGTATCAATTCAATATCGCGATTTGCATAACGAATACCGAGGTAATACCTATTTCCCCTATATGAAAATCTTCCCCTGTCATCTGTTTTTTTCTGAACTTCATTGGAGTCATTTTCTTCTGGCAAGAGTTTCCTACAATCCTCCATAAATGAATCAATATGAGAAAGACCTTCCTTGTCTAAGTTCTCTCCTTCAAGACCGGACTTAATACCTGTGGCAAGATTTATAATTTCTCTCGATATTTCACCGAGAGGATCGCAATTTTTGTGAAATTCTCTGGCATGTTCAATTTTGGAGGTCTCTGCAACATCTAATAAAAATAGGTCGCGCAGTGGCTTTTGGGCGACATCTGTCTCTAATACAGGATACTTGTCCCTGAGTGTTGAAATTATGATTCCGAAAATCAACTTTTTAATATAGTAATCTTGCACTTCTTTGTGCTTCTTTTTAATTTTCTCCCATTCTTCTACGAACTGTTCAGGTGTTATATCTTTTTTCCATCTGAGAGCTTTAGATGCAAACTTATCCTCCATATCTGCTCTGGGGTCTGATTTTTCTACACCAAAGTCCTCTGGTCTTAGACCTAAGTCCTTCCATGGGAATCCCTCCACGGGTTGATATCCTTCGTTGATCAGGCGTATAGCGCGCTTTTGAAGACGCCTAAGAGTATATGAAGCAGCAGTCTTAATCCTATCTTTTCTGACGGCTCTAAGGCGCCAATTAAGCAAGTCATCAATGGCTCCTTCTTCAAGCTCTGAAACTTCATTAGTGTGTAAATTAATAAAAACTCTATTTATAGAGAAGCCTATCATTCGTTCAATGTGTGTAGGGAGAAAGAAATGAATCTCTATGCCAGGCATCAAATTTTTTAATTCACGGCGAATAGTCCGCGCTAAATCGGTAAGTTCTTCTGGATAAGGGAAGTAAAGATCGATATTTGTCGTAGGTGTCCCATTAAAGACATTTCTTACAACTCCACCAATAACACAAATGCTTTCAAAGGACTTGTCCAAAAGCCTTAGTTTTTCATCCATTCTAAGAGTGGCCCACGCAGGTATGTCCAAATATCCTTTTCTCATCTCATCAGCAAGTTTTTCTTTCACTTTCTCCAAATTTTCCTTCAATTCAAGATATATGTCAGGAACGAGTCTTGTTATTTTTCGTCCATCGGGAAGGGTGAATTCCTGTATTGACTCCATCTCTTCTATTTTCTTGATTATCTCTTTGGGTAGGTCTATGCGTCCTTGTTTCCTGTCTTTCTTGTTCGCCTCTTTATCAATGACGAGTCTTACTGGCTGATTAAAGAATGCCTTCTCTACAAGATGAGAGACAACTAATTCTTCAACGAATTTATTATCATCACGATATTCTTCACCATAGTTGTTTACAAAATATTCTTTTAGCTGTTCATAGTCTTTTATAGGTAGGTCTTCATAGAGTGCTGGATTTTTAAGTTCTCCCTGGAGGTGGGTTATTTGATTCTTAATTCTGGGGGTAATTTTGATGAGCTCGTGGAGGTTCTCGTGAAATCTCAGGTATCTTTCAACATCCTCTGGAGAACCACGAATCCCATTTTCATTCAAAACCTCAACAAGATAAGGAATTGCTTCATACTCAAGAATAACATTTCCATCTTCATCTGTCCTCGCGACACCCCAGCCTTTGGTCACTATACGGTCATACACTTCTTCAGATACCTTTCCTTCTCGCTTAGCTCCCTCAAGCTTCTCTTTGAACTGATGCCATAGATACAAAGGTAGATGTACCAACTTCTCTCTCTTCTGTCCTACGCTGGTGGGTATGGTTCGTTTTCCCACCAGTCTCTTCAAGTGGTTCTTGATTCTCTGAATGCGAGTCGGTAATATTTCTAACCTCTCTAACAAAGATGGGACGACTCGTGCCTGTTTTCCCTTATTTCGTTGTTGATTTAACTCCGTAATACTTTCACGAGCAATATTTCTGGCTTCGGGTTGGGCTTTGCCGAATACAGCGGTTCTGATTTCCCTTTCCGACAATATGGAGGACCAGAGTTTGGGCAGTTTGTCCCAAACAACCAGAGCAACTTCGGCTTCTGCAGCGTTCTCAAAGTTACCTGAAAGGAAGAATTCCCGGCAATTGTCCTTGCCAGAGATAATTTTAGAAACTTGTTTCTCATATGCATCATAAACGAAGATAAAGGGCAGATTCTTATTCTTTCCCCCGACAGCTCCTAAAGCAAACTGTTGTTCCGCTCTCGTCAACACTACGGGCAAAAATTCAAGGTTAACATTGTCTATCTCTCTTCGCCATATATCCTGGGCGTTAACGAGTCGACGCTGGAAGTGATCGATTAGAACCCTAGCCTTAAGCTGGATTAAAAAGGATATCCTAAACGATGGGTCCGCTAATAGGCTGGCTGGCCTTAATGCTCCTATAATACCCGCTATTGCTTTTTCGAAGTCTGACCTCTTCTTCCTCGGAGAGATTTCCAAATCGGAAGAAGAATCCTCTCCCAGGCGAGGAGTCACCACGACATAGGATATATTCTTCTCACGCAGAAGTTCTGTAATCCCTGGTGTATGGAAACCTCCAGCAATGAGAACACAAACTTTAACTCCCTCTTTTTCCATCCGGGAGATGGTGTTATCCACTAAAGCTTCGTTTCTCTCTAAAGCTATCCTGTAGAACTCCTCAAAAAGAAAATAGGGACAGCGACCATTTTTCCCCACTCCATTAATCCTCTCCCCCCAGGCGAAAAGGGGACAGTCCCCTTTTTCTTCGAAAAAGTGGGACAGTCCCCCTCTCTCGGTTATCTCATCGCGGTGTTTGTAATAATAGGCGAGGTCTTCGTTGGAAATCCTGAGATTCGCCAGGTCTTCTAAAACACCAAGCATCCTGGAAAGCTTTACTAATCTCCTCTCTTCTTCTGTCTCACATAGTCCCTCTTTGAGTTCCTGTTCTAAATCACTAATCTCAGAGGATAGCTTATTCTGGTCTATCCTGTCGTAAAGTTTGTTATACTTGATGTATAAGTTGAGGTTGGGATACTCTTCCTTTCCTTCCTTTGAAGTCACAAGTTCCGTCAATATTCTGGGGTCAGATGACCTCACTCCCTTTCCCAGCCTGGAAGATAGAGACTGCAAATATGAATAGTATTCACTCGACGTCACTTTGCCTAATCTATAGTCAAGGCTCATAATCAGAAGCTCGGATAGTTCTTCATTAGTCAATTTCTCACTCAGTTCTTTTATGTATTTTGACCTCTCAGAATCTACTCTGGAGAAGTCTATTTTCTCTTCTAATCTGGATGCCTCAACAAATAGTTGGAAATTTGGATATTTCCCCCTCACCCCTACCCTCTCCCCCAAGGGGAGAGAAGAATCATCCGTCACCCTGCCCCGTCCCGAAACCGGAACGGGGTCGGGAAAGGCCGACCCCGATGTATCGGGGGCACCGTTTACTGTGCCAGTTAGAGAATCATCATAAAGGGGACAGTCCCCTTTTTCTTCGAAAAAGTGGGACAGTCCCCACCCAAGGCGATGAAGGTATTGATAGTATTGAGTGAGTGGGATTTTCTTCTTCTGGTAGGCTTCTATCTTTAATTCTAAATCCTTCAGTTTTTGATTATACAGGCGGGCTTTCAGTGGAGTAATCTCTTGTCGAACTTTCTGGAGATAATTCCTGACTTTCTCTCCTGAGGACATACCTTCGTCAAAGGCTTTCAGGTTCTTCTCATATGCGTGTTTGTCCTCCACGCCATAAATACTTATCGCTGTCGCCTTCTCATCCTTGACTATGGCAAAGTATTCCTCTCCAGTAATCTTCCCTTGCTTTAGAAACTCGCTAGCTACTTCTTCTTTTATCTTCTTTTCAGGGAAGGTGGAGAGAAGCGCGGTGTCCACAAGACCAGAGGAGCCCTCCACACAGATAAGGAGAGATTTACCGCCGTCACTTGGCCGGGCACTCTTTAGAGTCCCGTCTTCCGTCACCCTCAAGGGTGACCGACCAGTTCGAAATAGACTATCACCTATATACTTCAGGATATTTGCACTGTTTAACTGGGCTTGAGGACTGGAATGGGCATCCTGGATGTGAATAATCAGCCTACTCTCTATCTGTTGTCGCTTGTTGCCCGACGCTTGCGCGTGGACTTCTCTTACTGTGCCGTATTGGGAAGGAACGGTGAATAGATTATGTGGAGTGATAAGCGAGGATACTTCACCTGCTACATCTTTCTCTTCAAGTTTCTTGACGCGAAGCAAAGCCTCGCTACTCCGACTATCCGATTTCCCAGATTTATCCCGGGAAGCCAGAAGTTCTTGCCTAGCCTTACGCCTCTCTGCCCAGAAACTTCTATCGGGCAGAGAGGCCCCCACCACCTGGGTGAAGAAGAGTACACTGCTTACAACCAGGGCCACAACCCTGAGCCATATCTTATTCCCTCTGCTATACCACCAAGCTACCATTTTTTTTCCTTTTATGAAATGGAGTATCAAACGAAAGTTTGACCAAGTATCCCCATTTATCGGGCTGCTTTACACTCTAATCAAATTATGCCTGAACTTTACCTGTCCCCATTTTTTCCAATAAAAGCATTCCAGTAAATCACCTAATGCAATATCTACTCTATCAAAAACAAGATTATGTGGGGATTCTTGCCCAAATACAACCCCTGAGATTATTAATGAAAGTGTTAGTCCGGAGAACAAATAAAATAAATTTGTAAGCTTGACATTCCTGACCAAAAATGATAAGTTTATGATCAGAGAAATGTGTGAAGTTAGACGAGGCTCTCCTTAATAAAATCGTGTGAAGAAGGAGGCAATTATGAACAAAATTACGGTAGAAATTAATCCCCGGGAAGTTAAAAGAGCTATTTTTAAACTTCCTCCCAAAGAAAGAGTTAAATTCCTGGAAGAGCTTGAAGAGAAACTTTTTCCTTATAGGTTCCGACAAATTATCTCCATCCTGCGCTCTAAAGCAAAAAAACCTGTTTCTCTTAAGAAGGTCACCCAAATCTGTAAGAAAGTAAGAAAGAAACTCTATGAAGAAGAAACTAAGGGTAGTAATTGACACCAACATATTCATTTCTTCCCTATTAGGGGGAAGATCGGTCAAGTCTATATCCCAGTATTTTGAAGAAAGAAAATTTGTACTAATATTATCGGAATCTATTATCAAAGAAATTAGAGAAGTGTTAACCAGCAAAGAGCTTGGTAACATCTCAATCAGAGACGTAGAAGACTTATTTAAAATTATTGATATAAACGCTGAATTTGTAAAACCATCAATAAAAGTAGATATCTGCCGTGACTTGGAAGATAATAAGATTTTAGAAACCGCTCTTGAGGGCAAAGCCGATTTTATAGTATCAGGAGATAAAGATTTACTTTCTCTTAAATCCTTCCACAAAATTCCTATAGTTTCCTTTAAAGAATTCCTGAAGTATTTAAAGAAATAAACAAATCTATTCTTCTTCCTAAGCGAGGCTGAAGTTTGGTGGGAAGTGAGCTCTTCTACTTCCTTGGAAGCGAGGAGTTTCTGACTGGCTTTTCGCCTCTCGGCCCAGAAACTTCTATCGGGCAGAGAGGCCCCCACCACCTGGGTGAAGAAGAGTACACTGCTTACAACCAGGGCCACAACCCTAAGCCACATCTTATTTCTCTTACTATACCACCAAGCTACCATCTTCTGTTATCCTAATCCCGTGGACTCTCCCCCATTTCCAGGCGTCTCATTCTATCTAAGAGATTATCAAAATCTATCGGTTTCAATAAGTAATCTGCCGCTCCCATCTTTAATCCTTTCTCCTTGCGAGCTTCATTAACCACCGATATCATTATCACCGGAATTGAATTTAGCGCTCTGTCTCTCTTGAGAGTTCCCAGCACCTCAAACCCATCCATTTCAGGCATAAGCACATCTAAGGTAATAAGGTCTGGTGACCTCGCTCTCGCCTTCTCCAAAGCCTCTTCACCACTTAACGCAAGAACTGTTTCATATCCCTCCGCTTCTAAATTAATCTTTATTAAATACCCAACATGGAAATCGTCTTCAATGATTAAAATCTTTCGGAGTTTCATAATAAGTCCCTTCCCGTAGGGGACGGACTCTGTGCCGTCCCTACCGGGTGGTTTGTAGGGGACGGACTCTGTGCCGTCCCCATTGGGCGACCACCCCGATACATCGGGGTAAACCTGCGTGTCGCCCCTCGTCCGTCACCCTGAAGGGCGACCGACCAATTCCCACCAAGATATAAAAAAAGCCGGACTACTCGTAACGGGTTCCCCATGCTCGTTATCGGCAGCCCGGCCAGTTCAACTGCAATGTTGTTTATCTATGCAACCCCGAAGCTTTGCGTCCCCCGATTGCTCGAGGTTTGCCCTTTCGGAATATTGTCTTATTTCAAGAAATGGGGTCAGTTCTATTTTTGATTCATTAAAATAGTTAAATAGAGTTGTCATAGGGCCAAAAATAGAACTGACCCCATTTTCTGTCCCCTTTTTATGCCTGGACTTTGTATATCCTCGCTTCACTCTCAATTCCTTCAAGGTACTTCTTGTCCACTGGCGTCGCCGGAAGAATAATCTTCCCATCCCTGACTATCTCAGAGAGTATCCTCTCTGCCTCTGCCTCAGGATATACGGACCTTATGAACCTCTTCAGCCAATCAGATACCTTACCCTCTATCGCTACCACAAGTCCTGCTGCCGTGGATAATACCTCTCCTTCTTTCGCCGGTTCCAGGAGCACCCAGAGTATCCTCTCCATCATCTTCCTGGTCCCATCCTTCGCCCACCTGGATTCACTATCAGTTATTATCTTTATCTCACTTCCATTACCATCAGACCTCCCGGAAAGCAATAACCTCTCATTGATGATGTTGAATACTGCCTTAGTGCTTATCTTCGCTCTCTCCGTTATCCCTACTATCCCTCCGTTCTCTCTGAGTTCTTCCCTGTCAATTATAAAATTAGTATCTATCACACTTGATACAACCTCTGCCCCAAGACCATATCCACTCATATAGTCTCTTAGCATCTCTTCCATAACCTCTCCGTTCACATTCCTTCTACTGGACACAAAGGCAAACTTCACTCCGTCAAGATTTCCCGTTTCCTTCGCTGCCTTGACTACCTTCTCCATAATCTTAAACACTGCCCTGCTCTTCGGCTTAACCTTAAGCTCTATACTCATCTTTGCAGGAGTTGCCTCTCTAACTGGCTCTATATCAAATAGACTGTCAAAGTCAAACACTAATACTCTCGTCCCCTCATACTTGAGGACTTCTGGCCTGACTGGATGCTCTGACAATGGCTCAACATCGCGCAAGCTAAAGCTTGCGGATACATAAGATAGTACCTCTTCCGGTTGGTAGCCAACAGCTCCAGGCAACGATGCCTTCTCTACACCACCCTGCCTCCTGAATCTATCAATTCTCATAAGATAACTGAGGGCAGTAGCAAATTCTCCTCTATAGAATAGCTCACCTATTGCTTCCTTGCCCCGTAAAGGTAGCTCAAATACTGGATATCCTGCCTCCTTAAGTTGTCTAATCGCGGAGCTCCGCTCCGCTACTCCAAGTCTCACCTCTATAAACGCTGCTTTCTCTCCATATCTTTCCGGACTGAGAAGCTCCCCTTCTGTTATCGGAACAATCTTCCTCTCTTCTCCCCATAGACTCTCAACCAGTTCCTGCATCGCTCTACCAAATCCTTCCATCCCCTCAGGCAATACGATGAATATCTCTCTTCCCGACTCTCTCATCTTTTCCTGGAATAATGCCAGTTGCATACCCGGGTTATTCTCCAGATTTTCTTCTCTACACATCTCTCTACCCTTCCTGCCACCCTCCAGTAACCTCTCCACATTCACTCCTGCCAAAGCCAATACCACTAACCCTTCATAACTGAATATGGAACGAGAAACACCCGCCTCTTCAGTAAATACCTTCAGGAACTCTCTCTCCTTTGCTTCTTCAACAAATGGCCTGTTAACTTCTCCTATTCCTACAAAGTGCCTCCCTACTTCTGATGTAATCTCCTCAGCAGAAACTCCCTCTGCTTTGTAGAATTGGGTTAACCTGCCATAGAAATGTTGATATGCCTCGTATCCCTCTCCGGAAACTGGAGAGGAAACCACAAACAGTGTCTTCTCCAGATTTATCTTTCTCTCCATCTCCCTCACTGCCTCTGGATGCGTAGCCTCAAGAGCAAGAACTTCAGGAAACCCTCTCCTTTCTCCTATTGCCTCTGCCACCTTTACATATGGCACTCCCTTCCCAATTACCACTACAGTCTCATATTCCTCCCTCACACCTTGAGCCAATTCTTCAATTCCTCTTACCTCTTCCGCTATCTCTTCTTCCGGAGATGTCCACAAGGGATTCATTTCAGGATTCGCAAAGAAAGGTCCTCTCTTCGTCCAGAACCGCGCTATTTCTCCTCTCCTTAACTTCTCAGCAAGTGCCCTTATCCTGGAAATCTCTTCCTCAGACAATTCCGGCTCAATAGGAAGATTAGCCCATCTCATCCTCCACTCCGCGCTCTTTGATGGCCGATAGATACTCGGTGCAAAAACGCTCCATCCCCTCTCAAACAGAGACACCACCGCCTGCCGCAAAGTATTGAGCCCCAAGGCCTCAAATAACCCGACTCGCTCCTCATCCACCAGGCCACTTCTTTCCGAAAATGGTGCCGAAAATGGTCGCTGTCCCCATTTTTGGTATATCGCCCAAGTGCCAATCCCGGTAACAGCAAAGGCCAATATCCCCCACAATTCTAACCTGAAGACAAATTCAAAAATTCCCTCCCCTAACCTACCGTGATAGGCGGGCATCAGTCCTTGCCCACCACTAATTGTTCCAACCAAGGTCGCTGTATCTATTGCCAAGCTGGCCAATCCTTTAACAATTATAAAGGCTGGCAATAAAATAGTTGCAGTTACAACAGCCAAAGTTGCTATTACGTCCAATATTGTAAGAGGAACAAATCCAGCACTTCGCCCTTTAAAAGAAGAATCGGAGCCGTCCCCATTTTCATCAATGCCTGTAATATTTTTAAGGGTCTCAAGAAGATAGGGACACAATTCAGCATTATTCATAAATATCTCACCAATAGTGGCGAGGTAATTCTTGTCAGACTGTTTGATTTCCCAGAGGGCCCCAGATTCTTTGAGAGCAGTGTTAAGTGTGTTAAGTTGACGAGGAGTAATTTTAAGTTTGTGGTTATCTTTAAGTACATACCAAATAGTCCAGACAAGGTACTTTTGAGTGTATTTTGAGTTTGCAGCATGGTCTTTAAGTTTAAAGGCATCAAAGAGGATGGAGAGCAATTCAGGGTTACTTCTAAGTGCCTGTCGGCTAATCTTGATAAAGACTGCTTGGCGCATAGCAATAAGATCATTTTTAAGCCTCGGCCATTCGGCAGTATCTTTAACCGTAGGAATAAAGTTAGTAATAAGGGTGGTGAATTGAGCAGTATTAGGTAGCTGGGGATTATATCTAAATGCATCCCAAATAGTATAGAGAATCCATAGTTGAGTGCGGATTCCAGTGAAGGCAGTAGCTCTAGGACCTCTAAGGGCAGTATTAAAGGTAGCAATAAGGATGTCCAGTTGAGCAGAACTGGGTTGAAGTTCAGGGTTATCTTTAAGTGTCTTGCGAATATCCTTTGCAAGTCTTCTTAGGGTGGAGTTAGAATTTCTGGGGTCTCCAAGGGCAGTGATAAAGGTATCGAGTTTCCTTCTTGCTTCTTCTAGTTCTGCTCCGGTTCCTATCTGCTTGCGTGCAGCACTTCTCTTTCGTATTGTGTAGTCCACAGCCGAGTAAACCACTACTCCCACCACAGCTACGACAAGTACTAATACAGGTAATAAAGCGCCGGCAAGTCCGCTACCCAAAAAGGCGGCATAACGGGTAGCTTGCCCTCCACTCCTCACAATCTCCTTCCCAACTGCCCCAAACAAATCCTGGTTCATAAATAATAGAATTCCCAGTCCACCAAATAAAAGCGACCAAAGTCTCCTAGTCGGTGAGCTACTGCTTGCCTGTTCTTTCTCCCCGGGCGACATCGTTAACTTATCGTAGATAGGACCTGCTATCTCTTCGAAGATACCAATTAAATCACTACCGATTGTTTTCTTTTCATACTCTTTCAACTCTTCTAATGTCTTTCCTTGTACTACATCTTTTATCCATACTTTGGTAATAAATCTATCAAAACTTACTACACCCGTTGCTTTACGCAGACGAGCTTCCCCAATCAATTCTCTATCTTTATCAGTGAAATAATTTTTGACTAATTCTTCAAGTGGTAATACCTCGATTTTGAAATTTTTAATAAATGCTAAATATGCTTCTAAATTCATTGCACATACCGAGGCATATGCACTACCATAGAAGCCTCGGAAATCATTTATTACACGCAAGATGAACTCTTCCCTTGTCATATTGCGAATTGATTTGGCGCCAGTAAAATCGTAAAGTCTTACATCATCCCTCAATTTTGCAAAATTTTCAACATGTGGTTGCGCGTGTGTAATCCCTATCTCTTCATGTAACCTTCTTAACAATCTTGCAGCCATCCTCAAGTCTCTACCAAACTCTGAAAACTCTACCCCAATTCTACTTCTCTTTTTTTCTATACTGAGACCTTCTCTCAGTGAAATTTTATCCACTTTATTAAACAACCCACTGCCACCAACCCTCTTATTTTCTACATTCTCTAATGCCATTATTACAAAACCTACTGGTTTCCCCTCAAAAACCATTCCTATAAACTGACCAACACCTATCGGATAAGCAGTAGGAAAGCCTTTCTGGAATGCCTCGCCCATTTCAGTATACTCATTTATTTCTTCATCCAGATATTGGCCCCCAACAGGCTGAGGAGGAGCAGGTTCAATACAAATCCTTCTTGAAGAATCAACACCAAATCTAAATGGAGGCTGTAACATGACTCCTGTTCCAACCTCTTCCACGCCACTATATGCTTCCATCCTCGGTGGTTGTCCCTTATAGGTTACAGGCTTCAATCTAATTACTTTAAGGATTTTGTCTTTATGATGTAAACGCTCTTTTTCTGATAAACGAATATCAAATGCCCGTCCTGTTTCAATAGCACCTGTCAAATCTTGCCTACTTACTACATTAAGAATCCTTTGAGCCACCTCTTCCGTAAGGCCGTTCTTAAATGCATCGTTGGCAATTTCAATTCTAACTGGAACAGGTGCACCGGGAAGAGTAGTAAAAGCTCGCGAATCTTTTATATATTGACCATTCTGGTCTTTGTCAGTTTGGGAGTCAGGCTGTTCCGTTTCACCACCCAGCAAAATAGTCTTTTCCACTGGACTTGGTCCCCTCATTTCAATTGGCTTTTCTGCCAGTTTCTGTGGGATTTGGAATCTTGCTTTTTTCGTTTGGAAATTCCATGGTAGACCATAGGAGAAATATCCAAGTGCATATGCAATTAGAGCCAAGCCTAATATGCTCACACTCATATAACATAATGGCACAACAACCGAAGTCGTCAACAATAAACTCCCAATACCCAACATAAACCAGCTGCTGCCTTTCCAACCCGTCTGCTCAGATTTTTTCAAGGCATAGCGAATAAATAGACCACTCAAAAATCCTGCCCCAAGGACAGCCAATATTGGGTATATATTGCTGGCTGGACTACTATTGCCAAATTCTGCCAAGATTCTTGTCGCTTGTTGAGGTATGTTTTCTATTATCTCTTTTGTGAATCCAGTTGAAGCCCAACCCAAAATAACTGCAAAAATAGCAGGAATAAAAGAGCGAAAAGTGGTGCCGGGTGCAGATTTTGACTCTGCTTGAGCAGGACCCAGAAGTTTATCAAAAGCCTCCGTAAGGCTCTCTAAAGTTGGAGGTATGTCGAGAATTGTTTCTCGGTCTTGGTAAGTTAGTTTAACTTTATTATCAGGTGTAACACTGGCAAAGAAGCCGTAATCAAGCAAAGAAAAGCTAATTTGTCCAGCCACTATGTCAGCCGTTAACTTAAGATCCTTGTAGTCTCCATCCTTGTAGTCTCCCCGGGGTAGATAAAATGCTTCCCCCCTTCCATCTCGGCCTTTTTCCAGACAGATTTCAAGAAAGTCTTGTTTATCCTGTGCGATATTCACTTTTACTCCATTTCTGGTTAGCTCCCCAGGGGGACTTTTCGCCAGACCCTTTTTCTCCAAAATCAACCTAATAGCATTTCTTGCTTCCCACGATGTAAGCTCTATAGGCTTGCCATCTATGGATAGAGAACTCATATCAATATCTCTACTCACTCTTAACATCTCAGCCATCGTTGTAACCGTGACCGACTCAACAGGCTTAACAATTTCAATAGGGGCCTTGAGTGCTTCATAGGCTTGTGCTGTGGTAACGCCTTTTATTCTTGCAATCTTCCCTTCATTCGGTGATGGGTCGCCATTCTCAGAAGGTGAGGTGGAGGCTTCAGCTTTCAGTTGTTGTATTCGTTGCGATATTTTTT
>Ga0315306_10000811_pt1 | contig 15050 bp, 11 predicted proteins | sample TDP1_MG_FD_203803 | JGI IMG/M metagenome (GOLD analysis project Ga0315306, IMG submission 203803) | Freshwater sediment microbial communities from Lake Towuti, South Sulawesi, Indonesia - TDP1 | ecosystem: Environmental > Aquatic > Freshwater > Lake > Sediment | place: Indonesia: South Sulawesi... | reverse complement strand
TGCCTGCGTACAATCGAGCACGATGTTGGCCTGGAAGAACAACTCGCCTCCGAAGCGGATGCCGCATTTCACTCCTATAAAAAATCTCTACCTCGCCGGAGCCCGGACAAACCCAGGCAGAGGCTGGGGGGCTGTTCTGAGCAGCGGGCTGGAATGCTTCAACCTCTGTTACTCCCGCACTTACACGGAGTACAGGCGGAACTGTACTGTCGGTCAACCGCGAAGTGAAATTCAGTATCCCGCAGAGATGAGGACCAGAACAGTGAGGATAAGAAGGATAAATGGTGTCGATTTCATTTCTGGGAATTTTCAAGCATGACCCTTATCGCCTCGAAGCCAATGGTCTCGCTAATCTCCTCGACATAATTCGTGTAGGTCGCGTTATGGCTCAGCAACGCATCCTTGACCAGGAAGACATTGAAATCGAGGTCCCTGGCTCCATGATAGGTGGCTAGCACGCAGCCCACCGCGCTCAGGCCGCACAGGAACAGGGTGTTGCATCCTTTCTCCCTGAGCATCTTTTCCAGGTCGGTCTTCTTGAAAGCGCTGGGATAGTTCTTGATTATCTTCGGGTCATCAGGCTTGATCCGAACGCTTGAAGGAAACTCGAAGGGCTTTGTTCCAGGCGCCGGGCCCTGCTGGGGGTCGGTGTGGTAGACGCGGATGATGGGAAATCCGGATTCACGGAATAGCTCGATAGCGGCATTGATCATCCACATCGCCACATCCTTATCGCCTGGAGACATCAGGGGAAGATAGGCGTTCTGGATGTCGATGACGAGAAGGGCCGGCTTCATCAGCTGGACCTTGTTCTTCTCTGACCCGGCCTGGCCGGTCACCATGGCCGCGGTCATCAGGACGAAGACGGTTAAAGCACACACTCTTTTCATGTTTCCTCCTTTTAAGGCTATGAGTTTCGTTTCTGATCGAGATGCCTAAAAACATGCAACTTTATCTTGACTTTTCCATCCTTCCATCATAAAAAATGATAAATAATGGCTTAAAGGGATGTCAAGCTGGCCAGATGGGCCCGGGGACATTATCGTCATGGTGCTTTCGGCGCAAAAAGAAAAGAAACCACCCAGGCTCCTGCTCATGAGGCAAGAGAATTTCAAGACGATTCTAACATTCAGATAGAAATTTAAAAAAATATTTTCAATTTTCATTTTGCTGCTCCGACAAAAATTGTCTTAAAGGGGAAAGAATAATGAGAAAATGCAAGTTTGAAGAGCTTATTGACAATTATTTATTGAATAGACTGGATGAGGGCAAAAAGAGTGAATTCGAGGAGCATTATTTTAACTGCCCCTCTTGCTTTGAGAAGATGGTGGAAAGAGACAAGCTTATTTCCATCGTCAAGGATGAGGGGGATATGATTTTTCAGGATGAATACATGGCGGAAGAGGCAAAAGGAGTGAGCTGGTTTCAAAAAATCGTTTCTCTCCTTACTCCCAAACAGTGGGCAGCGGCTGCGGTTTCGGCTTGTTTGCTCCTCCTCATCGGCTTCGGTCTTATCTACTTCCATAATCCCAAGCCTTCGTTTCGTATAGATAGCTATGATGTAAGGGGGGCACAAATAAAAATAAAAATAAAATTTATTCCCCCTGCTGATATAAGAATCGAGTGGTCAAAATCAGCTGAAGATGCAGAATACGAAATCTCGATTAACAACAATGGAGATCGGGTGTGGTCTGCGTCTGAAAAAATAAAAGACAATTTTATGGTTCTCCCGGAAGAAGCTAAAACCCGCATAAAATTGGATAAAAAATATTTTTGTGAGGTAAAAGCATTTTCTTCCCAGGGAAGACTTGCTGCTTTCGGCAAAACTGAATTCAAGATTCAAAAAATCCAGTAGAACCCTATCCTTCCTCTTTCCCACCCTCCCATCATTAAAGAGGATCAACCATAATAAGATTCGATATCAAGTGGACGAACAGCTATGTACTTCTTTGACACGAGTTTATCGGGAGTGATATCTTCTAAACATATTATCGCCCGATTCAACTCAAAATGCAGAGGGCGAAAAGGAGGTTAAATCCGATGAGCGATGGAGTTTATGTCGCAGCCGCTGCGGCTGCCACTGCCCATGCCATCAAAGCGTCCGGCGCCATAGTCAGTCTCAGTCCTCAAGATTTTCTCTCAATTCTTCATAAAACGGAAAGGCCTTTAGTGGTGACAGCAGAAGAAAGGTTCTTGGGCTCAGTTTATAAGTATCTCACGAGTTATAGAGGCCTTGTCTTTTATACAAAAACAAAAGAACAACTCCATCTCCCGGGTGATATGGAATTAGTCATATCAAAGAAAATATGGATTCCGAGCTGACGACTCTTGAATAGAAATTCCGATTATGTCTTATTCTGAAAAGCTAAAGGGCAAGCTCATCCGGTAAAGTAAATCAGAGTGAAGGCAATGACACCGACGACGACTATGGAGAGGATGAGGTCCCTATAATTCCAGCTTGCCCGCGAGGCAGCTTTATCGGCAGCCACAGTCGTGGCGTAGGTCAGCCCCTGGATTTTTTCATAAGAGGGCTCAGCTGTCAGCCAACTGACAATAATCATCAGCAGGATGCATCCCAGGAAGGAGAATATGGCGAAGTAAAGAAAATTGACCGTGGCGAACCAATGCAGCCAGCCTGAAAGCGAGCCTTTGTTAAGTTCAGCTACCAGCCTGAGCATGCCCATCGAAAACCCGCCGATGAGCACGGTCAGGGCTCCCTTGGCGTTGATTCGCTTGTAAAAAATTCCAAGGAGAAACACCGCGGCAATGGGAGGGGCGATGTAAGCCTGGACGCTCTGTAAATAATGGTACAATTCTCCAGAAATGTGCTTCATCAGAGGAATCCAGATGACGCCGGAGATGACGACCACTCCTGTGGCAATACGGCCGATGAGCACGAGCTTTTTCTCCGAAGTCTGGGGCTTGATTTTTTTGTAGACATCCATGGTAAAAAGCGTCGAGCAGGAATTAAAGACCGAGGCCAGCGAGCTCATCAAGGCTGCCAGCAATCCTCCGGCAACAAGACCCTTGAGGCCTGTAGGAATGAGAGTCATGACCAGAGTAGGGAAAGCCTGGTCTGCTGAGGCCAGGTTAATCTGTCCGGTCTTGGCCAGGGCAAAAGCCATGACTCCGGGAAGAATAAAGATATAAAAAGGCAGGAGTTTCAGATAGGATGCCCAGATGCTTCCTCTTCTTGCCTGCGCCTCGCTCTTCGCAGCTAGGGCGCGCTGGACAATGTACTGGTCTGTGCACCAGTACCAGAGGCCGACGATGGGCGGCGCAAAGATCATGCCCGGCCAGGGAAAATCAGGATGGTTGGCCGGCAGGAAGAGGTTGAAATGTTGGGAGCCGGCCACAGCATAGAGCTGGCTCCAGCCTCCGATTTTGATCAGGGCGGCTACGGTGACGACCACCGAGCCCAGAACGAGAACGATGGTCTGGAGCGCCTCGGTGTAAACAACAGCCCGCATGCCACCGAGCACAGTGTAAATTCCTGTGAAGAGCAAAACAAATAGGGCTCCTGTCCAGAAATCGATTCCTAAAAGCGTCTGGAAGACGACTGCGCCGGCATAGACATTGACGCAGACTTTGGTCACGACGTAGCTGATCAAAGAGATGAGCGACAGGAACCAGCGAGCTTGGGGCGAATAGCGGAGCTCGAGGAACTCGGGCATGGTGAAAACCTTGCTCCGCATATAGAAAGGGACAAAAATCCAGCCTAAAACCAGGACTATCCAGGAGTGAAGCTCATAATGCCCCATCACTACGCCTGTCTTGGCCGCAGTGCCGGCAAGACCTACGATATGCTCGGCTCCAATATTCGAGGCGAAGATCGAGGCTCCGATGACAAACCAGCCGACATGGCGGCTGGCAAGAAAATAGTCGACAGTGGAGCGCTGCTTCTGTTTCATCGACCACCAGGCGATTCCCAGCAAAGTCAAGAAATAAAGCCCGACGACAACCCAATCAATCGTTAGAAATTTCATGGACTTCTTCCTCCAAGAATGGAAATACTTTTGAGTGGATTTTGGGCGTTGTTGAAAAGATTAGACCGCTCAGCCCTCTTGTCATTTAGGTGAGCTTATATCACAGGAAAAAAATCGAGTCAAACAAAAAAGGAAAAAGGGGACTATCCCCTTTTTGCAAGAGCCTGAAATCCTCTGACATTCGCGGCTAGGCGGAGATATAACTCTTGCAACGAATGGAATGCGAATTCAGCCCTCGGAGTGGAGAAAAATAGAGCAACGCAAAAAGCAAATCCCAAAGTTTATTGAAATTCGATTCATCTAATTCTGAGGACTTTTGCTCCACGGATTTTTCTTTCCTTGATCTCTATCAAAGCTCTGTTGGCCTCTTCAAGAGAGTATTCCTGAACCTCAGGCTTGATGGGAATCTCTGCTGCCAGCTTGAGAAATTCCGACACGTCGGCTCTCTCAACATTGGCCACGCTTTTAATCTCCTTCTCCATCCAGAGATGAGCGGGGTAGTTGAGATTCAGGAGATAGTTTTTATCAACATCTTCTTTACGGATGGCGTTGATGACGAGCCTTCCTCCGCTGTCCAGGTTTCTCAGCGCCTCAACCACTGGCTTCCAAACCGGAGTTGTGTCGATAATGCTGTCCAGCTTTTCAGGAGGCGTATCTTCCGTATCGCCAACCCAAACAGCGCCGAGCTCTCTAGCAAATTCCTGCTCCTTCTCTGCCCTGGCAAAGATATAGACCTTTGTCTTCGGAAATTTGTGCTTGACCATCATCAAGACAAGATGCCCGGATGCGCCGAAGCCTGTAAGGCCGAGATTCTGGCCGTCTTTGAGATTTGTCAACTTCAGCGAGCGATAGCCGATAGCCCCTGCACAGAGAAGCGGCGCAGCTTCCAAGTCAGAGAAAATATCAGAAATTGCGTAGGCAAAGTCTTCTCGAACCGTCATGTATTCAGCGTATCCGCCGTTAACATCCCGGCCTGTGGCTTTAAAATCAGGACAGAGATTCTCCCTCCCGCTTCTACAGAACTTGCATTTCCCGCATGCTGAAAAAATCCAGGCAACTCCAACTCTTTCTCCAGGCTTGAACTTGCTGACTTTTCGGCCACTCTCTTCAATTCTCCCCACAACTTGATGGCCGAGAATGACAGGCAATCTTTGAGGAGGGATTCGACCCTCGATCTCATCCAGCTCTGTATGGCAGATGCCGCAGGTCAAGACCTTGACCAGAAGCTCATTCTCAGCCGGCATGGGCTTTGAAATGTCTCTTAATTCAAGCGGATCTTTATTCTGATTGAGATCACAGTTTTTTGTCATGACCATAGCTTTCATCGATAGAACCTCCTATCGAAAATTCAGGAAATTCATATATCTTTGCAATGGCAGCAATTTTCGTCCATTATGGAACCAGACGTCTCAATCTGGATTGGCAGTTCATAAAAAAAGTAATAAATATTCAACTTGCTTTAAGCTTCGTCGAGTTAAAATCGGCTGAGGAGATAGACCCCCGCTTTTTTTCATTCCAGTTTTTTACGAAGATGGCGGGGAAGCTCTTTTTTCAAATCAGGATATGCTTCGAGCAAACGATAGATATCGGCCAGATCCTTCTGCCTTTTACTCTTGCGCCGGGTTTCATCCAAATAGGACCAGATTTTTCCAATGAGCACATCCTTAAGAGCCGCAACTTTCATCGGGTAGCCAAGAATATCTTTTTGAACCGCCCGGGGAAGGAAAGCCTGGTATCGGGCATCAATCTGGAGTTGAATCCTTAAGTCAGAGTGAGGGCTGGATATATTTATGCTGTGCTCAAAAGGCTTGACGTTCAATCCCTTATCTTCGGCAGACTTGCAGACGCTCTCAATCTTCCTGGCCTCAACCACGAGATCCAAGTCAAGACTGACTACAGGCTCGGCATAAGCATTAACGGCAAGACCGCCGATAACACAATACTCCGCGCCAGTTTCCGCAAGAACTTCGAGAAGGAGCTGGACAAGGTCAACACGGCTCTTAGATACAGAATTCAAAAATTTTTTTCCGGTCATGATGAACATCTCACTCGATAAGATTTTTTTTGATTTTATCAGAAAATACAAGAGATGTCGATGATGCACGTCTGGAAAAACGACTCCTGATTGACTTAGCCTCGATACTGACGTTCTATTTTTGCAATTGGGTTTCTTAGAATAAGATCAGCCCGGAATCTTGAGGACATAAACCTTATTTTCAATTTATCTTTGGAGCGAATAGCCTGGTTGTTTGTCTGAAATAATTAATGTGTCCCCCTAATTTCCCACTATTTTATCCTGGCCGGAAAAGGGCCGATGGACCAGCCGGCTCTGCTTTTAATCAGAGCTTTGCGAGTCAATTTCTTTCCGCCAACTTCGAGCGTGACCAAGTATTCGCCTGGGTCAACGAGCGGCCTGCCAAAAAAACCGAAGCCTATCTGGGCCGCCTGCTCCTGAGGCCTCTGGCGCCGCATATCCCAGAGAACAGTGTTCACTCCTGCTTCGCCTTTTCCGGAAAGTTCATTCAAGACCTGGCCGTAGGGGTCGGCTATGGTAATTTTGACTTTGTCTTTTGCCTTCTCTTTTAGGTAATAACTTATTATGACTGCATTCGGCTCGTTCGGAGTTCTAAGATGCCTGTCTCCCCATAACTGATAATTCCCCCAGCCGCTCGTCACCCGTTGAACCTTCGGCTCGATTTCGAATAAGTAAACATCTTCCTCCAACATCTTCTCATTCATCTCCTGCAGGGGCGTGATGTCTGTTATAAAAAGGCCGCGGCCGTAGGTGGCTACGACCAAGTCGTTCTCCCTTGGATGGATGAGCAGGTCAGAGACTTTGACCCAGGGCATGTTGTTTTTCAGGCTCAGCCACTTTTTTCCGCCGTCGACCGAGACACAAACTCCCTGGTCATTTCCCACAAAAAGAAGGTTCGGATTTTTTCTGTCTTCAAAGATGACGTTGACCGGCTTCTCAGGCAGGCTGTTGCTGATTGAAGTCCATGTCTCGCCGAAATCCGTTGTCTTGAAAACAAAGGGTCTGAAATCGTCCTGCCGGAATCCGGTCTTGGTTGCATAGGCTGTGCCTGCTTGATGAGAAGAGGCGAACACCCGGCTGACCCATAAGTTCTCAGGACCGCCGGCAGCAGCGATTTCTTGAGTCATATCCTTCCAGTTCGCTCCGCCGTCGCGCGTCATCTGGACTTTGCCGTCATCAGTGCCAACCCAGATAAGGCCGGGCTCGAGCGGCGATTCTGAAACGGTGGTGATGGTGCAGTAGCTGATCTGGCCTCCGGTCATGGCGATTTTATCTCTGTCGTTTGTGGTCAAATCCTGGCTTATCTCCTGCCAGTGGTCTCCCCTATCCAAAGACCGGAGTAAGACCTGAGCTCCGGTATAAATAATGGCGCTGTTGTGGGGAGAGATATGAAGAGGAGGAGTCCAGTTGAAGCGGTAAGGCTCCTTGTCCTTCTCCCTTCTGGGCATGATACTGGTCATCGTCCCCAGTTTCTGGTCGATGCGGCTGTGCCCGCCGAACTGGAGCGTGTTATAGATCCAGCGGCTGTCGTTCGGATCAACCTGGTTGTACATTCCGTCCCCGGTTCCGACTGTCACCCATTCTTCGAGGGTAATCTCGCCCGCCCAACTGTTGCTGGGTCCTTTCCACGAATCATGGTCCTGAAGCCCGCCGTAGATGTTATAAGGGTCTTCCATATCGACCCCGACCGCATAAAACTCGCCGAGAGGGATGTTGTAAAGATGGTCGCATGTTTTGCCTCCATCATAGGAGATGTAGAATCCGCCGTCGCTTCCGAAAAAGATGCGGTCAGAATTCTGAGGGTCGATCCACAGTGTCCTGACATCTCCAAAGGCATTGGAAAAAAGCCTTCTCGGAGGCCAGTCCACATCATTCCAGGTCTTCCCTCCATCTGTGGAGCTGGCGAGCGTAACTCCTGTCACAAAAATTTTCTTGTCGTCATTCTGGTCAACCCGAATCTGGTTAAAAGAATAGGGCGCTTTTGTCGCCAGGCCTTCTTTGCCTGAATTCATCTTTATCCAGGTCTTTCCAGCATCATCTGTTCGATAGACCTCTCCGCCGATGACCCTCTCCTGTGGTTCTCGGCCGCGGCTTTTGTCCCGGCTTGCCTCTTCCTCTGTCGGAGGCCTTTTGTTGGCATTCTCGACTACGGCGTAGATGATATTTGGGTTTTTCTGGTAAATATCAATCCCGATGCGCCCGATCTTTCCGCCCGGAAGCCCGCCGCCAAGCCTTGTCCAGGTTTTGCCGGCATTTATTGTCTTGTAGATTCCACTCTGCGGACCTCCTTCCTCAAAGTGCCAGGCAAGCCTTTCTTTCTCATAGGCCGCGGCATAAAGGACATCCGGATTGGAATTGTTGATGACGAGGTCAATCACGCTCACTTTATCGTTGATGTGAAGAACCTTTTGCCAGGTTTTGCCGCCGTCAGCTGTTTTAAAGACGCCTCGTTCCTCGTTCCTGGAAAAAAGATGGCCCATAACCGCCGCATAGACGATATCGGGATTTCTGGGATGGATGACGATGCGAGAGATGTGATGGGAATCGCGCAAGCCCATATTCTTCCAGGTCTTTCCACTTTCCACGGATTTATAAATGCCGTCCCCGCTGTGTGAGCTGCGGGCGTTGTAAGCCTCTCCAGTCCCGACCCAGACGACATCCGGGTTTGAAGGCGCCAGGGCTACATCTCCGATGGAAACCGCGGCTTGCTCGTCAAAAACCGGCTCAAAGGTTGTGCCGTTGTTTGTCGTCTTCCACAGCCCGCCGTTGCGCGTGGCGACATAGAAAGTGTAAAGATGGGCTTTGGCCGGAGAATCAGGTACGGCAAAATCCGTGACCCATGAGCCACAGCGGTAGGGACCGAGATTGCGATAGGTGAAGCTTTTGAGAATCTCTTGGTTAAATCGCTCCTGAGCAGCCAAAGAATTATTTGAAATAAAAAAAACAAGAAATAAAATCATAAATCCTGCTTTAAAGACTTTTTCGATACTCATGGCCTTGCCTCCTTTTTCTGAAAATAAATCAAAAAACTTCCTTTGTAAAATTAATAACGGCAAACGGAAGAATAAAATGCGAAATTTTGCTTCTGATCTAAATTATCTGTCCCCAAATTTTATTTTGCTTCTCACCCAAAGCCAGTTCACAAGCGCCACCGCTGCGATGACCAGCATAATTTTCAAGTGGCCGCTGCCCATCTGCGTCACCATCAGAGCACAGAACGCCATCCCAAGCAAGGACGCAAGCCATCCAGCAGGCAGTCGGAAGGAAGGCTCCTCGGGCTGCAATCTCCGCAGCCGAAGCAGCGCAGCGCAGACAATCCCGTAGGTAAAGAGCCTTGCTACTGCCGAGAGAATCGCATTCCAGATGAAGCTGCCATAAATCGCCAACACCCAGACCAGGGCGGTGTAGATAAGAATCGAAACGTAGGGAGTCCTAAAGCGCTTATGGACAGCTGCAAAAAATTTGGGGAAGTCGCGCTGCTCGGCGAAAGCAAATGTCAAGCGGGGCACGTTGACGAATTGCCCGGCCAGGTAGCCGTAGGTCGAAACGAGCACGCCCAGCGCAATCAGAGCAGCGCCGCCTCCGCCGAGGAAGACGCGCGCCGCCTCTGCCAAGGGCCGCTCCCGAATCTCCGGCCGGTCAAAGGCTGCGGGGTCAGTGATCGCGCCCATCACCACAAAATGCACCAGCAGGTATACTGCCGTGACGAGGATGAGCGCCATGAACAGCGCAAACGGGGCGTCGCGGCGCGGCTCTTTGGCCTCGCCCATCGGCATCAGGGCTGCCTCGAACCCGCCATAAGCGAAGATCAGCGCCAGCACGGCTTGAAGCCAGTTGCCCGGCCGAGCGGCAGAACTACCGATGCTTATCTGGCCGCCGACCAGGGCAAGTCCGGCGACAATGAAGATGCACAGCGGCAGCAATTTAGCCACAGTGAAAACATTGCTCACGTTAGCGCCGGACTTTACTCCTCGAACGTTCACCGCTGCCAGCAGTCCAATGAGCACGGTCAGGATCGCGGCCCGCGGCATAGGACGGGTCGCGGCTGGAAAGAATTCGCCGAAATAGACGACGAACAGGTTGGCATTCGCTGCCGCTGAAGTTAACCTAACCAGCCAGGCAAACCAGCCTATCTGAATACCGACCAGCGAGCCAAATGCCTTGCGTGCGTAGAGGTACGGACCTCCTGCTTCGCTGAATCGCGACGCAACCTCGGCGAAACAGGCCATGATGACACCCATGCCTAGCGCGGCAAGAAGATAGGCCAGTGGCGCTGCGCGCCCAACAAGCCGCGCCACATCATCCGGCAGCCCGAAGATGCCGCTGCCGATGATGCCGTTGATGACCAGCGCCACCAGCGTCCAGCGCCCGATGGCCCTCACCAATCTGTTTTGGTTTCCCTCGTTCATGCTCTTAAGGATGCCTCCTGTTTCTTTTTCATTACGATGTTTTCAGAGACGGATGAATCCTCGATAATTTGTCTTGAGACTGCGAGCTTCATTTTTAACGACGTGGTTTCGCTCTGATTCCGAGATAATAAGCGGTGTTAGCGTCAGGATCGATCCTGACCTTTATTTTTCCCGGCAAGGCGCTGAGGATTGGGTTCAGGCCAGGGCCATGCCCGGACATGTCGCTGAACCCATGGATGACAACGCCGATTGTCACAGCGCCTTCGTACCTTCCGCGGCCATAAAAGTCATAATGATCTCTGATGGCCACAAGGTCTCCGAGCCTGAGCTTTTTAAGGCCATATTCCTCGACGATTTCCGGGCAGGTCGTCTGAATATCATAATCAACAGACTCTATGAAAGAGCCTCCCAGGCCTGATCCCATGATATGCCCTGGAATCTCCATCACTACAGGCACTACCAGCTGTCCGTCCTCAACGGTGATGCCTATTTTCTCCAGTAGCTCAGGAGAGAGCTTGTTCACCCTCACCTCTTCGAAGCCTTCGATCATCAGACCAACGCCCTTTGCCTTGACCTGTATTCTGTCGTTCAAAGCGAGCTTCTCGACAGCGTCTTTTGGAAGCCAGACAAGGTCGTCAGCGCCGGCATGCCTTCCGAGATAGAATCCCCTGGCTCCTCTGGCGTCCCCGGAGATGACTTCTGCCTCGTTGCCGATACAGGCGAGAATGGCCAGGGCGCACTCGCTGGGCGAGGGTCTGTCCCGGCCCTGGATGGTGACATCAGGCTCGACATGGTCGGCCTGCGCCCAGCCATAGGCTGAATCGCCGATAGAGACAGTATAGTTGATCGAGGCCATTCCAATATCCAACGATGGCTTACCATCGTAAGTTGTCGAATACTCTCTGGCTCCGGCAGGCTGGACAACGCCTTCAACTGCAGTGACGATGAGTTTGTCCTTATTGGTCCTCAAAAGTCCTGAAGTTGTGCGGGTAGCACTTTTCTTCATCTTGATGCCGAGATACTTCCCGATGTTTGCTGTGGAGTCTATCCTCGCCGTCAGCTTATCGAACCTGGTGGAAAGAATCGGCGTCACGCCGATGCCCAGACCCGAGATGTCGCTCGGCCCGCTGCAGACAACGCCCACAGTCGCGCCGCCTTTGTAATAGCCTTTCCCATAGTCAGTCTGGATATCCTTAAGAAGGACGAGGTCTCCGAAACGCAGCTCGTCCAGACCGTGCTTCTTGATGTCAGGCGGATAACAGGTCTGGATGTGCCAGTTGCCGTAGAGGCTTGAGCCGCCCGCTCCCTGGCCGACGATTTCAGCTGGAATCTCCTTGACCACTGGCACCTCAAGCTTGCCATCGACATTCCTGATGTCGAGCTTTTCCAGGAGCTCGGGCGAAAGGCCGTGGATAAAGACATCCTTGAACCCTTCGACCTCAAGTCCGATTCCCCTTGCTTTCACCTGAAGGCTGTTGCCGATGGCAAGCCTCTCCAGGACGTTATCCTCAAAATGAACCAGGACATAGCTCCCGAACTTGCCGATGATAACTCCCTTTTCGCCCTTCGCCTCGCCGCTCAAGATTTTTACCTCATTACCCAGAGAAGTATAGGTAGACCAGGCATCTCCGAACCGGCCTTCTCCAATTCCTTCTGTGGCAACGCCTACGGTGGCCCTGTCGCTGGAGGCCCAGCCGAAGACTCTGTCGCCGATTTTCAAATTATAATTGATACCGCCAGTTCCAATCGCCATCTTGGGCTTTCCATCCCAGGTTACGGTATATCCCCTTGCGGGCTGGGCTGCTGCGACCTGACCCTGGACCGCAATCGTCAGCAGCCTGTCTTTATTGGTTGAAATGGCCTGCGATTTGGCCTTATCCAAGGCAATAATAAAGCCGACTGCTGTAAAGAGCAGGATTACGAGCAAGGACAAAATTCTCTTCTGCATAGCTCCTCCTTTCTTCAAAAATCAATGTGAGGAAAGATTAATCAGCCAATAATAAAATGTCAAATCATGCTACTTCATTGAAATCTCTTGTTTCTTGTGATAATAAAAAAGAAAATAGATTTGATTTCAAAACATGACGGTCCGACGTAATGAGAAAAGAAATTGAAAACTGGTTGGCAAGGGCAGAGAAGGACCTTGCAACCTCAATATATCTTTTAAAAGGCAAGAAGTATGAGGCTGCTGCTTTTTTCTGCCAGCAGTGTGTTGAAAAAGCGTTAAAGGCTGTATTGATTCATCAAACAAAAAAAATAGTAAAGACGCACGATTTAGTTTTTCTGGCCAGAGCAATCCATTTACCTCAAGACCTAGAAGAGGGTTGTAAAGAACTTACGATGATTTATATATCGACTCGATACCCCAACATTCCCGAGACAACACTTGAAAAAGAACGGACAAGAAAATTCGTAAAATTTTCTAAAGAGGTTCTGCAATGGGCAAAAAAGCAAGTTTAGAATATAAACTGAGAAATTTTAAGAAGGTCGTAAATAGAGCTTATCCTATCAGCAAAATGATCCTTTTTGGCTCAAGAGCGTCAGGAAAGGGAAAATCAGAAAGCGACATAGACCTGATAATAGTCAGTCCCAAATTTAAAGGACTTGATTTTATCCAGAGAGGATCAAAAATGTATAACTATTGGAATCTGAAGTATCCTGTTGATTTTTTATGCTATACACCAGAAGAATTCAGAAAATTGAGCAAGATGATCACCGTTGTCCGCTCTGCCGCCCTGGAAGGAATTGAAATTTGATATGCCTTTTCAAATAAAAGGAGAGAACTAATGAACAGGACGATGGCAATAAAAAAATTTTTAATGATTCTTCTTGCATTTTTCGCTCTTTCGGCTCTTCTTCTTCCCCAAACCAACGTGGACAAGCTTGTCCAGACTCTGAATTCCCTGACAACGCTTTCCTATGACAACTGGAAATACAGCTCCCAGGTGAGCAAGGATGATTCGAACGCCGCATCCTTGAGCCAGCCTGGATTCGACGACTCCTCGTGGCAGACAATGAAGCTCAGGGAACGTCATTCCCTGGATTACTGCTGGCTGAGGAAGGAGATTGTCCTTCCTAAGAGCATGCTCGGCCAGCCGATGGGCGGGACGGCAAAGCTCATGCTGACAGTCGATGATGCCGGATATATCTGGGTTAACGGAGAAAGCAGGGGATATTTTCCCTGGAACGGAGAGTTCGAGCTGACCAGGGATGCCAAGCCTGGAGAAAAATTTCTTGTGGTTATCAAAGCCATCAACACAGGAGGGCCTTTGCGTCTTCTCCGGGCTGAGCTGGAGCTTGAAAAATTTATTCAGCTTCGCCAGTCCATTCAGGACCTATCGCTGAGCCTTAGGGTAGGGCAGAAGCTCCTGAGCTTCGATACCTATCAGACCAGTTCCTGGAGGCGTGAAGACCCTGGGAGCGATAAATCGAAATTCGACAGGGCTGAAAAGACACGGCTCAACAGCCTGCTTCAGGAAGTTGCTGCTCAGGTCGATGTCGAGGCTCTCAAGAATGGCAATCTTGAAAAATTCAATTCTTCGTTCGCCAAAGTCCGGGCAAGGTTAAAACCTGTTGCAGAGTATGCAAAAAAATTCACTCTTTATTTTGACGCCAATGCCCACATCGACGCCGCCTGGCTCTGGAGAGAGAAGGAGACTGTCCAGGTAGCGCGGAACACCTTCGATTCTGTCCTGAAGATGATGGACAAGAAGCCAGACTTCACCTACACCCAGAGCTCGGCCGCCTATTATGACTGGATGGAGAGGATGTATCCTGAGACCTTCAACAAGATTCAGGAGCGGGTCAAGGATGGGCGCTGGGAGCTTATCGGAGGAATGTGGATCGAGCCTGACTGCAATCTGCCCAGCGGCGAGTCCTGGATGAGGCACCTTCTCTACGCCAAGCGCTATTTCCTTCAAAAATTCGGGACAGACATCAAGATCGGCTGGAATCCGGATTCCTTCGGATACAACTGGAACATGCCTCAACTCTACACAAACGCCGGCATCGGAGCCTTCATCACTCAGAAGATCGGCTGGAACGAGACCAATGTCTTTCCTCACAGGCTCTTCTGGTGGGAGGGTCCTGACGGTTCCCACATCCTCACCTATTTTCCTTTTGATTATGTGAACACAGTCGAAGACCCTTTCCGCCTTGTGGACTGGATGCGCCAGTTTGAAGCCAACACCGGCATGACCAAGATGATGATTCTCTTCGGCGTGGGCGACCATGGCGGAGGACCTTCACTGGAGATGATTGAGCGCATCGAGCATCTCAAGTCGCTCGACGTCTATCCTTCGATCGAATACGGAACAGCATCTCGGTACCTCGATTGGATTAAAAAGCAGGACCTTTCTTCTGTGCCGATATGGAAGGACGAGCTATACCTGGAATACCACCAGGGAACCTACACGACTCAGGCCAAGAACAAGAAGTCCAACCGTTCGAGCGAGGTTCTGCTGACCGATGTCGAGAAATTCTCGACAATCGCCACCACGCTCGGAGCAGAGCCCAGGAATGCCCAGATTGAAGAGGCCTGGAAGATTGTGCTTTTCAACCAATTCCACGACATATTGCCCGGCTCGAGCATCAGAGAAGTCTATATTGACTCTGCTGAAG
>Ga0315306_10000810_pt1 | contig 15057 bp, 13 predicted proteins | sample TDP1_MG_FD_203803 | JGI IMG/M metagenome (GOLD analysis project Ga0315306, IMG submission 203803) | Freshwater sediment microbial communities from Lake Towuti, South Sulawesi, Indonesia - TDP1 | ecosystem: Environmental > Aquatic > Freshwater > Lake > Sediment | place: Indonesia: South Sulawesi... | reverse complement strand
CCCTTAAATTGGGAGCTGAGAACACCATCAATGCTGAAAAAGAGAATCAAATCCGGAAGTTGATGGAACTTACCAGAGGAATTGGAGCTGACGTTGCTATAGAGGCTGTAGGGCTCCCCGAGACTTGGGAGAATGCTATAGGAATGACCCGCAAAGGTGGAACGGTTCTTCTATTCGGAGGATGCCCTTCAGGCACAAGTGCATCCGTCGATACAGGTAAATTACACTACGGCGAGCTCACAGTAAGAGGTGCCTTTCACCATACGCCGTCATGCGTCGAAAGAGCCTTAAGCCTGATCTCGTCAGCCAGCATCAAGACAAGTGGAATCATAACACATGAGATGCCTCTCGAGGATCTGGAGAAAGCTTTACAGCTTATGGCCGAAGGAAAAGCTGTGAAGGTCGCGATAACCCCATGAATACCGGAAGCTCGACCCAATCCCTTCTCATGACGGAGAATGAAGGGCCAAGAAAAAGGCATAAAGTATGCCGCGCGGCTGCATGTAAATCCTAGATCTTGATGAAAGTCGAAGGGACTCTCCGGGCGTGCGACTTGCTCAAGGAATGACGATGACTTTCAGAACGTCCTTGCCATCAGCTGCATATTTCATCGCATCTACGACACGCTCAAGCCTGAAGCGATGAGAGATGAGCCCCTTCAAGTCGATTCTTCCTGAAACCAACAGTTTTAGAGCGATGTTCGTTTCTAACTCTGTCGTCGAGTAGCTAGGTATGATAGAAACCTCTCTGATGAATATATCACTTGCGTCGCAGGAAAGAGAGGTCCCTCGATGCGGCGCCCCGAAGAGATTCACAGTGCCCCCTCGCCTAACAGACTTCAATGCTTGAACGATTGCGTCGGTGGATCCTGTTGCCACAACGACAACATCTACTCCTCTACCATCCGTCATCCCTTTGATCCTCTCAACCAAGTTCTCTTGTCGCGGATTGATCGTTTCGTCAGCGCCAAATCTCTCTGCAGCTTGTAGTCTAAAGTCTAGGATGTCACTTAAGAATACTCGACTTACACCGAAGAGCTTAAGCAGCTGAATTTGCGTGAGACCAATGGGTCCAGCGCCCATCACCAGTACATCGTCGCCAATCTGGATATCGCACCTCATTATGCTTCTGATGCAGCAAGCGGTAGGTTCTACAAGGGCCGCTTCCTCGAAGGTGACAGAATCCGGTACGCGAAGGACCGCACCTCTATCGACGTTAGTTTCAGGCACTCTAAAGTATTCAGCAAAACCGCATGGATCTATATTGCTTCGTTGAAACTCCTCGCACATCGTTTGACTTCCGTGTCTACAATAGTGACAGACATAGCAAGGAACATGATGATGTATGAGAACCCGTTCACCGACCTTGAAGTCGACGACCTCCATCCCTACCTCGAATATCTCGCCCGCTACTTCATGCCCGAGCACTGGCGGCGTTATGAACTCGCCCCGCATCTTCTCGATATCCGTGCCGCAGACTCCGCAAGCCATCATCTTGACAAGTATCTCCTTTCGGCCTATCGCCGGGATCGGAACATCCGCTACCCTCACATCATTTGCTCCATGAATCAAAGCAGCCTTCATACGGATTCCCCTACTCAGGACTTGAGCCCAATAGACAAAGAGCCGTGAGCTCTCTAAAAGTCGTTCGATATCCATTTGGATTGCTTGGTCTGTGTAATATTGCAAACGACTTGACGGAGCACGTAACTAATCAATAAGTTAATCCTCATGAAGTTAGGTTGAAGCTTAGGACTCTACGGTTCATGGAAAACATTAATGATGAGAGATGATGAACACTCTATGGGATTCAAGGTGCATATTCATCCGCGTGTCAAACATGCGCTTAAGGAGATAGAGAAGAGAGAGCTGCATGGTTCGACGCTTATAGTTAGAATTGCGTTGGATGCCTTGGGCGAGGTGGCTATGACCTCAAAAGCAAAGAAGCCGGCGAACCTATTCGATGAAGTAAACAGTTGCGGAGTGCTTCTTCTTCGCGCGCGCCCGACATCTGTGCTGTTGGCGAATGGAATTCGATTTGCAACTCGTAGATTGAAGGATAAGATTGATGAAGGCCTAAGTGTCGGAGAATTGAAGGAGTTCTCCAAATCGCAGGCGGTGGAATTCTTCAAAACGATCGAGGAATCGGTTAGGAAGATTGGTGAAATTGGCGCAAGAAGGCTGAGTTCAGGCGACGTTGTGCTAACACATGGGTACAGCTCCTCTGTCCTTTCGATACTCGGAAAGGCCCGAAAGGATGGGAAGAAGATCAAAGCTATAGTCACTGAGTCTCGCCCGGAGTTAGAGGGTAGACTCGTAGCCCGACAGTTAGTGAGAACTGGCGTTCCCACGACTCTAATAATAGATTCTGCAGTCTCTCATTTTATACGAGAAGTAGACAAGGTCCTTGTCGGCGCTGAAGCTGTTGCTGCGAACGGAGCCATAGTGAACAAGGTTGGTACGTCGACGATCGCATCAGTAGCGCATGAGTCTAGAGTTCGAGTCTTTGCAGCCGCAAGCGTCTACAAGTTTAACCCGGAGACTATGTTTGGAGAACTGATTGAAATTGAAGAACGAGACCCTAATCTCGTGGTGCCACGCTCGGAAATAAAGGGTCTGCGTCAGCTTGACGTTCGAAATATCGCTTTTGATGTTACACCTCCAGAACATATTGACTTGATAATAACGGAAATCGGGGTCGTTCCGCCCCAAGGCGTGATAATGATATTGAAGGAGAGACGTGAGCTACCCATATTGGCTACCACCCCTCTTGGAGTTTGAACAACGCCAAACCCGGAGAAGTTGATCCTCGCGAACGCCTCGTTGTAGACCAGTGTTTTTATACCTATGAATTTCTATTGATAGGGAATACTTCGAGTTCTAGAGGAGCTTAACAAGTTGCTTATATTCGGAGGGTCTGCTTCAGAGGTCCTTGCTATAGATGTCGCTAGGAGGCTGGGACTCGCGGTCTCCAAGTTAGAGACAAAGAGATTTCCTGACGGTGAGAAATATCTGCGTGTCCAACAAGATGTTTCGGGTCAATGTGTAGTCGTTATTCAGTCGACGTTCCATAATCCCGACGAATACCTGTTTGAATATCTGTTGATCGCGGATTCGATGAGAGATCTTGGCGCTAAGAAGATAATTGCCGTCATTCCCTATCTTGCGTATGCTAGACAAGATGAACGATTCAATCCGGGTGAGGCTGTGACTATTCAGACGGTGGCGAAACTCATTGAAAGCGTAGGAACAAACGAATTCTACACAGTAGACGCCCACCTGCACAGGATCAGCGACATATCTGAAATCTTTTCGATATCCGCACACAATCTCTCAGGGGTACCTCTATTGGCAGAGTACATATCTAGGAATATTAAACTGGACGATCTCGTGGTCATAGGTCCGGATGAAGAATCCGAACAGTGGGCTGCTGCAGCGGCCAGAGTACTTGGAGTCGATTTTGACGTCCTCGAGAAGAAGAGAATAAGTGCTGAGAGAGTAGAGATTAAGACGCGTCGACTTGACGTCAAGAACAGAAACGTCGTGGTAATAGACGACATCATTAGCACTGGAGGAACGATGGTCGAGACGACGAAAGTTCTGCGACGGGAAGGTGCCCGTAAGATAGTCGTTGGATGCATCCACCCAGTTCTGGTAGGAAACGCCTTGGCTAGATTGTATGATTCCGGAGCTGATTTCGTGTTGGGCACGGATTCTATTCCAAGCCCGATCAGTCGAGTGAGTCTTGCTCCTGCCATCGCTTCTGCGTTGGGAAAGGTGAAAGAATGAGAGTTGTGCCGCCAGAAGCTAGGCGAATAGCAGACCGCATCAGAACTATGGGGATACGCGGAGCAGGTGAAATAGCGAGATCCGCTGTTAGAGCTCTGATGATTGTCGCCAAGGCATCTAAAGCTACAAGCGTTAATGAGTTCGTCGATGAGCTTGACTACGCCTCAAAACTACTTCTTGAAACTAGGCCGACGGCCGTTTCCCTTCCGAATGGAATAAGATACGTCATGCATAGAGTTCACCAATCGCGAAGGATGCATGAAAAGCTAGATGAGATACGTTCCGTTGCCATTCAAGCTGGTGAAGAGTTTATCGCTAGCTCGAAGACGGCGATTCAACGGATCGGGCATATCGGTGCGAATCGCATAAGGAATGGCGATGTTCTATTGACGCACTGTAACAGTTCAGCTGTAATCACAATATTGAAAACTGCTTGGGAACAAGGGAAGCGGATCCAGGTTTTTGTGACTGAGACGAGACCTCGATTTCAAGGTTGGATAACTGCCAAAGCGCTTGGCGAGGTTGGGATACCGGTCACATTGATCCCGGACGGCGCGGTGCGGTTCTTCATGGACAAGGTAGATAGAGTGATTGTCGGCGCAGACGCCGTTACGGCGAATGGCGCAGTTGTGAACAAGATTGGAACGTCTATGATTGCACTGGCGGCTCATGAGGCTAGAGTGAGATTCTTCGTAGCTGCGGAGACATACAAGTTCAGTCCGGAAACGATGATCGGAGAGCTTGTCAAGATTGAAGAGCGGGACACGTTGGAAGTGCTCCCATCTAATGAGCTAAAGAAGATGCCGAACGTCAATGTGAGGAACCCTTCATTTGACATCACACCGCCGGAGTATATTGATATCATCATAACTGAGAAAGGGATAATCCCTCCTCAGGGTGCAATCCTAGTGTTACAAGAAACGTTTGGAGTTCTCACACCTGAGGAACTGAAAGACTATCAGACCTATCAGATAGGAGAAGAATTCTGATTCTGGACCTATGACGCCTAACAGAAATCTTGCAGACCTCAAAACGTCCCAAATGGTTCGGCGTATCATCAAAGATGTAACAATAAGCGTTCCAACGATCATAAGGTCGATGAAGATTCTCTTAGTATATTGATACTACTACTCGTGCCCAAACGATTCGCGCCAGCCCTGACTAGCTTGCAAGCCTGATGGTAGTGCCTTATTCCCCCCGCCGCTTTGACACCCATCTTTTCACCCACGGTTTGCCGCATGAGTTTGACATCATGGACAGAGGCTCCTGAAGGTCCGTAGCCCGTTGACGTTTTGACGAAATGCGCCCGCGCATGCTTTGCGATGAGACATGCCTTTACTTTCTCCTTCTCAGTCAGGTAGCCTGTCTCAATAATGACTTTGACGACAGCTCCTTCAGCGGCTTTGACAACTGCTTCTATATCATCTCTAACATAGTTATAGTCCTTCGACCTCATAGCACTGATATTCATCACCATGTCGACCTCTTGAGCTCCATCCGCAATCGCTTGGCTAGCCTCGAAGGCTTTCACATTCGTAGGAGTGGCGCCGAATGGAAATCCTATTACCGCGCACACTTTGACTTCTGTGTTTCTAAGTAGCTCTGAAGCCAAACGTACGTGAATCGGATTTATGCAAACTGCGCCAAAATTCCACTTGACAGATTCTTCGCAATGACTTCTAATCATCGTATAAGTCGAACTGGGATCCAGCAACGTGTGATCTATTATTTTAGCCAATTTGCCAATTGTTAGACTACTGCTTGCGCCCAAGCGAAAACACCGTTACAAGATCTATGTCGAATCCTCATCCTTTATGAGATTTTCGTCATGCTACTCTTCCCGCGCGAAGATGGTCAGACTTAGCTATGACTGTCGAATAACAGATGCTGAATTATTGTTGCCCAGGAGAATAGATCAAATGAACTCTGAGTGCTTGGCTCTCATGTCGAATTCAGTTACACCCTCCGTTTGAGCAACAGCGTATATGAACGACTCCAGCGTCAAAATCGCTCGAAGTTCAAATAGAGACTTTTTCGGATCCTTTGGGAAATAGCTACTTCTCAACCCCTTTGTTCTCTCAATCGTTCTACCAGGGATTATTACGAGCACGTCGGCGATCTTCGCGAGCGGCGAGTCTACATAAGAGGTCACTACCGCGAGCCGGACATTATTCTCCTTCGCTCTTTCTCCAAGTTGATATGGCACGCCATTTCCAGACCCAGAGACGACAACCGCCAGATCCTTTTCCTTAACACGTATGCTCCCTTTGTCCTTGAAGAAGTAGCATTCTCTTTCTTCGCTCTGTCTAGCACAGTGGCGCAGTCTCGTAACAAAGAACTTTCCCACCATTCCTGATAGACCTTCACCAATCACGACGGTTTTCCCGGCTACAGGGTTCATAGCAGACCTGGGTTTTGGCATAAGTTCGTAAAGCCGTAACAGTTCGCCTGAGGGTGGCGCATATTCCTCGCATGATCTGTGAAGTTCGTCGTAGCAAGAACTAACGTGCGTCCCTCTCACAACGCTACCGATAAAAGACAAGGTTAGGAATAATGCTCTCAACTCGTACGAGGTTCCGAGCGGTGTTAACGATGCGTAAGGCGCTCCGACCAATTGCCTAGCATAATAGTCCCCCTCGGTCTTTGCCTTCCCAGGGATATGGATCACATGGTCAGAAAGCTTTTGAAGAGGAGAATTCAAATTGGAGGTCAGGCTCACGAGCTTCGCGTTTGCCTCTCTAGCAATCTTCGCAGTCTCGACGGTCAGAGTCGAGGTTCCACTTCCGGAAAACGCTATGACTAGATCGCTAGGTTCAAAGATATATGGAACATCTTCAGGCCCATGGACTTCAGTGTAGCTGAGGTTCCTCAGGAACTTGGCGAAAACGTCGGCGATATCGCCAGATCGTCCGACACCAATGCAGATTCTTCTAGTAGAAAGGTCCAAGTTTTCCTTGAACCTCTTGAAGGTATCCTCTGCGGGAACGTGTAGCTGGCTCAGCAAGCGACATAGTTCGCGGTAGTTCTCAGGAATTCGTTCGAAAGCGTTCACAAGTCTCAAACTCCATGTATTTCTTGCTGCACATTCAATCAACCTATTGTTTCAGTCGCGGCAGCACACCCGCAACATAGAGAAATCGCAACACCTAGTGCCGTCAACCTACGTTCCTCCCCTTCTAGCTTTGTGCTGCTGAAAATTGGAAGAGTTGTCTAAAAACTTGGGTCTGATGTTGCGAGAACCTCTTGAAAACTCCGATACCTGTCGACTTGATCTCAATCTCTTCACTCTGACACCACAACTATTATAAAAATGCATATATATCTTGAATAGACGTCACTATCTCTGTGGGATGGAGAAGATGGTTGAAGTCATTCTCGACCGTGTGAGCAAGCACTTCGGCGACGTGAAAGCCGTTGATGATGTGACTCTAACAGTTCACGATAAGGAATTTTTGACTTTCCTCGGCCCCTCGGGGTCGGGTAAGACGACTGCTCTGCGCCTTATCGCAGGGCTGGAAGCTCTCACCAGTGGAAACATAAGGATAGGCGACAGAACGGTAAACGATCTTCCTCCTAAGGATAGAGATATCGCAATGGTATTTCAGAGCTACGCGTTGTACCCTCACATGTCAGTCTTCGACAACATCGCTTTCCCACTGAAGATCCGGAAGGTCCCAAGGGTTGAGATAGAGAGAACGGTGAAGCAGACGGCTGAGATGCTTGGAATAGAGAAATTCCTGAAGCGGAAGCCCAAGGAGCTTAGCGGAGGCGAGAGGCAGAGAGTGGCCTTAGGGAGAGCCATCGTTAGAAAGCCCTCGGTCTTCTTAATGGACGAGCCTCTCTCGAACCTCGATGCGAAACTGAGAGTCTACATGAGAGCTGAACTTATCAGACTCCAGAAGAAACTCGCGACGACACTCATCTACGTAACGCATGATCAGGTTGAAGCGATGACGATGTCAGATCGAATAGCAATCATGAATTACGGAAAAATACTCCAAGTCGAGGCGCCGAAAGGGATATACGACGAACCCGTCGACACGTTCGTCGCAGGATTCATAGGCAGCCCGCCCATGAATTTCATAGACTGCAGTTTCATCGAGAAGGATGGAACGGCGATCCTCGATGCAGGTACGTTCACAGTGGATGTCACAGAACACAAAGACATAATCAAACAGAATGCAACAAGTTCTGAGGCTATTTTGGGTCTGAGACCTGAGGATATCTCGGTCCAAAAAGAGCGGATGCCCGGTGAGTTGATCAAGTCAGAGATCTATGTCATTGAACCTCTAGGGTCGGAACTGATTATCAACTTGAAGGTGGGCGACTGGATAGTAAAAGCGAAAGGCGCACCCGACTTCACGGCCAACATCGGCGATACTGCTTGGATAATGTTCGACAAGAACAAGATGCATGTCTTCGACAAGAAGACTCAAAAGACAATAATATAGGGGATGGCTGCTCAGGCAAAGGAGCCCCATTCATAGGCTACTGCTTCACTAGCTCTCCGACGCATTTCGTTGGATCCACTTTCTGAACTTCGCAGTAGCAAGGGTTACCGGAAAGGACAATAGCTGCACCGCGGAAACACACAATTACACGACAATTTATCCGCTCGACCTTCGAACCGCCTTGAATAGCATCTTGGCAACTCTTCTCGTAGGCATCAAAAGACCCTCATTCCCAGCCTCGTTCAAAGCATTCGACCAAGCTCTCGTTATGAACCAGCCTGACTGTTCACTCGCTATCCTCACGTTCACATTGACGCGTGCGCAGAGGCCCATTCGCCAAGATGACTGTTCGCAAACCTGTTAAGAATCATTGATGTAAACTCTTTGATCGGTCGGGATCGGTGGTGGGCGCTAGTGAAGGTGACATGTGCAGGAATATTTGTTGTGGATTTGATAGCAGCTGACTTGCCACGGGTCTCTAAACCTGGAGAGGTTACATTCGCAACCAGAGGAATAGGCGCATATATAGGCGGTCATTCAGCGAACGTTTCGATCGACTTAGTAAAGCTGGGGACAGCTAAAGGCGAAGTCAGTTGCGTTGGAGCGGTAGGTGAGGACCTCTTCGGATCTTTCATTGAGGAAACTCTCCAAAAGCATCGATTAAAAGTCAATCTACAGCGGACAAGGAAAGCTGGAACATCGGTGGACCTTATTCTTGTCGTCAAAGGCCAAGACCGTCGATATCATGTTGATGTCGGCGCCAACCTTTATCTCAGCCCGTCTCATGTTTTATCGGTCTTAAGAAAGGAAAACCCTGTAATCTTCTATGTCGGCGCAACAGGACTACTGGGGGAATTCGACACCGACCTCGCGAAGATCCTCAAAGAGGCAAAGAGTCGCGGATGCGTTACTTTTGTAGACCCCGTTGTGCCGTACAGAAAGAGTTGGACGCATCTCCTAAGAGCAATGGAATGGATAGACGTTTTCCACTGCAACGACAAGGAAGCTTCAAGTATTACGAAGGATACCGACATCGTGGCCGCGATAAGGTCCTTGGTTAGCGCGGGCCCAAAAATTGTAGCGGTAAGTCTCGGTGGGAAAGGAGTAATGGCGGCTACGAGAAATCGACTTGTGACAATGAAGGCGTTTCGAGTTAGAGTGGTCGACCCGACCGGTGCTGGCGACGCTTTCTGTGCGGGAACCATCCATAGGCTGCTGACGCATATCCAGAGGCGTGACGATCGAAGTTTGACCTTGGCGGACGACGACTTAGTTGAGGTCTTGCTTGAAGGGGAGGCTGCGGGGGCCGCGTGTGTGACCGAAGTTGGAACAACGTCGGCAGTTACTCGAGAAAATGTTGACGCGTTGTTGAGCGCTCAAGGCTCGAAAGTACGCGAGAGCGTAAGGACAGCAAGAATCTAGATGGAATGCATCAGAAAAAACTAGGGCTTTACCTGAACCTTGATAGCGTTGCCGAGACGCTTCTCGGCTGTTTCAATGGCTTCGCCGGTCTTCTCAAGAGGAAACGTATGTGTAATCAACGGCTTCACGTTAACGAGCCCTCTACTAATGGCCTTCAACGCAGCGGGAAACGTGAATGGCGAAAGCCAAGAGAAAGCTATCTCCTTGTCCGCTAGTGTCCCTTCCCAAAGATTAAGTGAGATTGAGTCTTCAGGACTATACCCTGCGCCCCCGAAGAAGACTGTTCTGGAGCGACTTCCTCCGATCTTTAGGGCTTGTTGGTTGGCCTCTCTGTCACCGGTGGCGACTATTACTGCGTCAGCCCCTTTCCTATCATTCAGTTGAAAGATCTTTTCGACAGGGTCGCTTGCATAGAACTCTGATTCTTTCTCTCTGACATTGATCGTATAGTCTGCTCCCAACTTCATTCCTACTTTCAGCCTATAGTCTCTTGTGCCTACGAGCGCGACTTTACCTGCTCCAGAGGCTTTGACGTATTGAACCATCATCAAGCCTATAGGCCCTGGGCCTACTACTACGCAAAAGTCACCTGGAGAGATCCTCATTTTTCTTACTCCATACACCGCGCAGGCGAGAGGTTCAGTGAAGGCTCCTTCCTCGTACGTCACATTTTCGGGTAAGGGGTGTACGTAGTTGTAAAATGCCTTGCAATACTCGCTGAAGCCTCCGTCTACATTCACTCCCAGAACGACCATTTTGACACAAAGATTCGGCATTGCGTTCTTGCATGGAGAGCACACACCGCATGACTGGACTGGCTCAACCACCACTCGATCGCCTTCGTGAAGTAGTCCGAGCTTTTCAGCGAACTCACCCAACTCTACTATTTCCGCCGTGAACTCGTGTCCAAGTGCCATTGGCGGCGGTACGTCTGCTTTTCCACGTCGGAAGTAAGCAACGTCAGACCCACAAACTCCGACCGCTTTGACACGTAGTAACACTTCGTTCGCACTGAGTTTGGGAATCTCTCTCTCCTCAACCCTGACTGTTCTTGGACTGTAAAGCAGAGCTGCCTTCATTTTCTCAGCCAAGTTGATCCCGCTCCTGTTCCTATCTGTACTTGGCAACTAACCGATCCATGAATTGCTTGCAGGGGCCTGTCTGCTCCCAAGCATCCGGCCAGAAGCAAAGGTCAAGTGCAAGCCAGCCGCTGTAACCAACCTTGTTAAGAGCCTTCATTACCTCGTCGAAATCGATGACTCCTTTATTGAAGGGGGCGTGGGTCGAAGTTCTGTGAGGATTGAGAGTGTTATTGCTGTCAATTAGGTGAACGTGTCCTATCATGCCTTTAAGCTGATTTATGAACTCGGCAGCTATCTTGCTCAGTGGCGCATCTATTATGTCCAGTGGAGGTGACTGGTTAAGCGCTATCCCGCAGCAGTGTGCATGACAAGTATCAACCATCGCTTTGAAGTTAGGGTGGTCAACAGCTTTCAGAAGTTTGGTGACTTCGGAAGGCTTGTTGAACATGAACCCTGGCTCAAACTCCCAGACAAGTACGACGCCTGCATCCTCAGCCTTTCTCGAATACTTCTTGAAGGCGTTTTCAACACGGTTCCAAGCAGCCTCGTAGGCAACGCCGGGAACCCCTTCCGGGCCTGAAACCGTGTCTACCCTCATCGAGTTGATATTCAGATCTCGACAGAACTGGAGAAATGTATCAAAAGCCTTCTCATGGGCTTCCCTCACATCTGAGTAGGGCGATGCGATCGGGTTGCCCGAGAGGTCGGCTGCAATGCCCGCAATTTCCAGACCATAACCGGCTATCTTCAATCTCAATTCGTCTCGATCGGACTTCTTCGGGTATAGATCGGGATGTGCATGCGGCTTGAAGCCAGAAAGCTCTACGCCGTCAAACTTCAGCCGAGAAATCATCTGAAGGCATTCTTCCAGCGTATAAGGTCGTGCATTATAGGGCGGGAACATATACGGCCAAGTGCCGCAACCGAGCTTGAACTTCCCCATGAAATCACCGTCCTACAGTTTAGCTCGAAGTTAAAAAAAGGCTTTCGGTAACTCGGGCGAACTGAATAGTCTTATTAGTTCATTGCAGCTAGTATGATGAAGTGAAAATGGTGGTGTTTGGAAAGATGGTCAAGATCGGAGTAACAAGCTGGGTTTGGGTCTATCCGTTTGATCCAAAAGTTATCGGTCGGGCAAAGGAGATAGGTTTCGATGGTATTGAAATTCCGATTGAAAATCCGAAAAGGATCGACACAAAGAAGACGAAGGAGACGCTTAAATCGTATGGGATTGAGTGTTCCTCCATATGCACAGTGTTGGGACCTGATCGCGACATTATCCACCCCGACAAAGCCGTAAGAGAAAACGCCAAGAAATACGTGAAAACATGCCTCGACTTCGCAACCGAGTTCAATACAGATATCGTTTGTGGCCCCCTCTATTCATGCGTCGGAAAGACGAAGTTCATGCGCGATAAGGAGAGAGAATGGAAGTTTGCTGTGATGGGACTGAAAGAGATGGGCAAATACGCCGAAGATAGAAATGTGTTTCTTGCAGTCGAACCTCTCAATCGGTACGAAACTCGATTGGTCAACCTCGTTTCAGATTGCGTTAGAATGCTGAAAGAGGTCGACAGCCCCGCTGTCAAACTTCATTATGACACATATCATGCGAACATAGAAGAGAAATCGTTGGGCCAAGCTATTAGAGAAGCTGGAAACTTGCTGTACCACGTTCACGCATGCGAGCATGACCGAGGTACACCGGGTTCAGGTCATATCGAATGGAAAGAAGTGGCTCAAGCATTGAAAGACATAGGATACAACCGATACATGGTCATAGAGACGTTTCAACCGGGTACAAAGGAGATCGCGACAGCAGCCTCCATATGGAGACAGTTGGCAGCCAGTCAAGATGAGCTGGCACGGGAAGGCTTGCGGTTTCTCAGAGAATTAATGAAGTAGACCCAGTCTGACTTTCTTCTTTACTTAGAAAGAAGATAGCGCGCAGCTTCAGTCTTGAAGCATCTAGGAGAGACTGGGTATTCCACACCGCTCGTATCTCTTTTTTCTATAGCAGAACGTACTTCTCGCTATACCAACTGCCCTGCATGCTAAGCTGGCACTATATCAAAAGAGGCTTTAATCAATCGCGCTCTTAATTATCCCACTATTCGGGCCTCGCATCAATCGCATTAGATTATATAGAACCTGTCCAACATACATCTTTCGAAATCATGATTCATCAAGAGGTGAATTCAAAGAATGGCTGGAGTGAAGCTTAGGAAAGTATCCAAGAAGACAGGAGCATTGTGTCCAGTATTCGACATAAACTTGGAAGTAGCTGACAAAGAGTTTGTGACGCTGCTAGCGCCAAGCGGCTCCGGGAAGACTACTACTCTGCGTATGATAGCTGGTTTGGAGGTTCCTGATGAGGGCGAGATATACATAGGGGATGAGCTTGTGAACGATTTGACTCCAGCCGAAAGAGACACAGCCATGGTATTCCAGTTCTACGCACTTTACCCAACACTTACAGTCTATGATAACTTAGCATTCCCATTAAGGACCCAAAAGACCCCAAAAGACGAGGTTGACAAACGTGTAAGAGAGGTCGCGGACATTCTAGGAGTAGGTAAGATACTCCATCTAAAACCTGAACAGTTGACGCCCGGAGAATCTCAGAGGGTTGCTATTGGGAGGGCTATAATCAGGAGGCCTCGTGTATACCTACTGGATGAGCCCTTGACGAACCTAGACGCCAAGCTGAGGGCTAGAATGAGGGCTGAGTTGAAACGACTCCAGAAAGAGCTGGGGCAGACTGCGATATACGTGACCCATGATCAACTTGAGGCTATGACTATGGCTGACAAGATAGCAGTCATGAATCAAGGTGCGCTTCAAAAATACGATACACCAGAAAACATATACAACCATCCGAATAACCTCTTCGTAGCGGGTTTCATAGGAAGCCCCTCAATGAACTTCTTGAAATGCACGCTAAGAGAGATGGATGATAAGCTCTCTTTGGACAGTGGAGAGTTCCAACTGGACGTGACGGAGTTTCGAGAGATCGTGCTCAAAGAGGTCGAGAGCAAAGAGGTCATCCTAGGTATCCGGCCCGAGCATATATCAGTCGGACCAAGCCCTTCGGGAACCTATGCCTTCCAAGGTGAAGTATACGTGGTAGAGCCTCTGGGGGACCAAACCATCCTAGATTTCAAGATTGGAGACAACATTGTCAAAGCTATAGTATCGCCCCACTTCAAAGCAGATGTGGGAGACAAGCTATGGCTCTCATTCTCTAAGGATAGGTTCCATATAATCGACAAGAGGACTGAGAAGGTAGTAATATGAATGTGGCTTCACATTGTAAAGGAGCGCAGCTGTTAAAATGGTCTCGCAGAAGACGAAGGATAGACTAGAAAAGATAGGCATAGGCCTCTCCTTCTTAGGGCTGTTCGCGATACTACAACCGTTCTCAATGCTACTTTATCAATATGGATTCCAAATCCTGTGCATAGGTGGATTCATATACATAGCGTTGGGCTATGTACCGGTGGACACACCCGTACCGAGAGGGACCGTCATAACATTATCAGTCCTAGGCGTAGTGGTAGGATTTCTGCTCCTAGGTATAGTACTTGCCCCGATACTAGTGGGGTAAGAATCGTCTAGACTAGAGTTTTCTTGAATTGAAGCGTGTAGAAAGTTGAAACAGCATGTCATCGACTGGGATGACACGCTGTACTACACAGCGATCAAATACGCATCAACTGAGAAATCTTGAAGTATGTGCGGCAGTAGCGTAGGCAACCCTGGCCAAGACGCCTATTTTGTGATCCAGATCATTTTCCCTTTACAGTTCCGAAGGTTATACCACGCAGCAGATATTTTTGCAGGAAGAATGTGAATATTATTACAGGCGTTATGTAAAGTACCTCCGTCGCTGTGATCATGCCCCAGTTTGTACCTGACTCGCCTCTAATCCTCGCCAATGCAACTGGAACAGTTCTGGTGTCAAAGCCAGATAGAATGTAAGCGAATAGGAACTCGTTCCAGGCCATTATTAGGCAGAATACCGCTGTTGCAGCGATACCTGTGAGGGCTTGAGGAAGAACCGCTTTTCGGAAGGCCCCCACTCGGCTGTACCCATCCACCATCGCGGCCTCATCCAGTTCCCTAGGTATCTCATCGAAGAATCCTTTCATCATCCAGACGGCAAAGGCCATATTGAACATAATGTACAGCGCTATCAAGCCGACATAGTTGTTCAATAACCCTAGTCTCTGGTACATGAAATAGATAGGTATTATAACGGCTATGGGTGGCAACATGCGGGTGGACAATATGAAGAATAGCCATGTATCTTTA
>Ga0315306_10000809_pt1 | contig 15059 bp, 18 predicted proteins | sample TDP1_MG_FD_203803 | JGI IMG/M metagenome (GOLD analysis project Ga0315306, IMG submission 203803) | Freshwater sediment microbial communities from Lake Towuti, South Sulawesi, Indonesia - TDP1 | ecosystem: Environmental > Aquatic > Freshwater > Lake > Sediment | place: Indonesia: South Sulawesi... | reverse complement strand
GGTATTAGATCAAAGAACACGGCGCCTATCAACGATCCTGAGGCAAAGCCTACAAGAGCCATCAAAATGCGTCCCATAATAGCCTCTTTCAAACCGACAAAGAGTATACCTATGAAAGATACAAGGCTCACAATAGTGACTGAAGCCAGAATCATGATTAGGTCAGTCACAGGCTTGCACCTTTCTCTAACCAAATCCTTTCCTCTGCTATTATGGCTAGCGGTCCGATGAGAATCAGACCGCTTCTAGGTAGTAGCAATTGCTTTATTCGCTTCCGAATTAGCGTAAGAGAGGACTTGACGTGATGACCCGCGAATCTCAGCGAATTCCTGCTTCCTTTATCTACCTCTCAGTTATGGGCTTGTTCGCCATCTTTAGTTCAACAATGTCTAAAAGCCCAACGTTAACTTTATTCGCAATTAGCCTTGGTGCGTCCGACCCAGAGATAGGCTTGATAGCTGCGGCATCCACCATTCCTGGCATTCTGGCAAGTTTGCCCTTCGGAATCCTGTCTGATATTTATGGAAGACGGAAAATCATTCTCTTGTCAGCTTTTCTCTTTGCCGCTGCACCATTCCTTTACTTGCTAGTAACCAGTCCGTTTCAACTCGGTATCGTCAGATTTTTCCACGGATTCGCCACAGCCATATTTGGTCCTGTTTCAGTAGCGCTTGTCGCTGACTTGTTTCCTTTGCGTAGAGGCGAGAAAATGTCAATTTTCTCTTCAGCCACTCTTCTGGGCAGGTTGATGGCTCCGTTCATAGGCGGCTTCCTTCTAACCGCAACCACCCAGAGCTTTCACACTATCTATCTTGTGTGCGGTGTCAGCGCAAGTCTTGCGCTGGCTGCAGCCACCAGAATCCATCCAGAAAAGATTGGCACATTGAGAACAGCGCATCGAAGCTTAAGCGCAGCCTTTCTTGAAGGTCTTCGGGAAGTAGTCAGCGAACGCCGCATACTCGCGGTGAGTTTGGTCGAGTCAGGTCAGTTGTTTGCCTATGGAGCGGTTGAAGCTTTCACACCGAAGTATGGGCAGGCCGTTCTGAGGCTAAGTGATTGGCAGATAGGCGGCGTATTAGGGTTGATGGGCGGTCTTTTGATGGTAACAAAACCTTTAATGGGGTCGTTGTCCGACAAAGTTGGAAGAAGACTGCCCATTGAAATCGGCTTGGTCTTGGGAGCAGCGTCCTTAGCTGCAATGTTTCTGGCCGACTCGTTTCTGTCTCTTGCGATAATTTTGATGGTTTTTGGAACAGCTATGGCAATGGTTACAGCATCGACTTCGCCTCTTGTAACCGAGTTGTGTAAGCAGAAGTCGTATGGATCAGCACTGGGTGTATTAGACACGATAATGGATGTTGGGCAGACATTGGGTCCAATAACTCTCGGGTTGTTGATCCCTATCTTGTTTTATTATCTTTCCTTTGCTCTTGTAGGCACTGTGTTGTTGGCGCTTGCCTTGCTTTTCGTCATCACAGTGAGCTAAAGTCTATTTCCTCTCAAGCTTCTTTCTGCAGAAGGCGTAGAGCGCATCGTATGCTGGAAACTGAAGCCGCATGTTGTCGTAGTCGTCTTTGCTGATTTGTCGAAAACCTAGAGCGTATGCGTAGAGCCCGGGCGATTCAGGAGTAAGCATTCGGTTTGCTGTGTCTGCGCCTCTGACGATTTTTGCCAGCTCCAACAACGCTGGATCAGTTAGATTATACCTCTTCAAAATAGCATCGAAGGACACTTCCTCGCCATGATGACCCAGTTCAACTCCAAGTGCATCGAAAGGAATGGCGCCTTCTTTCTGCGCAACCTCCAAAACCTTGTCCTGTGGAACAAACAGAAACTCAGCCTCTTTGTCAACGAAGTTCTTGATAAGCCAGGGACAAGCGATGCGGTCAACCATCGCCTTCTCGCGAGTAATCCACTTCAAATCGTTAACCATCTCCTAATAGTCAATTGCTTAAGAGGACAGCCCATGCGCACAAAACCTTTTCTAATCATCATAAAGCCTTCGTTTTATCCAATCAAGGCTACACCGCTGAGTAGTACAGCAAAGGCAGTGCGAGCAAAACTGTGTTTTTTCCCTTTGTTGTCAGAAAGTACTCCACTCTTAGGGGCGGTCCTGTTTCTACTTTCCTCTCGATGTAGCCGTGTTTCTTTAGGCTTTTCAGCTTGTCTGATAACGTGCGAGAGTTTACACTTAGGATTTTCTTCAAGCCGCTGAATCCTACTGTGCTTTTCAGAAACAACGTGTAGAGTATTTCCAGATTCCATTTTTGAGACAACAAGGTGAAACTTTCTTCCAAGCTTTGGATGACTGCCTTCAAATCTTCCAAGCTTAGTTCTTGGTGTTGCAGTATGCGCTTGAGCGTGTCCTCGATACCTCGTAAAGTCTGTTCCATCCGAGCTTCGACAAGTTTACGAAGCCCATCGTTCAGGGTAAGCTGCAAGCTCATTGCTCCACACCTAGTGTTGTGGAGGTTACTCCATGATTTATAAGGGTTTACCTATACAACAAGGTATAAAAAACACATCAGGTCTCGGAGAAGAAGTGATTTGAGCAAGTTCGATGTTATCGTGGCTGGCGCTGGAACAGCAGGCTCCATGACTGCACTAACCGCTGCCAAGGCTGGTTTAAAGGTCTGCCTGCTTGACAGAAAGCCAAGAGAGCAAATCGGCGAGAAGATTTGTGGAGACGCCGTCGGCAAGCATCATTTTGACAATCTGGGCTTAGCTTATCCAAAGGGTGAAGAACTGCAACTGAGGATAGCAGGCGTCAGAATTTACTCGCCTGACATGAAGACTGTGTTTGAAATCGAAGAAAAGCAACTCTATGGATTCATATTGAATAGGCGCATGTTCGGACAAAGACTTGTCAATGAGGCAGCAGATGCGGGTGCAACGCTTCTGGACTCAACGATGATCCTCGACCCAATGTTCAAGGATGGCTTCGTGGCAGGAGTGACCGCCAAGAACATGCACAGTCAAGGCAAGATTCAACTACAGAGCAAAGTGGTGGTGGATGCCAGCGGATTCAACGGCGTCCTGAGAAAGAAGCTGCCGCCGCAATTAGGAATCGACCTGCACGTTGACAACGAGGATGTTGAAGCATGTTACAGAGAGATACGTCAACTAGAAGGCTGGGGCGGACATGAGGTAGACGCAGGTTTCTTGGAACTCTACTTGGACATGAACGTGACGCCTGGCGGCTACACATGGGTTTTCCCAGAGGGTGGCAACAAGGTAAACGTAGGCTTGGGCGTCAGCATGAAAAGAGGCTTCCCAAACCCGAGAACCCAACTCTATGAACACGTTCTGTCCAAACCGAGGTTTAAGGATTCAACAATTCTGAATGAGGGTACTTGGTACCTTCCAACTAGGCGCCCCTTAGACTGCATGACTGGAAACGGCGTTGTGGTAGTTGGCGACGCCGCATGCCAAGTGAATCCTGTTCACGGGGGTGGCATTGGTCCCTCTATGACGGGCGGATTTACAGCTGGTCAAGTCATTGCAGACTCTCTTGAAAAGGGCGATGTCAGCCGAGCAGGGCTATGGCAATATAACGTTAGGTATATGAAGGTCTATGGAGCCAAGCAGGCTGGGCTTGACATTTTCAGATTGTTCCTGCTCAACTGCGTGGGCAATGAGGAAATAGACTATGGCATGAAGTACAAGCTCGTCACTCAAGATGACGTGCTCCAAGTAACCCAAGGACAAGACCTGCACCTGAACATAACCGAAAAAACGCGCCGAGCCTTCCGAGGGTTCGGAAAACTCGGCATGCTCATACGGCTTAGAGACGCCGCCAACCTACTCAGGAAAATGAAGAACTTGTACAGGAACTATCCTGAATCGCCAACCGGATTCCCTGACTGGCAGAGAAAGACCCAAGAAATAATAGAAGGGGCGAGAAAACAACTAAGTTGAAGCCGAGCCCAAGCTAGTTGTGATCTCGAAAGAATAATAAGCGTTACAGAGCGCTTTAGCCTAGGGCTTTCCACTGAATGAAAAAGAAGTTTGCAGCCCATGAACTAATCGAGCGCTTGAACCAGAAGATACAGCGTCAACTCGATTTGCGGGATACAGTGGTTCTGGGCTTGGTGCTAAAGGGACTGCCCGTTGCCTACAGCTTGGCAAAGATGAATAGAATTATCGACAATTTTGTTCCCCTTGTGGCGCAGAGACACCTCCATATGCAGCATCAAGTGGAATCGTATTTTCCAAGCTTGGATTGGATAGCCTACTTCCAGAAACTCGCAAACACTGCCGAGGGCATCTTGATCGTTGACGATGTGATCAACACTGGGTTCACTCGGCAGAAGGCGGAAGGAATAGTCCATTCACTAGCCCAAACACTTGAGAGCACTGTGCCACTGAGGTTCGCTGCTCTAGTCTTGAATAGAAAAAGAATCGCTAACCCAAGTTTTGTACATCCAAGCGACACCTTTGCGTTGAAGGTAAACGCTTTTGATGTAGAGTGCGACTGGGGATTAATGACGGTTCCGTTATGGGATCTTCCGGTTGCAGAAGCCATCCAACGCGTTGAAGAATACTATAGGCAGTTTTGGCTGAATGAAAAAAGATGGATCACAATAGAGTATTAGACAAAAGTCTTCAGTCTCTTTTGACAGAGCAACTTATTATCAGGAATAAAACATCATCCTGAGGCGGTCGTAGTCGTTGCGTGTAGCTGCTCTTGTCACAGGTGGTAAAGACTCTGCGTTAGCTCTGTACCGATCCATAAAGCAGGGCTTTGAAGTAGTCAGCTTGGTCACGATGGTTCCACAGAGGGCTGACAGCTGGATGTTTCACTACCCCAACATTCACATGGCAGACTTGTTTGCCGAAGCCGTCGGCATCTCTCATGTTAAAGCCGAGACATCAGGCGTTAAGGACATGGAACTCGTAGATCTGAGGCAAGTGCTCGCCCGGCTTTCAGTTGATGGTGTAGTCTCGGGCGGCATATCCTCAAGGTATCAGAAGGAACGCGTTGACAGAATTTGCGAGGAGCTGGGGTTGAAGCATATTGCGCCACTGTGGCATGAAGATCCGCTGAAACTGTTGAGGGAAATGGTCGAGTTGAAAATGGAAGCCGTAATAGTTGGAGTGTACGCTCACGGCTTCACCTCGGAGTGGCTGGGTAGAAAAATCGATAAAGCAGCAATGAACGAATTAATCGAGTTGAGCGAGAGGTTTCAGGTTTCATTGGTGGGTGAAGGCGGGGAATACGAAACTCTGGTTTTAGATGCAGCGTTTTTCAGAAAGCGAATTGAGTTGATTGAAACTGAGAAAATCTGGCAGGGTGGAAGTGGCTACTTGCTAGTGAAGAAAGCCGCTTTGGTGAATAAGAAAAGAAACCGTGCGGGTCGTGGTTGATCCTGTTGAAGGCTAGAGTGAAATAACCATATACAGAAAATCTCAGTGTTCAGGCGATGAAGACTCTTGACTTAAAAAGGTTTATTAGTGGTTTGTTGGTATTTGGCTTCAAGCCGTGTACGGATGCATAGTCCGTTAGGATGTAACCCTTAGGGTTGAACTGTAAACAGGAGCTGAACTTGAAGTGGCTTATAAGTACGTTGCCGAAGCGTGGAACAAGCCTGAAGCCTCCTTTGTGAAAGACTTGATGAAGCAGCGCGTAATCGAGTGGCGTAAAGAGCCTGCTGTGTTGAGGGTTGATAGGCCTCTTCGTTTGGACAGGGCACGCAGGTTGGGATACAAAGCTAAACAGGGCTATGTGATAGTGCGCGTCAGAGTGGGGAGAGGAGGATGGAGGAGACCGAGACCTAAAGCTGGCCGTCGACAGAAACGCATGGGTGTCACCAAGCTTAAGCTGGCCAAAAGTCTGATGCTTATCGCTGAAGAGCGAGCGGCTCGAAGGTTTCCGAATTTGGAGGTCTTAAACTCCTATTGGGTTTGGCAAGACGGTCTCAACAAGTGGTATGAAGTGATCCTAGTTGACCCCAATCACCCAGTTATCAAATCTGACAGGAACATAAGCTGGATTTCTCGGAAAGCACAGCATGGACGGGTTTTCAGAGGGTTAACCAGCGCTGGCAAGGAAGTCCGTGGGCTTTATCACAAGGGTGTGCGCAGAGAAACCTAGATGTGGCTTGCTGTGCAGGCAAGAACAGCAATTACAAAAGAAAAAAGAAATGCGGAAGATGTCAGTAAGAAAGAGAAGCTTCTTACTTGTAGTAGACTAGAGCGGATATGACGCAGCCGTAGTTGTCTGTAGGCACCCTCTGAACTTCCATGCGTTTCTGGATAGGTCCGATCTTTATGCTTCTTATTTTTGCCATTTCTTTGATTTTCCATTCTAAGGTTTCTTCGACTGCCTTCTTGTCCATGTAGCCATGTGCCTCAGCCACTAGCCCGTATTTTTTGCTACGTGCCCAAGCCCAAGCGATTCCTGCGCCAATTGTTGTGCCTTCGTCTCCGTCCATTCTGGCTAAAACCGCGAATGTGACTGCGCCTGCGTCTATGTTGTGTTTCTCAACTTCGGTGCAACCTTTGGGAAGAATCGAACTCACGCACACGAGGTTGCATTGAGCGATGCCAGCTTTTTTGAGCGCGAGGTCGAAGGCATTTAGCTCTGAGACAGGGCTGACTGCTTTTCCGCTCGTGATGAAGAATTCTTTCGGAATCATCCCTGTTTTTCAATACCTCACTTTTCTATTTATTGCATGCACACGAAACTTGTTTAATAATTTTGCGGTAAAAGTCTAGTTAATTTTAAATTAAGATTTGAAATCAGTAAAGGTTTGAGGAAACGATTTTGAGTGGGCAAGCCGCTGGGGAAGCAATCGTTAAGAAAAGGTTTGGCAAGACTCGTGAGGGCAGAGGTTTTAGCAGAGAAGAGCTGAAGGAAGTGGGACTTGATTTTCGTCAGGCGTTGAGTTTGCATTTGCGAGTTGATGCGAGAAGAAAGACTAAGCACGCGGAGAATGTGAAGGCTCTTAAGCTTTTGTTGCGCAAGAAGTAAACCAGCAGACGAAGGAATACAGAGTGTGTTTTGTGCTTGCCTAAGGCGCTATCGATTTCTGAGGTGGGCATCAGCTGTTTTGCTCACGCCACTGAAGATGAAGGCAAAGTGTTAGAGGCTTTGAGGCACATGTTGCCTCAGGCACAAACTGATATGATTTCCTTCGTTAAAACTAAGGCTTGCGGACACTATGGTAATCCTATCGTAATGTTTGAAGCCAGAATCAAGGAGAAAGACGTGGTTGGAGCGGTCGTTGAGAATTTGGCTTTGAATCTGAGTCCCTTAGATAAGGAAACGTTGATCAATGAAATTGGTAAGCATGTTGAAAAAGGCAGTTTTTACCTTCGTTTGGATAAACAGGCGGCTTTTGAAGGCGAAACTAGGTTGGCGTCGGCTGATCCGATTCGGGTGCGGTTGAGGTTTAAGAAGAGTCGACTTGAAGATATTATTGAGATATGCCGTGAAATCGGGATGCTTCCGCGATGAAGTTTGTTGACTTGCATTTGTGCCTTTCGTGGAAGGACGAAGGACAGGCAAGGCGCCTGATTGCTAAATCGGCAGAGTTGGGTTACAGCCAAATTGGTGTGCCTCTTCAGCCGAGCATTAAGCCAGAAGTGGTTAATCAGATGCGCTTGGTATGTGACGAGTTAGGCTTAGACTTTGTGACAAGGTTGGATCTTGCTCCTAGAAGCTCTGGCGAGTTGCTTGCAGGTTTGCGAAGGTTCAGGCGCAGTTTTGAAGTTGTGTCTGTCTTCTGCAGTTCAAAAGCTGTGGCTAGGCAGGCGGCTAAAGACCGTCGAGTTGACTTGCTCTGTTTTCAATCGTTTGATCCGAAGAAACGTTTTCTTGACACTGCTGAGGCTGAGCTGGCTTCAGCGTCCGGCGCAGCTCTAGAGCTGGATATGGCGCAGGTATTGAGTGGGCTTGAAGAAAGGTCTGGTGTGGGTATTTTTACACGCTTGCGCAGAGAGCTGGGAGTAGCCAAGAGTTTTGATGTGCCTGTTATTTTTTCCAGCGGTGCTTCGCAGCCTTTGCTATTGCGCAGACCCCAAGACTATGCTGCTTTGGCTTTCTTGTTTGATGTGGAGGCATCGTTTGCGCTTGAAGCTTTGACTAAGAATCCTGTGGCAGTTGTGGAGCGAAACAGGAAGAAGCTAAGCCTGGATTATGTGGCGCCTGGTGTTCGAGTGATTAAGGAGACGCGAAGGCTTTGACCAGACTTGTGAGAAGGCGATATCTTGCACTCAGAGTCGATTGTGAGGGTCCGCTTGAGTCCAACGCGGTTTCCGACGCGATTTGGAACGCAGTTTTGAGATTGTTCGGAGAGGTTGGTGCAAGTCAAGCGGGGTTATACTTGGTCAAATATGATGATGAGAAGCGCTACGCTGTTTTGAGATGTGCACACAAGGCTTTGCCCATGGTTAGAGCTGCGATTGCTTCGATAACAAGAATCGGCTATGCACCCGCAGCCGTTCATGTCATCAGAGTTTCAGGAACACTCAAGGCGCTCAGCCGAAAAACAGCAAATACATCATGAAAGCAAAGCACTCGATACTTCTCAGCAGGTTTAAAAGCATTAGAAAGTTATCTGAGATGATGTGTTGGCGATTGTTTAAGTAGTCTAGATTTAGGATCTCCACTTGCGTGAGTGAATTCGCTTCCTGTGGTGTAACACGTTCCTTCGACATTTGCAACCAAGATCTCTTCATCCTGAATTGTCACTTGTTTCATGCGGCCTTCCTAAACTTGTGTTTATCTGGCGACTTTAGGCAAATGCATTGAGCTTTTCAATGTTTCCTTAAAATCTCAAATCGATTCTGCTGAAGAGCGCATCTCTATAGCGATTTTCTGCTGGGTTCATTTATGTCGTCTGCATGCCCTCTACGGTGTTTATTTGATTTGGAGGGAATGTAGGTGCTCGCGCTGATGGCCAACCTATAGTTTCTTAATGCGTTGCGCTTATCAGTGCTAACCACAATGCGCGTTGAGAATTGGAAAATTGAATGCTACAGAAACCATCGCAGAAAGAGGAATTCGAAAAAGCAGTGCATATAGTAATTCTTAAATTCAGCGGGATGGAGTACTACTTTGCTGATCAATTGAGCCAGGATCTGAATCATCTTGCTAGTTTCTGAAAAGGATGTTGAGGTATTGTTGGACTTTGGTCTCACTTGCAACCAAGCAAAGGTATACATCGCCGCAGCCAGGCTGGGGTTAGCATCAGCAAGCCAAATTTCAAAAGTCTCAAAAGTGCGTCGAGAAGATGTCTACAGAATATTACCCAAGCTTGAAAAGATGGGATTAACTGTAAAATTGCTAGGCAAACCAGCTAGAATTAGAGCTACTCCTGTTGAAGAGGCGCTTTCTACTTTAATCAAACGAGAAGAACGCACGGCCCGCGAAAGAGTCTCCGTCATGAAGGCTAAGACAAAGACTTTTTTGGAGCATTTCGCTCACGCACCTAAACTAGAAGTAGAGGAAAGAGCCAACTTCGCGTTGCTCTCGGAGCGAGAAGGTATAACGAATAGAATGCTGGTTATGATGAAGAAGGCTGCGAGGGAAATTGACATTGTGTTCTCTAGAGCTCAGATTTTACAATTCATATATGGTTTCACTGAGCAGCTCAAGGAGACCATACGCAAAGGAGTAAAAGTTCGCATAATATCAGAGGTGCCTGACTATGAAGATTCCCTTCCGAGAGTCATCGAGGAGCAAATATCACCTGGCAACTATGTCGACTTAAGGTATACTGATTTGCTTACAAGTAACTACATGCTCGTTGATTTCGTGGAGGCTGTGATTTCAACTATCGCGGAGGGAAACATGGCTGAAAAACCGTGCATATGGACAAATAGCGACAGCTTGGTTGGAGTCTTTCATACGGATTTTGAAAATCTGTGGCATAGGGGCATGAGTTGGAGGACTATTGAAACGACTGCTGTTCCAGAAAAGCTGATTAATTATATGGAACAATTGAGACCGACAAACCATCTGACGCTTATATACAGTTCTCAAGAGGCGAAATACAACATTTTGTTCACCTATCTTAAAGTTGGGCTGGAAAAAGGCGAAGCAGCGGTATATGTGACTAGTGAAGAGAGTCCGAACCAGATAAAAGGAGCCATGAAACGATTCGGCATTGATGTGAGAAAATACGAGAAAGCAAGCGCTTTGAACATCTGTAGGTACAATGACATTTACATTAAGGATGGGAAGTTCAATATACCCACCACGATAGATTCTTGGAATAGACTCTATGATACGGCGTTAGAGAACGGCTTTAAGGGATTAAGAGTCGCTGGGGAGACCGCGTGGTTTTTCAACCGCGAATTGATTCCAGAACTGATCGAATATGAAAAATCGTTACACAGAGTCATGGACATTCCAATGATTGCCATCTGCGCTTGTAATGCCAACATGCTAAATAAGAGCAAAGATCCCGTGGGAGTATACAATGAATTAGCCAAAGCTCACGGAACAGTCCTGTTCTCAGGTATCGATAAGAAACTGGGAAGAATGGAAATCAGAAAATTATAGGCTAACTCTTAGTAGGCGCTCAAAATAGGGTAATCTTCAACCTTTTTGATAACTAGTGCGCCCAGAAACCGAAACGCAGTTTAGAATGACAACGGGCCAAGTCAGCTATTAAGAACACTGTTGAGAAACTTGAACGTGTAATGAGAAAAAGTTACGCTCTAGTCCTAGATGGTTAATGGGGGAAGGAACCTGATGGAGGTCATCAGAATCCGCTTTGGGTTTTTCTATTTCTCCATGAAGGGCAGCAAGCCTACCACTTTGGGCTGAGCGACCGCCAAAGGTTTCGGATGCTGAGAAAGGTTATTTTGGGGGATTGCGTATTACCTTCTTGGGGGATGATGTCGCCGTCCCAGTCTGATCTTATGCAAATGAAGACCAAACAGCGGACAGACCCCTTATCCAAGGTTGCGAACAGTTGAAATAGCGTTTCGTAGATAACATGTACCCTAAGCTTGGGGCGCTGAATACTGAAAGTTGGGGTCAACCTCACTCGTTAAAGGCGGACAGGTTGCGGAGAAAGCTTTTGTAGTTTCCTTGTCAGTGGGCATAGTCGAAGTCCTTGTAGGAATCTTTTCCTTTAGCCTAGCCTTGATCGCTGACGGTGTGCAATCGTTTGCTGATGCCCTAGTTTCACTAATAGTATGGATTGGGTTGCGCTTGTCGATAAAGGCTCCAGACGGTAAATTTCATTTTGGTTACTACAGAGTTGAAACCTTTAGCAGCGCGGTTGCAGCTTTCTTTCTAGTTGGCTTGGGAGCCATCATTCTTTACGAGTCTTACCTGGAATTCCTTTCACCTACTCCTATAGTTAACGCGGAGTTAGGAATGGCTGTAGCGCTTGCGGCAACCATAGTTGCTTTGCTCCTTTTTGTATACAAAAGCCGCGGCGCTCGAAAATACTCTTCGCTGGCTCTTAAGGCAGATGCCTTCAACTCGGTTAAAGATGTGCTCACGTCTTTCACCGCGTTCGTGAGCTTGCTGTTCAATAGGATCTTTGGGCTTGTGCAAACAGACGCGATTGCTGGGGTGATAATAGCTCTCTTTGTGTTCACTGTTTCCTACTCAATCGTCAAAGAGGCCTCACTGGTCCTGATGGATGCATGCCAATGTAGCGACATCCTCACCGATATAGCTGACATAGCGAAAAGCGTCAGGCACGTCAAGAGTGTGCACAACATCCGCATGCGAAAGCTTGGACCGTACCTGATGGGCGACATGCACATCGTCGTTGACCCAAACATGACTGTGCGAGAAGCCGACCAGATAGCAACGCAAGTAGAGGAACGAGTGACGAAAGAATTCGACGAAATAGTAGAAATAAAAGTCAGAATTGAACCTCAAGAATCAGGGACAGAAAACGCTTAAACACACAGAACGTCGCATTTCGTGTCAAAGCGGTGTCATTGATGAAGTATCCATCTGCCTACTTGAACTGGTATGTAAGCGTGCCAGACGTGAGATACGACTTCCGCTCCAGCGGTGTGAGCAGATTCAAATACAATCTCACTCTGGGAGAAATCGACCTGAGCACCAACCACGCGCACGGCAATCCAGAGACCATTGCGCTCTTAGCAAAGAGATATCACGTAAGACCTGAAAACCTCTTCACTTCAAGTGAAGGCGCTTCAGGCCAGAACGCACGGATAATACGAGTCCTCGCAGAACAGAACCCTAAGAAAAAACAAGCAGTTGTGGAATATCCAACTTACGAGCCTTTGCTGAGACAAGTGCAAGAGCATTTTCCCATAATCAAAAGACTAGACAGAGAGGAGAAAGAAGACTACAGACTCAATGCTGATAAACTGCGCAAAATCGTCTCCCCGAATACAGCTCTACTTGTGCTGACAAATCCTCATCTGCCAAGCGGAGCTGTGTCACATGCAAGTGAACTCAAGGAAATCATGGAGGTTGCCCGAGAACATGATTTCTATGTCGTATGCGACGAGATCTACGCTGAATTTGACAGAGACGCTGTGCCCACTGTGTACTCAATCGATAAGCGACTTGGAATCGTTACCACAGGCTTTTCAAAAGCATACGGGCTGGGAGGACTCAAGATGGGCGCAGCCATAGCTAACGCACAGCTCGTAAACGAATTCTACGCAGACACCCTAAGCACAGTTGGCGTTTTCTCAAACGTAGTTGAACTCACTATGGCAAAACTGCTCACAGAAGGTTACAACACATTAGAAGAGCATAAACAAAAATATCTGAAACTGAAGAAAAACGCGGAAAAACTGCTCAAAGAAAAAGGCTTCGAATACTTCCCGAACAATTCATGCATAACTTTCTGGATGAAACTGCCGGTGAAAGACACGTACAAATGGATGAACGAGCACGCAATAAAGCAGCACAGTTTTGCTGCAGTGCCGGGCGCATTCTTCCTCTTCAAAAACGACTACAAGTTGGCTAAGTCGAACAGGATAAGGTTAGGTGTGGGCACCCTCAATCCCGACGCTCCACGACTAACTGAAGGTTTAGATGTTTTAGAGAAGACCGTCAAAGCCACACGCTGAGCCTGAACTCAAGCCTTGACCCCCGACAAAGATTGCTCTTCCACTTGTTTCATTGAAAGCTGACTTGTCAAAGTCACGTCAAGCCATTTGGCGAACGGAGACTTTGAAGCGTTGATGCGCAGTGAACTCGGGGATTTGAGCCCTCAGCAACGTGGCGAAATCTTCCGCAAGACTTCCCTCTTTTTCTATTGCCTGTCTTGTTTTCTCAGGGTCTCTGGTATGAAAAGGAAAAGGGGAATAGCTGCTATCGTTGTGCCTATCATTAGGGAGATTACATGGATGGGTGAGATTACATCCCAGATTAGTCCTCCTATGGCCGGAGCTATCACCAGTCCGACAACTCCGTCAAATATGGCGAGCACGCTTAGCCAGGTGCCCAGAAGTTGTGGCGGCACCATTTCAGTCATCATCGTTGTTTGAAAGACGGAAATTAACATGATTGTGCCCAGTAGGAAGGTTGAAATTATGAGTTCTGCTGAACTGCGCGCATAGATGAACAGGAACATGGAGACGAGTGACAGTGGCGTGAGTAGGTATATTGCACGTTTTCTACCTATCACGTCGGCGAGTTTGCCCATGGGAAAGGAGAAAGCTATAGGGATGACCCACATCGCCATAGTCATCTGTCCGATTACATATTGGTCTGCTCCCTTTACTTGAGCCGCAAAAAGAGCCCAATAGATTCCGCTTAAGTACAGGGGCATTCCAACAAGACTTGCGTAGGCAATCCAGCTTTTCACATGATTTGTTTCGCTGAAGAGTCTCCTCATATTCTGTATGAAACTCGCCTCTTCTGTCCTCTTTGCTCTTGCCAGAGTCATTTCTTGGGGGTCTCTGAATAGCTTCCATATCATCACAAATGTGAGACAAAGACCTGTGAATTGGACAAGGTAGAGTGGACGGATTCCTTGAGCGTTGAGGCCCCCGAAGATTGTTACCAGATAAGCCGCGATCACAGGAGCAGCGAGTCTTGGAAGAGCAGACACCAGGTCACAAAGTGCCATTCCAGTTGCTCTCTCATGGCTTCTTAGACAGCTGCCGCATATCGTTGGACAAATTGTAGAGGTTACCCTCAGTGCAAACGTCATTACTGCCAGGGCAGGAATTACCATCCACCAGTCTATAGCCGTGACGAAAAAAAGGGACCCCACAGCGATCAGCGCTACTCCCAGCATAAAGATGGATTTGATTTTGTAACGACTTGAAAGCCAACCTACAAAGAGCGCAGCTCCCACTGAAGCGATTCCCGCGATAGCGTTTCCGAAGCCAAGTTGTATTGCCTTGGCTCCAAGGGCAACGATGAAAATCGACTGATACTGCTGCGTTGTCGTAAGGAAGAAGTTCTGACTTACATTTCTCGCCAAGTTGACCTTGAAGGCTCTTTCCTGCTTGAGAAGATATTTGAATGATCTGTTCAGTAGGCTGCCAACTGACAAACATTGCACCTGAGAAGCAGAAAGGTTAGCGGGTGTGTTCTATTAAAGCTACTGAATGCATTTGTGCGCGCTACCTTTCGATGGTGGTCAGTAAGTATATTGGAGAGACGGAGAAGAATCGGAATGAGATTTTCAAGGACGCAGAAGAGTGCGACGCGATCCTGTTTTTCGACGAGGCAGACGCTATTTTCGGGAAACGAACTGAGGTAAGAGAGGCTCAGGACCGGTATGCTGACTTAGAGATTGACCATTAGCGCGCACTACGTCAAGGTGGCCTAGGGGAGATTCGAACCCTCACACCAGTGGCGATATCACCCGAACACCCTCCGCAAACTCTCCTTTTTTGTGGTTTTTCAGCTGACCATCAACATGCGCGCGCATGCTTTTGTCTTGAAAGTCACATGCGAGATCTTCATAGTGCCCCAAGGATTCGTTCTTTGAGAATCTTAATAGTGTCCAATCCATTCTTAGGAAGGTTTCCGACAAAAGGAAGGCAGATATTCATTATATCTGCGTGATCTTTGAATTCTGAAAGCTTTTCGATGACAACAGGTGGTGTTCCACCAATCTCCTTAGAGTTCAAAGTCTCCAAGTATT
>Ga0315306_10000808_pt1 | contig 15060 bp, 39 predicted proteins | sample TDP1_MG_FD_203803 | JGI IMG/M metagenome (GOLD analysis project Ga0315306, IMG submission 203803) | Freshwater sediment microbial communities from Lake Towuti, South Sulawesi, Indonesia - TDP1 | ecosystem: Environmental > Aquatic > Freshwater > Lake > Sediment | place: Indonesia: South Sulawesi... | reverse complement strand
GGAGAGAGGATTTATGAACTTGAGAGCATGAATTCGACACTAAAGGGAGATGGCTGGGATTAGTTTGATGAAAAAGAAAAGGGAAAAGGATAAAAAGAAGAAGATAAGGAAGAGAAGACCGATACAGAAAAAGGAAACAATCGAAGAGAAAAAGGGAAGGGCGATAAAACCGAAGACACACTTTCATGCTGGTAAATCATTCGGAGAATGTAAAATATGCGGTAACACTTTCAAATTGGAAAGGAAAACAAAACACAGAAAAGGGACAATAAAGGGCGTAATTTGTTCGAGGTGTGGTAAAAATGGGGAGAAGAGAAAAACCAAAAAGAAGTGAGAAGAGGATAAGAGAACCGAGCCTGTCGAAGGGAGTCATAGGGAAATTCCAATTGGCGCACAAACCAGACAGGTTTGATAGAGCAAAGTTGATTGATACAAGAATAAATCAACCCGAAGGCAGAGGAACACATAGAAGTGAAGGTAGCAACCTCGTGTTGTCATGGAAATCGACAGCATTAAAGGGAAGGGAAACCATAACGGGAATAAGGAAAAAACACCGCCAAACAAAGGGGAAAATGACAAGTAAAAGTATTTAAATACATCTGCTAAAAATAAAGCAAGAGGTGAGAAAAAGGGATTAGGGGTTTGTGAAGGTAGATGTATGTTTTTTACAATCGCAGGGTATCGACCTGTATACTCTGTTAAGAGGCAGAAAGGCGTAACCTGTGATGATTGGCGATAAATCTACCAAATGTGCATTATTATCCGTTTCGTATATTAAGATGAGTTAAACTTACTGATATAAGAATTGTTAATTGGTATGAATAATATGTAAATGGTTCTAACCCCTCCTCCCTGCTCAAAACATATTGAAGCCATGCACACACCCCATCTGCAAATTGAACAAAAGGATTAAGGAGTTCACCGTCTTCTACTCTTTCCTCCTGTTCAAAAGGGATTAGGAGTTTACGAGAATAGTGGGACATACTATATGTAAAGTATCATCATATAGTTTCGTTGCACCTATTCAGATGAATTTCACTTCATAGACAACATGAAATATACATGGGTGACGTGACACTGCCCATTCAGAATGGGTTGTCATCTAACTCCTTCTCCCTGTCAGAAACTCAATCGCCAAATTCTTGGCGAATATAAAGCCATAATTGACCCTATCAAATAACTTAAGAACTATCAACCCTCACCTCATACCAAGCGGTTGAGTTGAGCAAAAGGAAATAGATGTTCCGTCAGGCATATCATCACTATTTCGTGATATATGTTTCTGAACGTCTATTTTCTGCTCAAAAGTATATAAAGGTTTCTACTATAATATAATTATCAGTAAAAAAACGGTGTTTCCATATTTGTGTCTTATCGGTCTACAAAAAAATTAATAGAATTGATGGAGAAGTCAGGATTCATAATTCGTAAAAAGGTAAGTATGGCAGATAAAATTTCGGCTCTGGAAAGGAGATTAAAGGAAGTAAAGGAAAAGTTTGACGCTTTAAAAGAGCTTGGCATGAATGAAGAACTGCTGATAGTTTATCTTCAGCATAAAACAAAATTGTCACGAAAAAAGGTTAAGGAAATGTTAAAAGAAACCGAAGAGTTTTTCAACAAACTTGTTTCAAAAGAGGTGGCTGAAGAGTTATGAAGGTGATATTATGAACAGCGAATGTATCGTAAGAATAGTTCGTAAACAAAATGCCATTTTGTAATGAGAGGTGCTATAGCATATGGTTGCAAAAGGAAGCAAACAAAAAGAAATGAAACAGGTGATAGAAAAACCGACAATTATCTCTGTATCTGGGTTTTTCGCAAAGAAAGATATAGCCGAAATAATGAAGTTCTTAATGAAAATACAGAAAAAAGTTAATCCAAAAAACGAGGATGACAAAATATTTTTCATTTGGGTGAGCAATCATATGTATTCCGATGAAGAGGTCAGGAAACTGATAAGGGAGAACTTTAAGGACAAAAAAATAATAGAAGTGGACAAAATAGGAATCGGTGGATAAATGAGAATTTATATTTACGGCGTTAGGAAATATGCCAAGAATTTTATGCCTAAATGGACAGGAAGGGATGGAATGGAAGGATTAGAAGACAGATACAAGGAGGGTGATGAATACAACTGGAAAGAACTGAAACAGAAAACAACAGGGAGAGCTAATCTTGGTGGATTGCCATTCAGTAGAGTAAAACAGTTCACCTGTGGATATAGATACAAAAGTAACGGAAAAATAGCAAAATGTCAGGTTAAAGGATGTTATGAAAGAGGCGTATGGCTAATAGAACATAAAGGAAAAACTATCCTTTTATGCTTTAATCATGGTGATGAAGCATGATAAGAAGAGCGATGAGGGATGATGAATATGAAAATTAAATTTGAGTCTGATAAAGACCGCTATCTATTGAAATGGTGCAAGTGCGGACATCAGAGAAGATTTCATTTGCATGGAAAGAAGTCATTTAAGTCATTTTTTGGATTTAAAATCGAGAAGGATACATCTTGCGTAGAACTTGGGTGTCGTTGTAAAGTGTTTGAAGAAGTAACCCATGAACCCAAAGGAGGAAATCGGCATGATGATGCTCTTGAAGATGTTCAAGGTCACTGAAAAAGGGAGGTCGTGGAGAGTATCAGAAAAAAATATCGAAACTCTGCTTCATATAATGCTATTCAACGGTGCGGATAAGATAGTGATTGAAGCTGAAAAAGAAAGGTGATGGGGAATGAAAATAAATATTCCGTTTAATGCTTGGAGTAAGAAAAGATTAAGAGAAGGTAAAAAATGCTCTACTGCGAGGACAAAAATATATGGGAAGGTTGGGGATACTTTCGAGGTAGAAGGCAAAAGATTTGAAATTGTAGCGATACAAGAAATGCCTGTTGATTATCTTTTAAAATACCATTATAATGATGAGGGGGCAGAAAGCCCAGAAGAACTAAAAAGAATTCTCAATAGCATTTTCCGTTTTAGTAAAATCCCAGATACTTTATTTTTACATTTATTTGAGGAAGGTGAAGTGAGATGACCGAAGACATCGAAAAGGAAATCGAAGAACTCACGAACAGATTGAAGGAGGGACTTGAAAAGAAATGTGATAAATGTTTAGTTAGAGAAAGACTTAATGATTTTGAGTGGCAGAAAAACCGCATCGCCGAACTCGAAGCTGATATAAAACGACTAAAATTGAAAAGGGAAAAGGAACTGCTTGAAAAGATAAAAGAAATAGCATTTAGGGAAATGGGTGAGAGAACAAGAAGGGGAAGTGGTGATGACCAAGCATATGTAGATGGGATATACGAACAGCTAAAAGAGGACAACAATTCCAATATACTTGTCGAGATTGTTTTTAGGTTATGCAAAATATGTTTTCTTAATCAAGAAGGAGAATTAATTACCGAAACATTCCAAAAAGACGGAAAGGTGTATGACATAAATACAGAAGAAGGAAGGAAAAAGTTTCTTGGAGACAAGGAGATTTTGTTCCTTTGTTGCTTTTGCGGAAAAGGTATGAAAGAGGAGGAAGCAAACGTAGTTATCATGTTGAGCAACGCAAGACAAACCTATTGGTCGCATAGAAAATGCCTGATAGAAAGACTGCATAAATCTGCAAGAGAACAACTTAAATAATACGGTGAAATAATGTGCAAAGGCATGGGAGGACTGATGTTAGATGGTGGATATAGCAAAAAACCTGAAAGCAAAAGAATTGAGAAAACTAAACGACAAGGAACTAATGAAAATGGTCAGTGAACTGGACATAATCATAGCGAGATATAGGACAGGAAGCAATATACCAAGCACAACACCAAAACTGCCCTCGTCAAAGAGAGGTGAAGGCGTAAATTGGGGATTATTCAGCGTATTAAAAAGGAACAAGGCAAGGATATACACCGTTTTAACCGAGAGGAGAAGAGGAATATACCGCATTTCGGCGAAGGAAATATGAAGGGAACGTCAAAAAAAAGAAGTCAGATTAGGTCTGAATTGCAAGAAATGATATATAAAGTATACAATAAATGTTGGTGTTGCAGTAAAAAAGCAGAGACAGAACACCATGTTCCACCCAGATGTATGAGTCCGAGAATGACGATAAAGATACCAACCTGTAATAAGTGCCACAATAAACTAAACACAGGAATGGATTATACTGCAAAGGAGAAGAGGTCGCTACGAAGCAATATAAAGAAAATAGAGAAGGCGACCAGAAACATAAGGAGGAAACTCTTGGGGAATGGGGCGTGAACCGTATTGACAGGGGATGAACTTCCTCTCTTACATAACAAAACGGATAGATATGTGTCAATAAGCGGTCTATCTATATCATTAGCGTGAAATTTACTATTACCAAGCAATTCGGGACAGACAACAAGTCTGTTTAAATAGTGTATCAATCGGCAAGATAGATGGTTGTCTTGGTCTTGCTCACTTTCACTCCAAAAAGAGTTTCCTTCAAGGTAGCCGAGAAAGGAGAAGAAAAAATAGCAGAAAGGAGAGAGATGAGCCGTGTTTCGGCTTGAAAGCGGTTGAGATGTCGAACCCAAACGCTTCATCTCGTAAAACAAGCGGGAAAGAAACCGCTTCTCCCTGCAATACCAACAAAATAATGAGGGTGAAATAAATGGAAGAGATAAAATTCGGTTATCTGATGAAAATATTTACAGAATATGACGACAAATTGAACATAGATAAAAATGCACGTAAATTGAATGTATCATACAGTTGGCTCTACAAAGCCCTTAAAGAAATCGAAGACAAAGACCTGTTAATAACCGAAAAGGTCGGCAGACAGACCAGAGTAAAATTCACTTCAAAAGGCGAAAAGGTCAGGAGATATTTTGAAGAGATAAGGAGGATACTGTATGACAGTAACTTGTCTTAAATGTGGTGAAAAATACATCAGTGCCTTAAAAATATCATTAGCAACAGGACTATGTATGGGCAAAAGTGAAGAAATAACGGAAGGAACTATCAAGGATTGCAATAAATGTAGAGGAACAGAAAACGAACTTTTGAAATCAAGAGAAGAGGAGTATAAAGAATCAAATAATGAAAATGTGAAAGTTGCAGAAGAAATGGAAGATTTTATAGAAGAGGAACGGGAATGAAACTTTATTGCCACGTCTGTTGCATAGAATACCACACTATAATGGGAGATTTAAATTGTCCACTCTGCGGAAGGGATTTAGACACAGAACCAAGAGCAAACAGGACATATAGGATACTGGCAACACTTTAAAATAAACAAAATAAGGTAATAACATGGTTAGGAAGACAATATTTCGCATTTCACTTGTGAAGATGCTTTATTCAAAACCAAGTAGGATAAGAAGGGGAACACCAAATCCTTTCGTTGAGATTAGGGCATTTATATTTTCAAAAACAAAACCGACTTTCAGGGAAGAGATGCTATATAAAAAAGGGTTGGAAGCAGTAATAAACAACACTGAAAACCTGTTTTCTTCGATTGTTGAAGCCAAAAAACAGGATGCCCTTGACGACTCCGAATGGAAAGACTTGGAAACAGAACCAGTATCTACAGAATATCCTGCCACGCCAAGAGTCGAAATGGAGATAGACGGCTACGAGATAGAAGAGGTTGATATTGACGAAGTATCGGACTGGTTCGCTAAAAATAACATACCAGACAAACTCGAATTCGATTCTATCTATCGCTATGTTGCATTTTTTAACCCTGATGGAACTATAGAATATGAATATGGTGAACCAGAAATTGAAGGTATCGAGGCAATTTCCTAAATAGAAGTGAGTTAAATGGGTTTGAAAGGAAAGATAATACTAACAATACTCGCAATAATCGGGGTAATAGTATTATACCATTACATAGGATTGCAATTGACGATACTCATAATCGCATTTATTATAATCCTTTACATAACGATAAAGATAGCGAAGAGAAAAAAAGGAGAACATGAAGAGGGAGATAGTGGGTATCTATCAGGGATTTTCACTGATTAATGAGGAAATATGAAAAAGACGATAAACGTATGTGATTTATGCGAAGACGAGAACAAGGCAATATCGAAGTGTTGCATTTGCAATAGAGACGTATGCAGAAGGTGTGCAAAACCTTATGTGCTGGAAGACAAAAGAATTTACAGCGATTTAATTTTCGGGATTGTAATACGAAGCACACACGACCCGAAATTCCCATATATCTGCAAAGGATGTAAAAACAAATTAATCGAAAAAATAAGGGAAACGTCAAAAATAGACGATTCAACAAAGAGAGAATTATTCAAAGACATGATAAACAAAATAATTGAAATTTTAGACCCATATGTGGTGGCTAACAAAATATAGGTGTCAATATGGATTTAAAGATAAGATATAGATACGTGGTGAACCACTGGAACAACCTGCTCACAGACGGGAAGGATGACACATTTTGGAGTAAATACTTCTACAAAGGTCTCGATTTATTGCGTGATTACAATCCGATATTCTGCGACAGAATGGAATATTTACACAAAGGTTTTCTGAACAGAAAAATAAACAAAATGATATTGTTATTGGTTTTAGGAACATTTTTCCCTCAACTGTTACCTTTGGTAAAGATGAAAATTATCAGGATAGGTGGATAGAAATGCAATTAATAAACGATTCCGATGATTCGGTAATTGTAAAAAATGCAATTAAACACCGTGCCGATAATAAATATTTTTTGTCGTAATTGCAGGTGATATATGTGAGAATCAGTTGCGATTGGGATACAAAAAATCCTTTATTCATATTATTTTATATAGCAAAGGGAACAATTTTATTGAGAAAACTGCCTTACAAAATAAGGAAAACTAAACGTGGGGTTCACTGTTTATGGAGAGGTCTCAACATTTCAGAGGAAAAATCTTACATATATAGAAAAATGTTAAGGGATGATGAAACACGGATTGCTCTTGACCGTTGTAGCCCGAAAAGGCAGAAACAAATCCTCTTTTCGGATAAAAAGGTCTATCAATACGAATACGACAGTTTTGGCAATTTCGTGAAAAAGGTTAGGGTGCAATAATGAAGAAAAAAATGATGATAATTGTAGGTTCACCAAAGAATATGGGAATAAGTAACTATATTAGAAAATGTTATGTATGTGGTTGTAATGTTTACCTTAAAGAAAATCCAAGGAGTAATTTACTACTGAAATATCAGAAAAAATATATTTGTGGCAATTGTTATTTACGGAATTTCAACCCCGAAAAGGGAAAGTTTATGATTTCTGATGAACAAGCAAAGTTTTTCGGTATTCCAAAGAAGGAATTGTCAGAAATTACAAAAATATTACTGTCCACAAAGAAGGAAGAAATGAAAGAAGAATCAACCGCAGGTTAAACTTAAAAAACATAAAGATAAGTAATTGGTATGAATTGGAAACAAGGACACTCCAATATCTTGCCACTGTAAAAGGTGGCGTGATATTGGGTGTGAAGAATGAAAAGTTTGGGATATATGTATATCTACGGAGATAAATCCGTTCCTTCCAACGCCAAATTGAGCAAGAGAAAACTTCGGGAAATATTCGGAACAGGAAAAGACATCACGGAAGAGATAACATATGTGCGGAGAAGATACAAAGCACACAAAGAGATTAGTCAGCAAGGACAGAAAAGGAAAAAAACAAAACAATATTTCGAGAAAAGAGACTACCCGAAATATAACAAAAAGGGAAGAACGATTTGGCTGTAGATAACATTTATAAATACAGGATACAAATGAATAAGTATGAATGAAATAAATGGAATACTTGAAATATTGACCAGAATAATAGATATTTTAGAGAAACAAACTACGATAAATAACTATATATTTTTTTGTGTAATAATTTTATTTATTCTCACTCTTTACCTCTTATTCAAAACATTATCATTAGAAAAAAAAATAAAAAAATTAGGGAATTTTCAAAAAAATTATGCTGGAATATATAAAAAGGAATGATTATGGAAGAAAAAAAATTCAAAATTAAAAAATGCCTCTGCCCTTATTGTAATGACCACATATGGATAAGAACAAAAGAAGGATTACCAAAAGGGTGTCCAAAATGCCATAACAGGTTTGTCGGCAAAAAGGTAATAGTATTAGCAGAAATCGAGATTTAATTAATGTTAAAAATATAAGGTGATATACGTGATAACCAGAACCGCAAAATTAAGCAGTTATGGGAACTTTGAGAGAATCGGTCTAACGAAGGAGGAACTTAACGAAGTGATGGACAAACTTCTCGAACACAACTACAGAGAACTACAAAGAATAGGCAGTTTCCTTAAATCGAAAGGATATGACGAAAAGGAAGAGGCAAGTGCTGTAACCATGCAAATACTTGCAGAGAAGCAACTGACTTCAAGTTTCACAGTAATCGCAAACGCTTTAGACGAGAAACTCTACAACATGAGAAGCAAGGCACGTAAACCGTTTACGAAAGAAGAGCAGAAAGACATAAAGAAAAAGGTCGAAGAGGGGTTCAAAAAGAAAGATACTGAAGAAGGAAAATCAATAATAGAAGAGGCATTTGAAAAGACAGATGAAGGGTAGGGGAATGGATACAGAAGAAAAAGTAATTTGCCTTAACTGTAATAACATATATGAAAAAAATTTGAAGTATTGTCCATACTGCGGAATACCACAACAAATATAGGTGGGAAATTGATAAGATTACAAACCACAGGTTTTGGAAGCACATGGACAAAATGGCGAAGAAACCAAAGGACTTGTCCTGAATGTGGGTCTCTGAATCTGATTTTCCCAGACAAATTTAACTGTGTATGTCAGGACTGCGGATTCATATCGCCAAAACGGTTAAGGAAATTTAAGGAAACAAAGGTAAAACCTCTGACTGCAAAGATTGAAGAGAAGAGAGAATTAAGAGTAATATTTGAAGGCAAGACAAGAGGCATAATAAGAGGAGAAAGATACATTTCGCACAGGAACAAACTGCATTTTTGCCGAAAATACGTTTCATTCGGAATATCCAAAGAGATATTCGATTATCTTGGGAAAATGAATATAACGCAGATAGTGATAATATACACCAAAGTTGATGACACACAAGAAGTATATTACAGCGACATAAATGCTTGGAGGAATTTCGGGATATATGACAAACTCGGAGGGTTTGAAGTCCAATTATTTTTACCGATAAAATATATGAGGGCAGTGGGTTAATCCATCGTGGAGGCATTTATGAAAGGGAGACATATTTTTTTGGTTTTCGGACTCATTTTAATCATATTTTCTCAAAATTCGTTATTAAATGATTATATCCAAATAAAACTAATAACGATAGCGATTTCACTTATATTCACTGGAATTTATTTAGGAATTTCAATAAAATCGTTAGAAATTGACTATATGGCAAAATCAAAAAGGGTTGAACGAAAAAGGGAAGATGAAGAATTCATGTTATCGTTAGAGGTCTAAAGAATGAACTACGATAAACTGAAATCAATATTGCACGAAAAAGGGGTTGTTTCACACAACAATTTAAACAAGGTTTGTTTTCATTCCCAACAGGAAAGCATGGAACATTTTTTGGCAAAAGCAATCATCTCACACATAATATTTTCCAAAGGAAACTGCGGTGTCGTAACGGAAGCAGAATTCGAGAACGGAAGAGTTATTGATATTTTACAGGTGTTCCCTTCTGGGAATTGCGTAGGATATGAGATAGAAGGAACGAACAATTATAAGCCAAATATTGAAGAAATTGACATAATGGAAATCAAGTTAAACGACATACCATACGAATTAAAGGGAAACCTTAAGAAACTGTATGATTGGTTGGAAGTTATGATTGTTTAGACAAATTATTGATGAATTCAACCATATCATCAATAGACATATTCGTTTTAATAATGTCCCATAAATCAGTCAGATTTGAAAATTTCCATGATGTATGATAATGAGAAAAATTACCAAATATATCGACAAAAGACTCCGAACTCATAAAACACTCCTTTATTCCTTCCCTGTAACCGAGTTCAAAAATATTTCTTATATTAAGAGACCACAAAACAAATACCAAAATCACCAATATCGTAGTAACCCATATTATTTTAGGTTTTTTTGTATTCTTTAGTGACATCAAAATCCTCCGTTTCATTTATTAGTGTAATGTTAAAATAGTCCTGTAATTTCACTATACAAGTTTGACGACCAAAATCTTTACCATGCTCAAACGCCAAAGTATCGAAAGTATGGAAAAATATCGTTGATAAAAATAACAAAATCGTCAAAATATGTATTATTATTGTAACCTTCGTTTTCGTTTGGGGATTCTTTATAAGGTAATCCCTCAACAAACCCATAAGACCACTTCACAATATTAAAGGGGCAAACTTATTGATATTTTTCTCCCAATACTTCAAGGCATAATCACTACACTGTTCATAAGTGTCAAAAAACTTCGGCGGGTCGTCTTTGCTTTCCTGAAATATTATTTTTGCCTCTTCGTTGCTTTCAAGTTCCATAGAGATTTCTTCATGCGTATCAAAACAATCAAAAATAAGCGGTGTCTTGAAATAAAACGATTTCATCAAACTGTCCTCTCTTGGATAACCTGTCCTGAAGACAAGAACCTTCGTCAAAGTCTCGGTTCTATTAAGTATTGGGTATGCCGTAAAATCCTGTATCTTCCTTACCCTCTTATCGAGCAAATCTAACAATTGAGCAGTAAAAACAATAGTGAGTTCTCTCTTTCTTGATTTCAAAAGAATATCACCGACAATTTTATTTCTTTTAGTAGACGTTGTTCGAGCATCAATTTGTGTCCAGAGTTCATCGAAACAAACAAACCCAGACGACATAGTTTCAAGTTTATCCAGACTATCAACGTAAATATAGGGAATTTTGAACAGATGGTAGTTAGAGTATATTTTCTGCGATTTTCTCATCCAGTTATGCCAAGCCAAATATGTGAGAGCCAAGGTCTAACGGAGTCATATATATTATTTAACTATATGACATTCCCGAACCAAGTTCTCCGATTGCACTCCATTACAATAATAGTAACGAATTTATGCCGAAGAGAACCATCTTCTTTCACCCATAATATTACTCAACTTCATGCTTCACCAATTTAACCTCGATATTTTTAAAACCTTTATAATCTTTGAGGAATCCCTCTATACCTTTTAAGGCTTTTTTATACATCCCGCCTTTTCTCGCTATCGCACTATCAGGCAGAGAATTCTTAAGTATTACCTTATTGCCTTCTATATAATGCAAATGAACAATTGTTTCAGGTATTTTGTTTATCAACTTCGTTATCCCGAACATTCTTGCTTTCATGCTTTTTTTTGCACGTTCAATACTTTCCTCATATTCCTTTTCAAACGCTTCTATTAATTCATCAAGAGATTCATCTATACCTTTAAGGTCGTCTCCTGTTATCTCGAATTTCATGCCATCACGGAGTAATTGGTCTCATATACATTTTTTTCTTATCTTTCAGGTGTTCCAACAATAATTTCAACCAATCGTCTCCACCTTTTTTCCCCTCTTCCTTCTCTGCGTCATATCCGTATGTTTCATCCAAATTTACAACCTGTTCCAATTTCCCCTGTTTTTGTGCCTGTTCATCCATTCAATCACCCTTTATTTTTTATCTGAAGCCTGAAAATAAATCCTTTAGCCCCGCTTTTCCACCTGCTCTTCTTTCACTTACTTCTCGCAGACCACCCGAAATAAATACGAACTCCCTTCTACCGAGCCTGAATCTTGAAATCCTCAAGAGAAGGAAATTTTCTACCCATTTGTGTATCATGGTCGTTTTCATTCTCCTTCCTATAGTAAGCAAGTAGGCAAGAGGGAATATTTCCTTTGCCGTAACATCTGAAACAGTAAAAAGTTTATTTCCAGTTGGGTTTATCAGTTCTATATTTATACGTGCTAATGCCTCTTCGAGACCAAATATCTCCCCTTCACCAGCACCAGACTTCTTCAACCTGTCTCTTATATCAACCATTTTATCACCCGAAAACACCTGCAACGAACATGGAGTATATCAATATCAAAGCCATGAATAATACGCCGAATCCTATGGCAATTCCTTTGCCACCTATACCAAATCCTTTCCCACCTTCTCCTGCATATGTTTTCAAAGCCTTCAGGAATCTCATTTCTCCAGTCTCCCTTACTATTGCAGGAAGTTCTGTTTTAGCCCAGTGTTCTTTACTTATCTCAACTGGCACTAAACGTCTCCATAAGAACTTCTCTATTTTTTTGCCCTCCTTTTCTTCAAGTTTCAATATTTTTTCCTTAACATTTTTTATTTCCTCTTCTGTAGCACCTTCCATCTTCAGTTTATTTACGAGTTCGTTACTTTCAACTTCCTCCTCATATTGTTTGAGTTCAAGGGGAACTAAAGATTTCCAAGACAAAATATACAAATCATATGTGCCTTCGAGAAGTTTTTTACCCGAAGATATTTTCAACGGTTGCGATTTATCCATAAAAAATTCATATTTTTCATCCTTATCTATATCAATTTTACAGAATCCACTTTTGATTTTTACACTCCTCTCCTCTCCAGTGAAATCACTGTCCAGAAGAATTGCCTTTGACTTTGACATTTAACTCCCTCCTTAATTCCGAAAGAATATCAACCACTTTTTCACCTTTTGGTGTTAATTTCCATATCTTCTCGTTGTAATCATTAATGCCATCGCAAATAACAAGTTCATTCTTTTTCAAGTATGACATCATTATATAATACCGAATAGCGTCATACATATCCTGTTCCTTTCTCGTTATCTTTCCTCCATTTTCTTTCATTAACATCAAAAAATTCATTACTTTTTCCGTCAGATGAACCATATTACCATTTTGTTTTATATCATATATAAATTTTTTTATAATACTTATATTATTTTTTTGTATGACTTCTTTATAAATACCTACTATAAAGTAGATTCAGTGATAGTATGCCTGACGGATTCGCAAAATTCGATGTAAGAGAATACACAAAGGGATTCGTTGAGGGTATTATCGGCGTAACCATAGCGATATACCTTGTGCCGACACTTATAAGTGCGACAACGCAGGTTACTGGTGTGCCTTTGCTGTCAGCAACCCTTGTCGGTCTTATAGTGGGTGCAGGTATCTTGCTGTTCATTCTGGGAGTGTTCCTATAAAGTTCACATAACACTCTCTTAATGATGGGGTCTCCGAGATATACCTGACAACTCCCTTTTTTCTCTTATTTGTTAGAGAATGGTAGGTTTGGATAGATATGAAAGGGAAAATACCCTTTGTGGTGTCTTTAGCAGTATTTTTAATTTTTTCAATTTATAATGTTTCTGCCCTTTCAACGATTGTTCAATTCACCGAATTTGAAGGAAACTGGTATTCTTTCCTAAAAGGTCAGGTGTGGAACTGTTCCCATGTTTCTATTATTTATGCTAATGAAGTTGAACTTGGCTCTGGATGGTCTAACTGTAATTTAGAAAACGCAGGTTTTACTTGTAACGCAAGTGAACATGGTTGCCCTTATTGTGTAAATAGTATATTTCTACCTGAATATTATGGTTTTTATATAGACGATTTACTGTGTGGGGCAAATTATCCTCCGTCAGACGCATATACGACTTGTAGAAACTGTGACGGTTCTAATATAAATGTCATTCAAATCTGGTATAACAACACTGGAACTTGCACAGATGTTACCAATATTCTAACTGCGTTTAAAAATGGAAACAAGACAATAAGTATGGTATCACTTGATACTGATGTATGCTCTAACACAGATACAGTTCCAGCAGTTTCATCAAACTACGTTTTGAGGGGAAATATACCGACAACCTCAATATGGAATCCGAGCAGTTACAGTTGTAAAGATGACGTTTTCCTATTATATCCAAATTATAATGGTTCTAAATGGTCTAACTGTAATATGAATAATTATTATGACACTTGTAATGTTTCTTCGTATGGAAGTCCTTTTGAGGGATGTTATGAGTGTTGTGCTGAAGGCACAAATGTGGCTAAATATATAGAAGACATATATGGTTGTAGTATAGTTGGTATTACTTGTAATTATCCTCCTATTGGTGACCTTAAAAAGAATAGACTGATATATTATAACTCTTCAAGTGGTGATGAGAACAACCTATACCTTACCGTTGGTGATGTTATTGGTCTTAACCTTCGTTTCGACACAAATGCAAACCATACGAAGATATTGGACAAGAATAGTGGGCAGGTAACAACAAACAGTGATACTTATGTTGTAAACTTTACTGTTTCTAATTCAAGAATACAGTTTTACATAGCAAACAAGAATCCAAAGACAATATGGGCTGACGAGGTTGTTGTTAAAAATACTTTAAAATGGTCATACCTTTCAAATCTTGATGCAATATACACAACACACGGACAACAGAGGATAGACGTATCTGCAACATACAACCCAAGCACTGATACAATAACAGTAAGACCTATTGTTTCAAACCAAAAGATACCTATAGAAACTGCCACAGGGTCTAACTCACTATTCATCACAGGAAGTTTCGTTTCGGCGTTCTTCACGGCAGTAGTTATTGGTATCGGTTTTGGAATAGCAGGATTACTTACATTAATGACTCTGTTCTTTGGTATTGGTGGAACAAGCCCAAGAAACTTTATTGAAATAATGGTAGGTGCAACGATAATCATTACCATATTGTCTTCGATAATCATATCCATAATTTGATGATGATTGCCAAAATCACAAATAAGAGTAGTTTAATAATACCTTTAGTTTTTTTTATATTTTTTTTAATTCCAAATGCTTCCGCTTTAACCACAATAGATTCCTGCCAAACACTTTCTGGTGATACTCAATATCAACTTAATGATACAGTCACGGCAACTACTACTCCCTGTTTTACTTTTAGTGGAAATAACACTTTGGTTGATTGTGTAGGACAAATTATAAATATGTCAATAGTTGGAACTGGATTCTTTTTGAATAACAATAATAACATAACAATAGAGAACTGCATTTATCATGGAGAAAATTATTCAGTTACAGATGACCCTAATAAATTCTATCATTCTTTTTATG
>Ga0315306_10000807_pt1 | contig 15070 bp, 9 predicted proteins | sample TDP1_MG_FD_203803 | JGI IMG/M metagenome (GOLD analysis project Ga0315306, IMG submission 203803) | Freshwater sediment microbial communities from Lake Towuti, South Sulawesi, Indonesia - TDP1 | ecosystem: Environmental > Aquatic > Freshwater > Lake > Sediment | place: Indonesia: South Sulawesi... | reverse complement strand
TCTTTCTTATTGACACTGGCTAAAGCTTGGAATATAAAAAAATATCTGGTAACAAAAGGAGGATATATGAAAACCTTCAAGCATAATAATCTCATGGACAGGCGGAGTTTTCTGAAGAAAGGGATGAAGACAGGAGCGCTTGTGGTCTCCTTCCCCATCTGGAAACACTTCGCGGCGCACGGCCCGGATGCGCTTCTAGCTGCAGAACAAGCTCAGGCCTTTACGCTCGATAAAGACACGCTGCGCAAGCTCCTCGAGGTCTGCCTCAGTCGCGGAGGCGATTTCGCCGATATCTATTTCGAGCGGACTGTCAGCAACAGCATCTCTCTGGATGAAAACAAGATCTCAACGGCCACACGTGGCCTGGACTTGGGCGTCGGCTTCCGGGTTCTCCAGGGAGAGAAAACAGGCTATGCCTTCTCCGATGACCTCGATTTTACCAAGCTTAAGGAGTCTGCGGAGACAGCAGCGCTCATTGCCTCAGGCGTGGTCAAACAAAAACCCGAAAATTTCACTCCCCTCTTTCCTCCCTCTTATTACCTCGTCAAAGTCTCCCCTGAGACGATTGCTGCCAAGGCCAAAGTCGAGCTTCTCACCAAGGCGAACACCGTGGCCCGCGCCTTTGATAAGCGGATCACCCAGGTGGGAGTTGGATTCGGGGATATGAATAAGAAAATCCTGATCGCCAACTCCGAGGGCCTTTATGTCGAAGACACTCAGACACTCACCCGGTTCAGCGTCAACTGCGCGGCGCTGGAAGGCGATAAACGCAGCATGGGCTACGAGTCAAAGGCCGGTTCCTACGGGTTCGAACATTTCGACATCTCTCTGGCCGAGGATTTCGCGCGGAAAGCCGCCGAAATGGCTATCAGGACGCTGCCGGCAGAGGACGCGCCGGCTGGCGAATTTCCGATCGTCATCGCCGCCGGCTACGGAGGAATTTTCTTCCACGAGGCTATCGGCCACTCTCTCGAAGGAGATGGCATCCGCAAAAAGACCTCCTGCTTCTGGGATAAGCTCGGACAGCCTATCGCCTCGACGGTCGTCACTCTCGCCGACGACGGAACATACAAAGGCGGCTGGGGAACCGTCAATGTCGATGATGAAGGCTGTGCCGGACACAACACAATCCTGATCGACAAGGGAAAATGCGCCGCCTTCCTCCAAGACAAGCTGAATGCGAAGCTGATGAAAATGAAGCAGACCGGAAACGGCCGCAGGCAGTCCTACCAGGTCTATCCCATCCCGCGGATGACAAATACATACATGCTGCCAGGAGAGTCGCTGCCCAAGGATGTCATCAAATCCATCGATAAGGGCCTTTATATCGCCAAGATCGGCGGCGGCAACGTCAGCCCTGTCACTGGAAGGTTCGTCTTCTCCGTGACCGAAGGCTACATGATCGAGGGCGGCGAAGTGAAACAGCCGCTCAAGGGGATCATGCTCATGGGCAGCGGCCAGGACGTGCTCAAGAATATCTCGATGGTTGGAAACGACCTGCTCGTCATCGGCGGCGGAAGCTGCGGCAAAGATGGACAGAGCAAGCCGGTTGGGTTCGGCAACCCCACGCTGAAAGTCGATAAAATCACCGTGGGCGGGAAAAAGGCATAAGGAGGATGACCATGGATTTCAAGAAAATCGGTGAAGACGTTGTCAAAAAAGCAGTCCAATACGGGGCTGATGAGGCGGAAGCTGTCATCGATAACGCCAAGCAATTCAGCGTCAACGTCAGAAAAGGCGAAATCGAGACGCTCCAAAAATCTGTCTCCAAAGGTTTGGGTCTGCGGGTTTTCATCAACAAGCAGCTCGGGTTCTCCTACACCTCCGACCTTTCTTCAGAATCTCTGGATGATACGGTCAAGAGAACGATCGAGCTGGCAAAGATAACGGAGGCAAAGCCGTGGCAAGGCCTGCCCGACTTCGGGCCGCAGCCGCTGGCCGACCTCGACCTTTATGACCCCGAGATCGCCAAAGTCCCGGATGAGAAGAAAATCGCCATCGCCAAAGAAGTCGAGCGCATCGCCATGGCTCAGGACAAGCGCATCACCAATAGCGAAGGCGGCTCGTTTTCCAATGTCGAACGGGAAGCCGGCTTATTCAACTCCAAAGGCATCTCTTATGTCCTGAAAGAAACAAGATACTCCTTCGGTGCCTACGTTATCGCCGGAGAAGGCAACAACATGCAGGGCGGAGGCTGGTCGAGCTCAAAGCGGTTTTTCAAGGAGCTGTCTCCAGTCGAAGAAGTGGCCAAAACAGCCGCTCAAAAGGCTGTGGAAATGTTGGGCGCGAAGACTGTCGAAACCAAGAAAGTTCCGGTGATATTTGACCGGTATGCGGCCCCCGCATTCTGGATGGGAATCCTCTTCGCTTTGAACGGCGATGCCGTTTATCGAAAAACAACCTTCATGACCGAGATGCTCGAGAAGCCCATCGCTTCCCAGCTCATCACCATCAATGACAATCCGACGATACCACGATTTAACGGCTCTGTTCCATTTGACGGCGAGGGCAATGTCACGCGAAAGAACACGATAGTGGACAAGGGCCTGCTGAAGATGTTCTATTACGATTCCCAAACCGCACGGAAAGCTGGCGTCAAGGTCAATACCATGGCTCGGCGCGGCGGATACAAAGGAGGCCCTTCAGCCGGATTCCTCTGCATCATCGTCGAAAATGGCCAGGACGAACCGGCCGCACTCTTCAAGGACATGAAAGAAGGGCTTCTCGTCACTGGCATGAGAGGGACGGGGACTGATATCACGACAGGCGCCTTCTCAACCGGCTGCAGCGGATTCTGGATCGTGGACGGCGCCAAGGCCTTCCCAGTGGACGGGGTAACGCTCGGCGGCACGACTCTCGAAATCCTAAAAAATATTGATAAAGTGGCCAATGACCTTGATATGCGAGGCAGCCTGAACAGTCCGTCTTTCCGGGTGTTCGAGATTACAGTCGGAGGGAAAAAGGCATAGCCTGCCCAGCCTTCAATTCGTCATAAAAAATCTGGACGGGGCTTCCTTTGGCTTGAGACGAAGCTCGATATAATAATGAGACTTGAAGCCGTAGAAGGGCTCGATGGGAAGGGCGCCAATTCTTTCGGACGGCTCGTCTGATTTATTAGCGATGAAATGATTGTTGTAATCTCCGTTCCAGATAGTGTCGGTCTCGATAAAGACAAGGGTGGCCGCTTTCCCTTCGATCCTAAAAGTCATGCTTCCTGCTGCCTCGGCGAAATCAGAAATCGAGAATTGATGCACGGTCAGAGGGTCTCCGAGCCCTATCTCAAAGGTCAGGATTAAATCGCCCTTGCTTCCGCTGATAACAAGGCTGGCCTTATAGCCTCCAGCCCATTCAAAGCCGCCATGGGACACTCCGCAATCATTGGCATAAAAGCTTCCGCTGAATTCTTTCTTTGGGGATTTATGACAGGCTCCGAGGACTATAATTAAAATAATAGCCAAAAAAACTCGAAGAATCTTTTTTGAGGCATGAAACAAAACTCTCATAGTCAAGTCTCCTTCAGCCATCAATCTCCTTTAAATAAAAACAGCAAATTTTGTGCCAAATATTAAACAGAGTTTATTGACTTGCTGATTTCATCTATGATAAAAATAATTAGTAAAATATGAAGGAGGCGACCGGAGGGAAGGTTGAGGCCAGGAAAAAAATGATAGCCGCCAACTGTAAATTCTCCCTCCTTTGATTAAACCCTGATGGACGAAATCGAAGAAAAAACAAACGAAGAAGAGATCGACGAAATAGAAACTAGAACAAAAGAAGAAAAACCCTATAAATCCCTTTATATCGATGACCTGACCCAAATCTTCAACCGAAGGTATTTGACTGAAAAGGTTCCACGCTATCTTGACCGGGCCAAGCAAAAAAAACGGACCGTGGCCTTCTTCATGTTCGACATGGACAACTTCAAAAGCATCAACGATGCCCATGGACACCGGGCTGGCGACAGAGCCTTGGTGCATATCAGCAAAAAAATCACCCAGAGAACCAGGCGACGCGGGACGGCTATCCGCTATGCCGGCGATGAGTTTGTCCTGCTTGTGCCAGGTTTTGACAAATTAAAGGCCTGGGAATTCGGCACAGAGATTCAGAAAGATATTATCGGGTCGCCTCTCAAAATAGGGAAAAAACAAGTATCTCTTGCTTGCAGCGCAGGAATTTCCCTCTTCCCTAAAGACGGAAAAACATGGAAGACGCTCTTCCGAAAAGCCGACGAAGCACTCTATGAAGCAAAATTTCTGGGAAAAGGCAAAGTCGTTCTTTTCCCGGATGCCGGCAAGTTTATGCTTCCCTCCAAGCTCGATTCCATCCTCGAAACTCCTCCGATTGTCGGCAGGGATGAAATACTTAAATTCCTGGAAACGCATCTCACGGAAAAAACAAATCCCTTATTGTTTCCTGTGATTTTTGGCGGCGATGGAACAGGAAAAACACGGCTCTTGATACATGCTGAAGAGCTCGCCCGAGAAAAACTCTCTTTTGTCCTCTTTGTCAAAGGCTATCCCTTCTGGCAGAGGGAACTATACGGCGCCATCTTCTCAGCATTGGGAAACCTTTTCGAACAGCAACAGCCGATCTCAGAGCTTGTCTTCTCCAAGCTCGACAAAAAATACAGGCTCATCCTCAAACCCTATATCTACTCCTGGCAGGCCAAAAAAATTGATGAAAAAGAAAAACCCGCCAAAGTCGACAGCACGGATATTTTCGAGGCATTGACCCAGACCCTTTTTATCATCCGCGGATTGGGCGATGGAGCCGTGCTGCTGGACAACGCCGAACAGATTGACCCGCCCTCATTGCAGTTCATCGATTCTCTTTTTGGCCAGGAGGGAGCAAGCAAACTGTTCTTTGTCTCTACGATCAACAGCCCCGACATAGCGGTCAGCGAAGAAAAGCTCTTTATCCTTCTCGATTCAATGCCAGAGGTGACAAGCAGGGGCGAACTCAAGAAATTTCAACTCGAGCCTTTGCGCAGCGAACACCTTCAGAAACTTGTGGCCAAGCTCTTCAACGGGAAGACAATGCTTGAGGAATCAGCCAAAGCTCTCATCCAGAATTCAGCCGGAAACCCTCTTTTCATCATCGAGAGCTTATCCTATCTTCTGCAAAGAGGTAAGATCGAGCCTGTGGGCCAGGAATGGAGTTTTGCCTCGGTCAAGCCTGAGGACATGCCCACCAACCTCGCCGACCTGATGAAAGACCGGCTGATGCGAATGGATAAGGATGCGGTCAATGTTTTGATGCTGGGCTCAATTCTTGGAGAAAAGATAAATCCCTACCAGCTGGCAGAGATGGCCAACCTCAAGGTGCAGCAGGTCTTGAATATTCTGGTCAACGCCCGCAGGCTGCTTTTCGTCGAGGAAACGGCAAACCCGGATGAGTTTTCTTTCGCTCACCCCACGGACCGCAATGTTTTTTATTCGCTGATGAATGAGGAGGAGCGCCGCAAATACCATGCTCTGGCCGCAGAGGTAGAGGAGAAACATGCTGCTGGCTCCATCGAACGAATCTTAGGCAGGTTGGCCTACCATTACCAGAATTCGGGCCAAATGGACAAGGCGGCAAGGATGTTCTCCTCCTTGAAAAGCCAAATCGACAAGGTCTTCATCTCCAAAGATATCAGAAAAATGCTGCAGAAGAGGATACTCTCCGAATCTTTGGCCAAAGAGTCGCCTCTTAAATCCGAAGATTTGCTCAAAGCCTCTGACCTAGGAAGAGCACTGAGAACAGCCATCCAGACTCGCCGCCTCTATCCAAGGGAAAACGAGAATGTCAAGCTTTCGGCGGAGCGATTTCTTAAGCTTACCGAGTCTTTTCTCGCCGCCAAGACAGAGGTGCTTTCTCTTTCACTGACAGCAGAGACAATTCTCCTAAACGGACAACCTGTACCCGCAGCCCGCCTCGACCGCCGATTGACGGAAGACCTGTACAAAACTCTCAGCGACTACGGACTGCAAGGAATTTTGTTCTCGCGAGGGATAACTCTCGATGAAGTTGTGAAATTTATTGAGCTATTCACCAAGCGTGCTGAAGAAGTGGCGAAGGAGTGGAATACCGCTGTCGAAGAACTCAATTTGTCCCATATACTTCCTGACCGGAAGGTGTTCTTGGCCGTCAGCGAACGCAAGGTCATCCTCGAAAAAGAAAAAATTTTTGTCCCCAGCGAAGCGAAAGAAGGCGAGCCCATCCCAGAGCAAGCAGCGGAAGAGCCGAAAGAGCCGGCAACCGTTCCCGCTGAGCAAGTGGAGCAATTAAAGGCAATATTAGACAAGCTATCAAAGGAAAAACAAGAGCTGATGGAGGCCGTTAAATCTGGCGACGTTGGTCGAGAAGATTTTCAGAGAATTGCAGACCTTCTCAACAAGACAGATTTCTCTAGGTTGGAGAAAGCATTGGAGAAGGACAGAGTCGTTTTCGCCGATATGGAGGAAGCCTATCCTGAAGAAGAAGCTCGTTCTGAAGAGGCCCCGCCTAAAGAAGAAGTTCCTCCCAAAGAAGATATCTCGCTCAGAAAACCGGCTCCTCCTAAAGAAAAGACTCCTCCTAAGGTAGAAATATCTGCAGCTGTTCAACCCGATTTGAAAACTGTTAAGGAAGCGGAACAGGATATCACCGTCGCCTTCCAGGACCTTAGCTCTGAGGACCCCCTCACCAAGGCAAAAGCCGCGGCCTGGCTTTCTCAACAGGAGCCGTTAAAACTGGTTGAGCCTGGATTCAAGGCGATGGTCTCTGATATGCCGCTCAAGGCAAGGCGCCTGGCAGCAACGATTATCAAGAAGTCTGGAAACGAGGCAGTGGCAGCGATATTGAGGAAAATAAATCATGCCTCTCCAGCCTTATCGCTCATCAGAATGTTAAAGATCGCGGATGTTTTCCTCGACCACCCAAACCTTATTCCTCTAATGTGTGATATAGCTCTTCTCGGACCATCTGAGACGGTTGTCCTGGCCATCGAAGTCCTAAAGCAAATTCCAGGAAAGGAGGTCGACTCTATTCTTCTTGATATGTTTAAAGTGGCTGAGAGAAAGCCTGAGCTGGATATTCTCTCTATATTTGTCGAAAGAAAAATTCCTGAGGCTGTGCCCATGCTTCTGGAGATCATAAAACCGAAGAAAATCATGTATAAAGAATCAGAAATCCTGCTGCAGGCACAGGCTTGCAGAACCTTGGGGATGATTGGCTCGCCGGATTCCATAGAGACATTGATCGCTGTGGCCAAGCCGAGCAAGCCATTTTCTTTTAAAAAAAGCAAGCCTGATTCTGTGCGGGCAGCTGCAACCTGGGCCTTAACCAAGTTTCCTGAAGAGGAGAGAATTAAAGATATCCTCCGTCAGCTTAAAAAAGACAAGTCTCAAATGGTCAGGAAGGCTGCGAGCCTCTCTTAAGACAAACGCCTTAAATAAAATGACATTGAGAGTGAAGCGACGACTTAGTCAGATGACCGCGGCCTTCGGGCTGGCAATGACAATCTAAAAGCACTTAACGTGTTTGTTATAGCTCTTTAACTCCTTTGCTGGACCAGATGCCTCACTCCTTGCAGAAACATGTCGATCTGCTTGAAAGAGACATAGATGGGGGTTGAGACTCTTACCCCATAAGTCCCTGCCTGCTTGCTGTCCAATGTCCGGACAACAATGTTGTATTTTTCACGGACATAATCGACAATTCTCTCCAACTCAATCCCCTCCACCGAGAAAGCGGTCAGCCCGAAGATATAAACTGGATGACCAGCGCTGATGATTTTTGTCCTGGGGGGTGATGGCCTTCTCGAATGAAGCCACAATCTCATCGACACTCTTCGGCGGAAGCCCGATGGGAACTTCCTTGATCTTCACTTCAAATCTTTTTTCCTTGAGCCTCCAGGGATTGATTCCTCCGGGATGTTCCATGTTCGTCAGCAAAAGCCTGTCAAAAAGAAAAAGGAGGAAAAAAGCAAACCTGTTTCCATCTGAATCTGTTGGCCGGTAGAAAATTCCCTTGTTTTCGAGCTACCTAGCTCGTGCTTGGTGTGCTTTGGCCAGGATAATGCTACCCTCTTCGACTCCAAACTCGCGGGCCACAGCGCTGCATTTCGCCTTCAAGAAAAAAAAGATAGGACGGGTCTCATCCGATAGCCCTTCGTAGTTTCCCTGTCCCTTGCTGATGATGAGGTCTGCCTGACTGTAGGCCTTTAAAAATTCCTTGGAGCAGAACTTCAGGATAATCCCAGGCGCATCACAGCCAGAAGAGATGATTTCTGACTTTTCGCCTATCCCGGAAAGCAGGGCGTCTTCCCGCGTAGCATCGTTGATGATCGGGCTTTCTCGGACAGCATAGATAACGGGCTTATGAAGCTCTTCGATGAGCAGGCGGTCAAAAACAGTCTCTCCGGCATTATCCGCCAGATAAAGAATCTTCTTAGCCTTTCCCAGCGACCTGCAGAATTGAGGGTAATGATTGATGGCAAAATCCTGGGATAAAATCCTCTCCACATCTTCCTTCAGCTCAAACTTGGCATGAGCGCCAAAATCAATGATATTCCCGGCGATGGAGAGCCTGACTGCGGTCATCAACCTCTCTTGGGAAGACTCTATCAATTTTTTCATATCAGGATAGAGAGAGAGCGCCTTGCGGATGAATTCATCCTTTAGCTTCCGGTAAGGGTCTTTGACGCCTGTTTTGGCCGAGATGATGTGGTAAACATCCCTGCCTATCTCCGAAGGCGTGACATCAAACCGGAGTTGAGGAAGGGCGAGGCTCACCTCATTCAGTATCTCCAGTATCTTCTTCTCATCAGAAGTGACAATCTTCGAGCACTTGAGAGCCTGCAGGAAAAAGCAGGGATAGCAATCAAGCGAAGCTTTCATCTCGCCTTTATTCCATCCTCGATAATCTTGGCGTGGCTGGGGAAGGCGATATCAGGCAGCCTGTCCGCTCGAAAATACTCTGTTCGAAGCGAATCAGAGCCGGGGGAAAGATTCCCCCTGCCTTTAACCTCGTAAGCGACGATCAAAACATTCTTGTAGAGCTGGGATTTTTGAGAATAGACTCCGACGAGCCTCTTGATTTCTCCTCTAAGCCCGGTCTCCTCCTCAAGCTCCCTGAGGCAGGCAACCTCAGGAGTCTCGTCGACTTCGATGAATCCAGAAGGCAAGGCCCACTTTCCTTTGCCGGGCTCAACTCCCCTTTTGACCAGAAGAATCTCTCCTTTTCTGTTTCTGGCAAAAGCAGCTACAGAGGGCAGAGGATTCTCGTAATAAACCCAGCGGCAGAAAGGGCAGACAATTCTTTCCTTTCTCTCTATTCTTTTAAACTTTAATCCGGCGCCGCAATGAGGGCAGTGTTGATACATCATTCCTTTTTTCTAATACAAATTCTCCTGAATATTCTTGAAGAGGGATTATATCATTTATCAAGGTAAAGAAGGACAGGAAAAAAATGCTTCCCCAACAAGGACAAAAGAATCTTTGCCGATTGTCCAAAAGCCTGAAACAATAAAAGGGATGGAAAAGCTATTCCTTCTTATAGACTCTGCCGCCTTTCATCACGAACTTCACTCTTTCCAGCTCGCTGATATCCTTGAGCGGGTCGCCGGAGACAGCGATGAGGTCGGCGTAGAGCCCGGGCGAAACAGCACCGACGCTTTCAGCCCAGCCAAGCAAGTCTGCGGCGTTCGCTGTCGCTGCCTGAATGGCCTGCATCGGAGTCAATCCATAGCGAACCATGTAGGCAAACTGCTTAGCATTCCAGCCATGAGGATAGACTCCAGAGTCAGTGCCAAAGGCTATTTTGACGCCGGCTTTGGCGGCTCGCCGAAAATTTTCACGCTGCAAATCGCCGACCTTCTTTTCCTTCTCAATCAGTTTGTCGGGATAACCGAGGCGTGTGTATTCGGTGATGATGAAATCGTGGTTATAAATATCGGCCACCAAATAAGTTCCGCGCTCCCTCATCAACTCGATACCTTCATCATCAAGCAGGCTGCCATGCTCGATCGAGGTAACGCCGGCGCGAACAGCGAGCTTAATTCCCTCGGCGCCGTGAGCATGGGCGGCAACTTTCTTTCCCCACATTGCAGCTTCCTCAACAGCGGCCTTCATCTCCTCCAAAGTATATTGCGGCGCGCCGACAGACTCTTCTTCAGACAAAACGCCGGCGGTGGCAATCAACTTGACCAGGTCGGCTCCATTCTTGACTTCGAAACGAACGAGTTTCCGAATCTCGTCAACTCCGTCAGCAATTCCTGAGAAATGACTGAATTTGAGGTAAGGTGAAAATCCGACGAGGTCGTTATGCCCTCCGCTTGCACCCACGGCCAGCGTTGCCGCCTGCATCCGCGGGCCGACGACTTTCCCTTCATTGATGGCCTTGCGCAGAGCGACATCGATAAACTCCTCTGAGCCAGCATCGCGCACAGTGGTGAATCCGGCCTCAAGAGTTCGTCTGGCATAGATGTGCACTACCACCGCGGCATCAATTGGGCTCTTGCGGAAAAGGTCTTCATAGTAATTTTCCGGCTGAAAGGTGATGTGAGTGTGGCAGTCGATTAGCCCTGGAAGGACTGTGGCTTTGCCGAGGTCGATGACTTCTGCACCGGCAGGAATGGCCAGAGCCTGGCCCACGGCTGCGATCCGCTCGCCTTCGATAAGGATTACGGCGTTGCTGATGGCTGATGCGCTTCTGCCGTCAACCAAGCGGCCGGCTCGAATGGCGACGCGCCTGGGTGATTCTTCCTTCTCTGCCTGTCCCGCAGCATAAACAGCAGCCAAAAAAAATAGAGATAAAGCGACAAGCGCCAGTCCAAGAATTTTAATTTTTACTTTCATCTTTCCTCCTCATTTCTTTTTAAGCTCAAAAGAACACTTTTTATCAAATCACCTATCCTGATATACCGAAAAAATATACATCTTGAGAAAATTAACTGTCAATTAAAAAGCAGATAATTTATTAATATCCAAGCTTGGCTTTTGTAAGGGTAGCGCTCTTGATTATTGCCAAGAATGATTGATTAACGTATAATTCTGCACTTATATTTGCTAAATTTTAGATTTTTCTCAAGATAAGAGCCTATCGCCAAAGAGATTCCTTTTCGAAACTCAGTCGAATTTCTAGAATTGCATCTACGGAAAAGGGAAAAATCAATAAGATTAAAGGAAATCGCAGGCTGATGACCATAAGACAGGAAATCCTGGACTTCAGGCAGAGGTTTAAGTGGTCGCAGACCTTTGCCGCGCTCCGCAGCCGCAACTATCGGCTCTGGTTCTTCGGACAGATGGTCTCTTTGTTCGGGACATGGATGCAGACCACGGCTCAAGGATTCCTGGTTTTCCAGTTGACTCATTCCCCTGTCTATCTGGGTTATGTCGCTTTCGCCTCTGGAATTCCCACCTGGCTATTCATGCTCTACGCAGGTGTCGTCGCCGATAGAGTGCCGCGGCGGAGCCTGCTACTCATCACTCAGACGTCGATGATGATTCTGGCTTTTATCCTGGCAGGCCTCACTTTCTTCCATCTTGTCCAGCCCTGGCATATTGTTCTCTTGGCTTTTGGCTTGGGTCTGGCCAATGCCTTTGACGCGCCAGCGCGGCAGGCTTTTGTCCTGGAGATGGTCGAGCGTGAAGACCTGACCAATGCCATCGCCCTGAATTCAACCATGTTCAACTCGGCAACTGCCTTCGGCCCGGCCATCGCCGGAGTGACCTATGCTCTTTTTGGACCAGGCTGGTGCTTTACCCTTAATGGAATATCGTTCATGGCCATTATCGCTGCCTTGCTGGCGATGAAAAACCTGAACCCGCAACCCATTCCAGAGCGGAAGAATTCAATACTGACTGACTTTAAGATGGGACTGAGCTATGTCCTCTCCCACTCGATGATTCGCACCCTGATCGGCCTCGTCGGCGTGACGACTCTATTCGGCATTTCCTTTGCAACGCTCATTCCAGCCTGGACGGTAAGGATTCTACACGGCAATGCCTCGGTCAACGGACTGCTCTTTTCGGCACGAGGACTCGGGGCATTGATCAGCGCCCTATCGATCGCTTCACTCGGCCGTTTCCAATTCAAAGGCAAGCTTTTAACGCTCGGCACTTTTGCTTTCCCCGTCGGTCTTCTGACTTTTTCCCTGGTGCGCTGGCTGCCGCTTTCACTCCTGACTCTGGTCGGTGTTGGCTGGGCATCGATCCTGATCTTCAACCTGGCCAATGCCCTTGTCCAAACTCTGACTTCAGACCAGCTGAGGGGAAGAGTGATGAGCATCTACAGCTTCACTTTTTTCGGGCTTATGCCGGTCGGCGGGCTGCTGGCCGGCGCTGTTGCCGAGAAAGTCGGCGAGCCTATAACAGTCATGCTCTGGTCTTTGGTCTTGCTCGGGTCTGCTGCATCAATCTTTACCCTCCTGCCAAAGGTTCGAGAGCTCCAATAAGGCCAATAAAAAAACCTGTTTCTCTTACTAATTCTTCTTTGCGTTGCTTGTAGCCAAATGCCAAGTGGATTTTGGAGAAAAGTGATCGTGGAGAGGAGAGAATTGAATTTCGCTTTTAATCAAGCTTTTCTGCAGAATAATAAGCTTAAATTCCGACGACGATGCCTGTCAAAAAGCGATGGTCCTTTCCGTCGATGTCAAGAGTGCACTCATTCATCCATTTCAGGTTTCTGCGGAGCAAATAGCTTATGTTCAGAGTTGCCTTCTGGTAGTTAATCTCCCGGAGAGAGGATTTGACCCGGTTATAGGCGAGGATGAAGAACAAGCGTCCTCCTTCACCGTAAGGAGAAAATATGAGCTCGCCGAGATAAGCGTCTGTCTTTTGCTTTTGAGCCAGAGCCTGCTCGGCAAACATCGGGTTGTCGTCTCTCCTGTGGACATACTCAAGCATGAGCTCGACCTTTGGCAGCCTTATCCTCAGGTCAGGTCCAATGTAGCTCACGCTGTTGGCCGTCCCCTCCTCTCCTTCCTTGCCATGATAGCCTAAGACCCCGATTCTTATCTTCTTTTTGCTGAAACTCTGGGCGACTCTCCAGAAAAAGCTCTTGTATTTATCCTTATCAAAGATTTCTGGGGTGTCGATTCCATTGCCGTTAACCAACTGAAAAACAAAATCTGTCTGTGACTTTGTGGAGAAGCTTCCCATAATCCCCCGATCGTAGGAGAGGCTAATCTCGGACAGCCCGACCCTGAACTTGTAGATCAAGTATTCCTCGAAGGTCAAGCGGAGCTCTGAGGGCTTGATCGGGTCTGAGATTCGGTACTGCCCAAAAATGATTGATAGCGGAAGCCCGAAGACATTTCTGAAAGAGAGATAGGTATCCTCAAGTCCAGCGACTTTTCCTTCCTCGGTGAAGAGAAAATAGCTGTAATAAGAAATGGAGCTTGAGATGTTCCCTCCGGAGAGAATCTTCATCACAAAAGGAGACTTGATGTCAGGCTTTATGCTTGATTCAGGCTCATAATTGAGATAGCCATCAATCCGAAAGGCGAGAGGCAATTCCCTTTGAAGGAGGAGAATGGGATCACCAGTGTCGATTGTCGCCCGGGGAGGCTCCTTGTCCGGGATACGATAGCCATTATCCATGAATTCCTCGCCGAATGCCTTCAGGTGTGGGACGGGCGCATGGCAGACCGAGCAGGAATAGCCATATTTTCTGGCAAAGACAGGTATCGCTGCCGAAAACTGGGCTAAAATCAAAACACAAATAATTAAAAATAAAAGCTTTTTCATTTCAGCTCCTCTCTATAAATAGCTTTTTTTAATTTCTCTTTGCTTCTTTAAGGATATAAGATGAATTTTTTTTCTTTCAATTTTTATTATGCACTCTCATCGATGAGCGCTGGCTTTTGCTTGCCTTTCCACTAGATTATTCTGAATCAATAGATAATATTGACTTCTGTCTCGGCAGAATTGACTTCCTTGATTTCATACTCATCGGCAGGAACACCGAGAAATTCGGCAACAGATTTGACGAGCAGCCGGTAGCGAAGCCTGGCCTCGATGCGCAGCTTTCCTTCGGGAAGATTCTGGGGAAGCGTCCAGGTATAGCTCTCGATCTTAGTTTCTCTGGGACCGATTCGATAATCGATTCCCTGGGAGGCTGTGTTCCACTGGCCGATGGTCATCCTTCCTTTCGGGTCGAAGTAGGGAAGGCGGAATATCCTCTGTCCTTCCTCGATGTCATCCCGCTTCAAGCCTTTGAAGTCCTTAATGTCCATCATCATCTCGCCGATGTCCAGGTAGGCAAGTTCGTTGGAGGTGATGGTGTACTCCTCTCCTTTGAATCCTTTTTTGTCCAGGGGCAGAAGATAGCGGTTCCCTTTGGAGTCGACAGCATTCACCTCGAGCCAGAGCTGCCTTTCTTCGGCTGAGCCGGTCGGGATTTTGTGTCCGGCTTTGGCATTGTAAAGATGGACGCTGATGACTGTTTTATCGCCGGGAGAAAGCTCCTCGGCATCGGCATAGACTTTGAGCTCGATGGCTCCGCGAAGCTTCGCCAGCACATGCCCGCCGGGGAAGTTATGGTTGGCCATATCGGGCAAAGCTTCTCCCATATCCGCGCTCTTTCCGGGAGCGTGCCACATATGACAATCCTGGCATCTCACACCCTGCTTGGAGTAAGGGCCATCTTTCCATTCAAGATGAGTCGATTTCACCCAGATTCCATATGGATTTTTCTCATTATGGCATGTTCCGCAGAAATCAGGCGATTTGATAAAGTCGAGATACTTTGTCTCATGATGAGGAGAGACGACTCCTTGCCTTGGGCCGTATTTTATCTTCCCTGGCGAAAGGATATAGTTAAAATTAAAAGGAGTATCGCCAGAAAATCCGGTTACGGTGTGGCAGATATCGCAGAAGACAGACTCATTGGCCCTGGTGTTGGCTGAAGGCGGCTGAGGAGGAATATCTCCGATGTAAAGGGCTGAAGGCGCATGGCAGCCGTTGCATCCAGCTTTGATTTCGGCGACCTTCGGGTCTTTCTCAGCCTGGGGAAGAGCCAGCTTGAAATACTCAATCTCATCCCAGTGGTGGGTGTAAGCCTGGGACATCATGGTCTGCTTCCACTGCACGTAAATATCCTTATG
>Ga0315306_10000803_pt1 | contig 15108 bp, 10 predicted proteins | sample TDP1_MG_FD_203803 | JGI IMG/M metagenome (GOLD analysis project Ga0315306, IMG submission 203803) | Freshwater sediment microbial communities from Lake Towuti, South Sulawesi, Indonesia - TDP1 | ecosystem: Environmental > Aquatic > Freshwater > Lake > Sediment | place: Indonesia: South Sulawesi... | reverse complement strand
GAAGCTAAACCTATGTAAGGAGCCAACAACTCAAGCTTATTCACAGGAATAGAGACACCGCCAACTGGAGGCTCTCCTATTACTCTAGTTCCTATAATCTTAACCCAGTGAGTGGAGTGACTGTAGGTGAAGTATACAAAGGAATGAGTAATATTCTGAGTTAGAGTGTAATCTGTTTGTATACTATCGATCAGAACCGTGAAGTCTCCATTTAGCAATACTTTGGGAATTGTAACGTTGCAGAAACCAAATGTACCTGAGGATCCAGCGACGGTGAAATTGATCTGCTTCAGTGGCTGGTTAAAACCAAAATTATCTATGGTAGAGTTGCTGAATGTGATGACTGGATAAGTTTTTTCTTCCCAGATAACGCCGAAGATGATTTCTATAGGATACCCTGCGCTTATCCAAGCCAAAATCCCCCCTTGCATGTTGTAAACACTTGTGAAGCCGTTTTCATCAAGTATTAGACACGCTGCCGCGCTTCTTACTCCTGATCTACAATAAACCAAGGTTTCTTTTTCCTTATCTAATTCATCTAGTCTCCCAGCAAGTTCGTCTTTTGGTATGAGAATTGCGTTTCTAATATGTCCGTCCTCGTATTCATATAGATATCTCACATCTAGGATTACAAGGTTAGGATTTGAGTCTATCATTGCTTTTGCCGCGGAGACGCTAACATTTGTGTAAGGGTTTGCCTTAACCGATGCGATGAACCGAGTAAGCGATATTGCCGACAAAAAACAAATGAATACTAAAGCAGCTAATGCGCTCTTTCTGTTCATTTCAACTCCCTTCTCCATGAAATATTTAAAGCGTTAATTAGATAGAAAAGGCTTTCCTCATTTATGAATTAAGGAAACAATCTCTTTATGGTATAAAATTTTTTCCCGACCTAGAAAAGTGAACATGACGTAGGTAAATTGCAAGTGAATAGCTTAGCTTGTAAAGAGTTATTTAGGGGTTGCATAGATTTGTTTTGGGTGTGAATTTGGAGTTTGAAGGCAGAGACATAATATCAATAAAAGATTTCTCCCGTGAGGAGATCGACTACATTTTAAAGATTGCCCAAGCCATGGAACCCGTAGCCAAAAAAGGCTCAGATATTCTTAAAGGCAAAATCCTTGCAACACTATTCTTTGAACCCAGCACCCGCACCCGTTTGAGCTTCGAAGCAGCCATGCACAAGTTAGGAGGCTCCACAATAGGCTTCGCAGAAGCAGAAATCGCCTCTGTAAAAAAGGGTGAAAATCTTGCTGATACAGTACGCACTGTAGAAAGTTATGCAGATATAATAGCCCTAAGACATCCACTAGAAGGCGCAGCAAGACTCGCAGCCGAATTCGCAAAAATTCCCATAATCAATGGCGGAAGCGGCGCAGAAGAACACCCAACACAAGCCCTCCTAGATCTATACACCATCATGAAGGAAAAGGGAAAAATTGACGAATTAAAAATAGCCCTTATAGGCGATCTAAGATATGGAAGAACCGTCCACTCCCTCGCCTACGCCCTCTCCTTATACAACATAGAACTATACCTAGTTTCGCCAGAATCTCTTAAAATGCGGCGGGAAGTCCACCAAACGATAAAAGAAAAAATATCAGTAACAGAAAAAGCAAGTCTCGAAAAAATAGTTCCCCTTATAGATGTTCTCTATGTCACAAGGATACAGAAGGAACGCTTCCCAGACCCAGCTGAATATATTAAAGTCAAGGGTTCCCACAGAATAGACATGAAAACCTTGAGCGAAGCCAAGAAAGACTTGATAATTCTTCATCCGCTTCCAAGGGTTGATGAAATAGCTGCAGAAGTTGACAATACCCCATATGCACGCTACTTTCAGCAAGTTTGGAATGGCATAGTTATCAGAATGGCGCTTCTATCCTTAATATTAGGTGCAGTAAAATAACGTTTCAAGGCTTATGTTAATGCAAACCGATCAAAAACTGTCAAAGTGCCTACTGACCCACATGAAGGACATTTATGTAATAACCCAAACCAGCTTCTTCTGCAGTTGATACAATATGTTAATTTGCGGTTATATGTAAAAAACTCCATCTTATAGCTTTCAAAAATCTGTTTGGTTAAGGACATAAGCTCATCTGATTTATATTCAATTTCCCCAAGTTCTATTACCGTTAAATTTCCGCCAACATGCAGTCCACTTATTTTCCGCTCAAATGCTAAAGATTCTATAGGAATTTTGCCATCTTGAAGAATCACTTTGCTGACCGTCGAGTAAAATGGTTTTTCCCTTGTTCCCGAAAACCGAACTTTCGCGATGCCGTATCTTTCAATATCCAACTGCACTAATCTCTCTGAAGCTTCAAAGTCTGGCAGTATAGCCGGTGACAAACGTTTTCTCCGTTTTCTACTGATTCTATGCGTGGAAGTTTGAATATTTTGAATTATTTCTTCTGCAAAATCCAAGGTTTTTTCGCTGTCACGGATGCTTTTTTCGTAGAAGGCCTCTACTGATTCCTTTAAGCCCCCTAAGTTTATGACGCGAGAGCAATTTTCAAGTCTAACGTAGTGGTCGCCATTAACGTTTTGCATTAGAAACGGCAGCAAACCTTTACCATGATGCTTTAGCGCTCTATCCTTGATTTCTAAAGCGCGGGTTGCCATCTCAAACTTTTCCCTGAAAATTTCAAAAAACTTTCTCTTGTCCCTCCCAGATTCATATGTTATCCGCGGCAAGTTGACTGTTACACATCCCAGACACCCTGTGCGTAACGTATCAGTTTCCCAATCTCCACTCAAATCTGCTTTGAGCCTAAATCCAGAAGCAGAAAACACAGAACACTTTTGATCTTTTTCTAACAGGTTAGCAAAGTACAGTATGCCTTTTTCTAATGCCAGCTGATGAGCTTTAAGAAGCATTTTTTCTGCTTTCTCATCAGCAAATGTCTCAGAGCGTACTTTTACAATGATTTTTGGATTACACCATGTTTTTCGTACGCTCTCTTCAGCGAATATTTCAAGAATAAGCGATGCTAAGATTTGGCTTTCTTCTTTGAAATCTTCATATTTGCCAATGTATTTTCCAGAAGGGCCAAGAGCTGGCTTATCCGCTATAAAGTCTGGGAGGGTAAGCTCTAAGCCTAAGGAAGCGTCTGCATGCTGATTTACATTGGCAATGAAGAGGCGTAAAGCTTCTTTAATCTTTGTTGGCTCCACACCCTTTGCAAAAGGTGCGAGAAAGACGTTAAAGTAGTCAACTGTTTGTGTTTCACCTATTTCTTTAGCAGAATGTAAAAGAACGTTAAAGGTTATGGACAGGGCGGATTCTAAGTTTTGGGGCGGAGGACAGAAAGGTTGAAGAGCGTTTATTTTCTCTAGGTTTAGGCCGTTTTGGAGGAAAAATCTTAAATCATGCATTATCTCGCTTGGCTTTAGAATCCAAGAGCTTAAACCCCTAATATGCAGCGAACTAGACAAGTGTTCATCTGCGATGTCTCTTGGAAAGATGTTTAAAAGCGTGTACTCTTCAAGGACTGTTTCTCCTGCTGTTTCGTGTATAGATGCTGAGCCTTCAGAAGTTTTACTTTTTAAATCAACGAGTGAGGTTACTTCGTATACTGGAAGCCCCAAACGAGTGAGTTTATGGCGGTATTCCTCTAAACCTTTCTCGATTAAAATTGCGTTTGCAACCTCTCTAACGAGAGGGGCTGTTAGATACTTCGTTTTTGACTTAAGTAAACGTTTTTCAGCTTCCTTAGCCACTTTTTGAGCCAGCTCGGCAGGCATTTTCGTCTCTTTCACAAGAGAGTTTGCAATCTTGTTTGCGTCAAATTCCTCTAATGCAAATCGTGAAGTGCGAACAAGCATCTTTTTTCTTTTAAAGGCTTTCTTTTCAACTCTCTCTGCAACATCAATTACCATCTTGCCCAACTCAGTTAGGCAGTACTTCTTTGACTCAACATCTGCTTCGATCAAATCCGCCTTAAGCAAAAACTTCAAGTGATAGGCAAACCTTCCAGCATCTCTAGTCGGATTCATTTTCAGCGAACTCATCAATTCAGTATAAGAAAGAGGTCCCTTGTCAAAAAGTAAATTCAAAATCTGCAGCCTAAGAGCTGACGAAACCGCCTTAAGTATCTTAACACCACGCACACGCTGTGGAACAGACAGTCTGTTCTAGCCTCCTGGTAAAGGTATTATTTTAGAAGTAAGAGTTTAAAGGTGTTAGGGAACACTTATTTCTGTGATATCAAAAAGTAGGGTTAACCCCACGGGGCTGTCGGCTAGCATGGTCTAGGCTTGGAGACTTGGGCTCTCTAGACCCCGGTTCAAATCCGGGCAGCCCCATTAACTGTAAGTCTCTTAGGATTAACAGCTTCACTTTAGAAAGTGCTTGTAAATGGGGTGCCCTTTAAACCGCAAGGTGGCTTCTGACTTTTCTATCGTTCCACTTGGCAACCTCATACAAATTGAATTCACAATGGCTCCATCTGGAATGAAGCGAACGCCGTCTAGGAGTTCACCCTTTGTTACGCCAGAGGCCGCAAAAACTAATTCGTTGCCCTTAGCCAATTCACATTCGTTGTAAGTTTTGTCTACATCAACACCTTCAGTTTTAAGCCTATCCATCCTATTTGGATCATCTTTTCTATCCTTCCACACTTTCACAAGCATGGTCCCGCCTAAACATTTTACTGCAGTTGCAGCTATGGTTGCTTCTGGTCCGGCGCCTGCACCTATGAGGAGATCAACACCTGAGCTAGGAATGCATGTGACAACTGCCGCTGCGATGTCACCGTCAGGAATCAAGATAATCCTCACACCCAGTTTTCTAAGACTTTGCAGAATCTCTACATGTCTTTCCCTCTCCAACATTACGACAGTGAAGTTTTCAAGAAGCAACCCTTTTTCCCGAGTTACTGTTTGTACAATTTCTTCGATGGACATGTCCAAAGATATCTTGCCGATTGAATGGTGATCAGTTGCCACTTTAAAATAGTATCCGTCGTCTGGAAGAACCTGGAAGCAACCAGCAGGGGCACAAGCGAGAGCAGAAATGGCGTCTTTTCTTCCCTTTGAAGCAGCCGTACTGCCGTCAACAGGGTCTACGACAAACTCGACTTTGGGGCCTTTTCCAGTTCCAACCCTCTCCCTACGCATAAATGCTGGTGCATTGTCTTTAGGGCCTTCGCAGGAAATAACTTCGCCTTCCACGTCTGTCTGAGCTAACACAGCCCTTGAAAACTCAACAGCCTTCGCGTCTATTAAATCGGGATTACCTTGACCAATATGCAGCGCAGCTCCAACAGCCGCAGCAATTGTAATTCGAGTTAATGAAGGCGCTAAAGCCCTAAGGGAAACCAAACATACACCTCACAAGTTTAGTTAATTATTCCTTCTTCCTAAAGATTTTTCTCTTACTAAACGCAAACATCTGCTTCATAAAAGCCAATTAGCCATTGGTGGAAAAGTGCTTCGCGTGTTTAAGAATGATTTAAGGCTGCTTCTCAAATATTCTCAGCTGTTTCCATTATGCTTCGCGGTATTTGTCAGCATGTTGGGTTTTGGTCTGGTTATGCCCCTTTTGCCAATATATGCGAGAAATTTTGGGGCAACAGGAACGCAGTTAGGCCTATTGACAGCTTCTTTTGCGATAACAAGGGCAATTACAACTTTTCCAGGCGGATGGCTCTCAGATAAAGTGGGTAGAAAAAAGCCGATAACAGCGGGGCTACTTGCCTACTCTATTGTAATGGCGCTCTACGGATTTTCCCAAGATGTCAACCAACTAATACTTTTAAGAGCCCTTCAAGGCGTGGCTTCGGGAATAGTTTGGCCTATCATAAGCACGATGATCGTCGACATAGCGTCTCCTCAAGACAGAAGTAAAGCTTTAGGACTTTATGAAATGATGTGGTTTTTAGGAATGGTTGTAGGTCCAGGTTTAGGAGGCGTTTTTGCAGGTGTATTCTCGATTGCTGTTCCATTTTTCGTCTGCGGTATATTAGCTTTCTTAAGCATGATTTTGGTAGCTTTTACAGTGCAAGAGACTGCTAAAACCATCACTGTGAGCACGTCTCGGAAAAACTCCAAAATGTCTTCACAAAATAATTCCATTAAAGGAATAAAGCAACTAACACCTTACCCCATCGTCTTCTTTGGTCTTTGCATAGCTCAATACATTATAGCTTTTTCCAACTCACTGATTCAGCCCATCTTATCTGTATATGCTAACGAAGTGCTAGGTATATCTGAAGTGGGCGTTGGAATGCTTTTTACAGTTATGGGTGTTGTAACTCTTTTTATAACTCTGCCTATGGGAACGGTGGCAGATAAGACTGGAAGGAAACCAACACTTATCTTTGGTAAAATTATGGATGCAACTTCCGCATTTCTAATAATATTTTCTGGGAGTTTCTGGCCTTTGCTCCTCGTTATGATGATGCGGGGGTTTGGACGCGCAGCAATTAACCCCTCAATCACTGCAATGTTCTCAACTATAGTTACAACGTCTAAAAGAGGAAGATGCATGGGAATTTTCAGTACCTTTCAGAATGTCGGATTGGTTGTAGGCGCTACTGTTGGAGGTTTTCTTTACGAGTTTTCTTCTTCAGAAATGCCTTTTATTGCGTGCGCTCTCGTAGGTTTTATAGGGGTAGTTATAGTGTTGCTGATGGTTTCCGAACCCAAAGAACACCCTAACTTACAATTACTTGTAAATCCTTAGTGGTTTTCCCAGCATTTTCTCCTCTAGTTCTTTGATGCCCAATCCATATTGCTTTGGTAATATTCGCATTGAATTCTTGACTTTTGTCCCGCCTTTTTTAATAAGCTTGTCTTTCAACAAAATATCTGAGTCTAGGTCTGCGTACTGTATATTTTTGACTGCCGCAGCTAAGTGAGCTCCTGCCGCTATGCCTATTTCTGATTCGCCCATACAGCCAATCATACATGACATTCTTGCAGCCTCGGCAATGGCGGAGATTTTTCTGCCTTTCAGTAAGCCTCCGCTCTTCATCAGTTTAATGTTTATGAGGTCTATGGCTTCAGCTTGTATTAAGTGTAGGGCATCCTCTGGCGAGTGGACACTTTCATCAGCCATTATTGGTATGGGCGAGTTTTTTCTAACCTCTATTAATCCTTTGATGTTTTCTGCTGGGACGGGTTGCTCTGCAAATTGAATATTAAATTTTCCTATTTTTTTAAGGGCTTCTATTGCTTGCTTTGGCGTCCAGCCTTGATTTGCATCAATTCTTATTTGTACATCGCTACCAACCGATTCACGGATAAGCTTAATACGTTTGACATCTTCAATAGGGTTAACTCCTACCTTAACTTTTAGGGCTTTAAACCCTTTCTTGATAGCTTTAACAGCGTCGTTGGCCATCTCCTTTGGTGGTTTAATGCTCAAAGTTATGTCTGTCAAAACTTCGGTGCGGTAGCCACCCATCAACATGAAAAGTGGTTTACGAGCGGTTTTTCCTAAAATGTCATGCAACGCCATGTCTATAGCAGCTTTTGCAGCAGGATTTCCTTCAACAATAGAATCCATGACCTCAACGTTGTTTTCAATTCGCAAAGGACACAATTTAATCAGTTTAGGAGCGATTCTATCAAGAGTTTTGATAACTGTTTCTGCAGTTTCGCCAGTCACTCTTTCTGAAGGTGAAGATTCACCCCAGCCCATAACTCCATAATCCGTAACTATTTTTACAATAACATTGCGGCTTTCAATGCTTGCTCCTGGAGCAATCCTGAAAGGTTCTTTATAGCCCAAAGTAACAGGGTAAACTTCAATTTGTTGAATACCCATTTTTATGCACCAGAAACAAGTTTGAATAATTCTAACGAAAAAGCTTTACTGAAACTCTTCGAGAGGCTTTTTCCCAAGTTTTCTTAACCCCTTAAACTTCAGTTTAGCCGTAAGGATTTTCTCTGTTGCAAATAGTCGTGAAGCAGCGTACATTAAAAACAATGTAAAAGTGGCAACATAAACTATGCCCAGAGCAGCTGTCCAGTAATCGCCCATTATGAGGGCTTTAGATGCTATTACCGGGTGGCTATAAGGGATTGCGTAAAGAATCATTTTAAACGCTAAGGGCAACGAGTTAATGTCTAGATACATTAGGGCAAATGATGGAATGAATATAAGTGGATAAATGTAACCAATGAGGGATTGAGCGCTGCGCACATCTTCTGCAAAGGCAGACATAATAACTGCCAATGCTAATGCCGAAAGTAAGGCAACAAAAAGTGAAATCCCCAGAAGTAAATAGCCAGAAAAGGAAGGAACAAGCCCTAAAGAAGCTAAATCTATGTTTGCCCCGCTAGGAATATTTGTGGTGAAAGAACCCAGCATGTAGTTGTAGCCAATCATGTAAGCTAAAGCGCCAACTGCAGCCACCATTATTGAACCAGACAATTTTCCCATAAGAATTGCAAGACGGTCAATAGGCAAAGTCAACAATGTTTCCAAGGTTTTCTCTTCTTTCTCCATGGCCACAGATGTTGCAGCTATCTGCATAGAATAAGTAAGCAATATCATTATTGTAATCGGTAGGGCGACTGCTTGGGAAATCATCAAGCTTGAAATCGTGGCTGGGTCTATGTCTTTTTTAATATCTCCTTTAATAATGACTGATTTGTATGTGCTCACAACATCTGGCGCAACTTGTCTGTTAAATCTGTAGACTAAATTATCAACTAACGAAGAACCAACACTTTCAAATATGCTTGTGCCTAAGAAAACTCCATAGAAGTTTATGTGACCCGTTATATTTGAATTGCCTTGCCTATGTTGAGTAATGTTTCTACTGAAGCCTTCTGGAATTTCTATAAACTGTGTAACATTATATTTTGTTAACAAGCCCTCTGCTACGGCTGTTTCTGGACTTGTGTCATTCACAACAAAAACCTTAACAAAACGAGTAAGGTTTTCTATGAAAAGTTCTGACCAGATTTCTCCGTCATTGTTTAAAACTAATAAACCGGCTTTTGCAGCTTGCTCTTGCGCAGACTGCATAGAGTAACTCATTATGCCACCTAGTATTGGAAACATTAATAATGGAAGAATTATCATTCCTAATAGTATTTTTGGGTCTCTTATTAGCTCCTTAAGCTCTTTCAGTAGAAAGTTTCCGAAGCCTTTAAGCAAGCCCAACCACCTTCGCAAAAACTTCTTCCAAGTTTGCGCTTTCAAATTTTTCTTTTAATTCTTGAGGTTTTCCTTCGGCGACAATTTTGCCTTTGTTGATTAGTGCGACTTTATCGCATAGGTGTTCAACTTCAAGCATGTTGTGGCTTGAAAGCAGCACCGTTACGCCATGATCCCTTATATATCGTTTGATTATTTCTCTAACGTGATAAGCGTGCAGAACATCCAATCCGCCAGTGGGTTCGTCTAAAATGGCTAGTTTAGGCTTATTCATTAATGCTCTTGCAACAAGAAGCCTGCGCTTCATTCCTTTACTGTAGGCTTTAGTTTTGTCCCTTAAGCGTTCACCTAAACCGGTAATTTCAGCTGCTTCCTTAGCCATTTCACGAGTTTCTTCCTTATCTTTAGTGTTGAATTTAGCCATAAACTCCAAATATTCCCAGCCAGAAAGATTCCGGTAAGCGCCAGCCTCTTCTGGAAGATAAGTTATAATTTTGCGAACTTCAGCAGCATCGTGGACAACATCTAAGCCGAAAACCTTCACTGAGCCTGATGTAGGTAAAAGCAGTGTGGAAACAATACGTAGGGCAGTTGTTTTTCCAGCTCCATTGGGGCCAATAAGTCCAAAGATTTCTCCAAGCTTAACGCTAAAACTCAATCCATCAAGTGCACGAATATCGCCGAAGACCTTAACAACATCTGTTGCTTCGACAGCTAAGCTCAACTTTTGGACACCGAAGACTTAAACAAGTCAGAGGCTTTAAAAAAGTTACGTCTCACTTATGGCTAAACTCCTAATTTTGGTTGGGGGGTTGTAAAGGTTTAAACTTACGTTTAAATCTTACAGGTTGCCAGCTCGTGTGCGACAAAGCGAACAACGATTGCTTTCCTTTTTATTTCTGGCACTTGGGGCAGAAGTATACTTGCCCTCCTCCAAGACCCAGCTTTTCTATGAAAGTACCACACACGATACAAGTCTTCCCATTCATATTTGGGCCCATAGCCGGTGTGTAGCGCCCTTGATTTCCATAAAGGTCTACGAACTTATCTTTTCCGCCAAGTCGGATCCTCTCGTTAATCATCACTTTTATCGCGTCATAGAGAGCATGTCTCTCGTCTTCACTAAGCTCGGATGCTTTTCGCTTTGGGTGAATCTTAGCTCTAAAGAGAATGTCTTGAAAAGCGCTATTGCTTAAACCTACTATGACAGCATCTTTGCCTACAAGCGAGGACTTGATGTTCACTTTTTTCTCTGCTAAGTGTTTTGAGAAGCGTTCGAAGGTAAATTCTCTTACGTCTGTGGGGGAAGTCACTTCAGAAAAGTCCCGTTTATAGACATAACTTCGTTCCAGCTCATCGTCCTTCAGTGTCTGGATCACACCCATGCTTGTTAGAGCCACTGTCAATGATGTGTCATCGCTGAAGTCGAGTTTTAAATGAAACTTGTTAGGAACGGTGCTTCCGCTTTTGTGGTATAGAATCTTGCCTCCATATTCAGGCGCTAAGATAAGATTTAAGCCGAGGTCAAGCTTGATACGTATGACGTTGCCTCTTGATATAATCGATTCAACTTTCCTATTCATAAGTTGATCGAAAGCTTTTATGTCCTTGTTTATGAAACCTATTCTTTGCAGCTTCTGATAATCTTGCAGGTGAAATAACTTAATTTGTTTCTGCAAGAGTTCCTTACTCATTTGTTCTGCAAGAATCTGAGCTTCAGGAAGTTCAATACTCATCAGTCAATCACCTTTAAAATCAATCCATCAAACGATACTTAATCTTTTCCCAGAGTGGTCGATACCCGAAGACGGGGCGCTAAAGGAAAAAAATCGAGCTTGATTGTATACTAAGAAGCGACTTAATTCAGGCCTTTTTCAGAGAAAAGAGGATCTAGTGGGGCCGGCCGGATTTGAACCGACGACCTTTCCCCGGAAACAGCGCTTGGCTGTTCCTACGGGTTTCTCCTGACCGCTCCAGAACTTCTTCATCCCAGATGGTCCGCAAACCCGTTGCTTTTGCTTCTGGAGCCCGTCGTCATTCCTGCCTAGACTACGGCCCCTTTTTTGAAGGCATTAGATTAACTGTGAAGGATAAAATATATGCGTTATTCCTTACGCTTTGTAAAATAATGCTTATCTATTTCGCGTCACTTTCTATTATGGAAACGCTTTAAGTATTTATGCATAATTATTGAATAACAGGACTGTCTGCGGGGGATATTTATAACGAGAAAAGGGTTTACGGCTGATTTGCCTAAGAGATTTATTCTATACCAGGATTTAGATGGAACTACCTATGATGTTGAATTGCCATTGGCTTCAAATGTGGATGCAGAAGAGCTAAGAGAAGGCCTTGGTTTGCCGTCGTACCTCGACTTAGATTATTTTCCGATGAGAAGTGCTATGGTTACCCTCTGGGCATCTGTGAATGCACCCAAACTTCATGAGTTGTATCCGCATGCTTTTGAAAAGAGAATTAGCAAAGAACCCATTCCGGCTCTACTGTTTGGCGGAGCAGCTGTCAAGATTCATTGCAAGAGTGCAAACTCTGGAGGCTCTTTGGCTAGAGCCATAAAGGACACTGATTTCATAGTTCCCAAAAAGCAGGGAATGGAGTTTTTTAAGCTTCTTTTAAACATGGACAGAGCCTTTGGGACTCAGTACAAGTCATTCGCAACGGCCAATGATAGGCGCTTTAATACGTGGAGGCATGGCGAAAGATATAGGCTTACCACGATTAATGGCATAACTGAAGAAGGGCTTCCTAAAATAACTGTGCTGGACTTGTTTTGCGATCGTATAGATTTAAGGCATAAAGTTGAAGTTAAGGATGTTTTTGAGCAGTATAAGGAAAATCTCTATACTATAGGTTTAGAGCATTTACTGCTCTCTAAGGCTCAATTCATCCTTGACATGCCAAAAGAGAACACAGAGCAACTGAAGCAATGTGCGCAGGATTATAGAATATTGTCATACCCATATTATGCAGAGGACAAGATTGTCCTTGGAATGGAAGACAAAGATGTAAGAGACGTCTGCGCAATATTTTTAGACCATGAAATCGGAACAGGAGAAGAAAAGATAGATTCGCAGAGAATCAGAAAAATTCTGGAAAAAGATAAAAAGCTTGCTTTGACGGTGACGCTTAACCTTAAAAATCTGGTTGAAAAGTCTGATACACTTAGAAAATGGATGTCGAAAAGTGAGATTTTAACAGTAACTGACAGGATTAGTGCTCTTCTGAAGGATCTGCCAACTATTGACAAAAAATGGGGCAAGCCTTGGTGGAATACGGCCGTTGAAACGCCTATTGTTGAGTGACGCTTTGTTTTCTCCTTATTAGCTGTTTAATAGTGTTGTAGGCCTCTTTTCTAGGTATGCCTACCCTTGATACTGGCAAGTCAAAGGTCTCTTCTTTTTTATGCAGCCGTAGGCAGGTTTCAAGTTTTGGGGTGATGTGGATTGTCAAATCTGTGTAGTCCAACCATTTGCCGTCTGTTATTTTTTTTCCTTCCTTAAGTTGGAATCCTTTAGCGTTCAATACTAAGCTTACATGGTAGCGTGTTTTGTAAATTCGATGGCCGATGATGAGACAAAAGGGGAACAAAAGAATAAAAGTCAAAGGTTGAATCGCTTCTTGTATTCCAGATAGTCGGAGAGCAACTAGCAACAATGTGCCTAGAGTGAACGTTGCAGTAAAACTTTTGAGGAAATCGGGAATGTCGAAGGCTTCGAATTTTGCTTCGGTCAGTTTCAGCTGTTTTGCAAGCCCTTTTCCAAGAACATTGTTGGATGTCACCGTCTCTTTTGAAGCTAAGCTGAAAGCAGCTACGCCTACTGTTTTGTCAGCTGTATTCGTAATAGTTTCTTTTACACTTTTTTCGAAGGGTTTGCTTTGAACTAAGCCTAGAAAGATCCAATCCTCGGAACCGAACTTGCTTTTGCAAGATAGTATTATTTTTCTTAATAGTTTCGGGTCGAATTCTGTGGTTGTATAAAGAAGAAGGCGGATTTTATATTTTGGCGTTACAAGTGCTGAAAATATTTTTGAGAGGAAAAAACCTTTTTCTTGGAGGCCTCCTGAAGCATATATTGGGAACGTTATGTCGCTTATGGCGTAGTCTCTGTGGATTTCGTTGAAGTTAGCTAGCCATCTGAAGTTTCCTTTGACTATTTGTTCCTCAGCCATGTCGATGATAAAGTTTAATTCATACAAGCCTAAGGCTCCAGCAGTTTTCAATGTTCAAAGATAAAAAGAGGGGAGTATATTTAAGGCTATTCTGGCGGGATGCTCAGATATAGGGTTCGCATGTCAACGCCTTTCGTCGTATTCCGGTACATGTGATACAGATATAGCAATAATCCAACGAAGATGAAGCCCCACCAGCCAACTGCGCTAACCACATCAGCGAAGTCTGCACCAGATCTAAGAAGCGACCAAACCCAAGAGCATGCAGGCGAACTTATCATCGTGTAGAAGCAGAAGGCCGATCCTAGTGTTGCAAAGAATCCTATTCCTACCACCGTGCCTACTGAATGTTTGACAGCGGCTCTATCAAAGATTTCTTTTCTCTCCAATGGAAGCAACATACAAGAGAGGCAGAACATTGTAAGGAAGATTGCATCGTACAAATCGGTTCCGCCTACTCCAGCAAATCCCAGATATGTATAGATGGGTTCCAACTCTGCTTCAACTCCGCATGCGGGGGTAGCGAAAAGCGCTGTGAGGATTATTGCCCAAACTGGTGCGTGCCATCTTTCGCTCACGTAGGCAAATTTTTCAGGCATCATTCTATCAAATGACATGGCAAAGAATGTTCTTGAAGCGACAAGAAGGAATGGTGGAATGTCGTTGGCAACCCAAAGCACACCACCTAACGCAATCAGGTATGAGAGTATTCCCAAGTTCATTCCTCTAGCGATCATAGAGGCAATTCCAGTACTCCATGCGGCTTGGAAATTAGGAATTTGATCCAAAGCATCTGCTACCGCCGCCTTAGTGCCAAGAACTGCTCCAGCCGCCTCTGTGGGTGGATAGCTTAAGTAGGCATATGATTGGAAGAATCCCCACTGATGTCCATTAGCGTCTGTGTAAGCCGGAGCCGCGTTCATAGCGGATATTGCAGAAAGTGATGAAGCAAGTAGGTAGACTACCATTATCAATAACCCTGCTGTTAAGAGCACCATCGGAAGCTTCTTATTTGCCTCTTTAACTTCGCCAGCAAGGAACGTAGTTGCATACCATCCCATGTAAGCCCAGAACGCACCAAGAAGGGCATACGAGAATGCATCAGAGAACCCAACCATATTTTCGACCATCTTAGCACCCACAGCAAGATCAATGATTTCGGTTGGGGTCTTGCCCATGACATCTTGCACTCCGGTTGCAACTACGTTGGGATCCATTGCACCTGCCGCCCACATGGCGAAGAAGATAATCGTGATTATCGCGGGTATATAGAACATTACCTGCAACAGTCTACCGTACAATTTTGTGCCTAACAAGGCGAGGATTGCAAATATCCATACCAGTGCTATACCGCCGACGAAGAGTCCGACTGAACCACCCAAAGACACGCTTGTTGGTGCCATGGCAATGCCGAAGAAAATTTGGATCCCTCCAAGGACAGCGGTCGCGATCAAGCCGAAGGAAAATGCTTCTGCGAGGAACATTACCCACCCTGACATGTAGCCAGCTACAGGGTGTATTACTCTAGAGATTGTGACATACCCACCGCCAGACCTTGGCATGGCAGCTGCAACATAGCCAGCTGCATACCCTGTTATAAGTACAACGAAGCCGCCAATTAAGAAAGCCCAGAATATTGGTGGAAGGCCAAGTGGCATCATGTCCGTTGGTAGAGGAGCCGGTCCAGTGTATTGGAAGGCTCTTTTCTGCCAGCCTAAGCCTATGACATGGCTCATGATAATGATGACACCCAATGTAAAGCCTATTTCTCTCACAAGTCCTGTAGCTTCTCTAGCGAA
>Ga0315306_10000801_pt1 | contig 15113 bp, 23 predicted proteins | sample TDP1_MG_FD_203803 | JGI IMG/M metagenome (GOLD analysis project Ga0315306, IMG submission 203803) | Freshwater sediment microbial communities from Lake Towuti, South Sulawesi, Indonesia - TDP1 | ecosystem: Environmental > Aquatic > Freshwater > Lake > Sediment | place: Indonesia: South Sulawesi... | reverse complement strand
CTAGAACAAGGACGCATAAGGAAGGCGAAAGCATGACCATCCTAACTGGAGAGGGCGACGGCATAATAGGCAAACGCATCGTTTACATCGCCAGGAGAGTCGCGGGACCGAGACTCGTCATGAAAGGCGGAAGACACCGCGGACTAGAAGGAACCCTACACGACGCCGAAGCCTACATCGACATAGCCGTACAAAAATAAGTCGTTTGGACATATATCGGTCTTAGGAATGTTTCTACGGTTGAAACAACCGCTATATTAAGATTTACGATAAGCTTTATTTGCCGAGCAGCTGCCGGGAGTGCGGTCGAGAAATTGCTGCGCGCTGAAAAAGTCTGGTGTCACGTCGTCCTTCGAGAAAGAGAGGTCAATGCAGTTGAGAAACTCGGAAGGCTCAATCTCATCCCCCACAGCACGCGCTTGTCACTCCAAATCGCCTACCTCAAAGTGGGCAACAGCATGCTAAAATCACTCCTAAAAACCAAGGTTCGCCCAGAAGCCCTCCCAAAGTGATTTCCGCTAAGAGAAGGCTGTATCTCCTCCTCCGTGCCCCAAACCGAAACCCCTCTCGACCCTCTCCTCTATCCCTCCTTCTTTAGCCTCCTCAGAACTCAGCGCCAGTCGATTAGGATTTTGTTGTAGGCGTCGTTGAAGCCCCAGCCGTAGCCAAACGAGGCGATGAACACGTAGAACAGGCTTGTGGGCTCTGCTGGAACCGTGATTGCTGGAAAAGCCAGCACCGCGACGACCAAGCTGTGAAGAGGGCGCAACAACCCGTGACCAAGTATCTAGAGCTCCACACTGGAACACTCTCGCCCTTCTCAGCCGCCCTTCTCACCTTCTCCACGTAGGGCAGCAGCGTCCGCATGACCACGGCCAGCAGCACACCAGCAAAAGCCACGAACATTCTTTCCATGGTGCGGCTCACTCCTCCTCGACGGACCTTTGAGAATACGGAGACTCGCTCAAGTCGAAACCCAGCCTGACCAGCATGCGTCTGACCTCCTCGGCGCTCACGTAGCGAACGCCAGACTGAGCCGAGACCTCAGCCAATCGCACGACGTCTCCAACCCCGACCTCGGGGCGCTCGGGCAAGCCCCAGACGAGTCGGCACTCCGCCTTCTTCGAGTCGAAGCCCATCTGACCGACCAGTGGGGCGAAAATCTCCCGCTCGACCACCCGCTTGATGAAGCGCTGCAGAGCCATGACCTTGCGCTCAGCCATGTCCAGGGCGGCGCGAGCCGAAGCCTCGGTGAAACCAGGAGTAGTGAAAAGCTTAGGCAGAGGTGTCTGCCCGCCCAGATAGAGCTGGTTCAAGACGTGGTCTATGTACGCCTCGTAGCGAGCCCTCGGGTCGACAGCCACTGTCTTGACGTCGGCGTCGCCCCTGTCGTAGACGAACCTGGCGCCAGCCTTTGGCTTAGCCCTTATCAACCGCTGGTACTCAACTAGCCTCTCGGCGCTGACGCCTGGAAAGAGCCACAGCTCGTCTGGTCCGGCGTATTTCTCGAAGATTTCTGGCATGACCCTTTCTAGGCGAGCCTTCATCTGTAGGAAGCTCTGTCGGGTCTCGCCGTTGAAGCTCAATTCCTGCAGGAGGACTTGGAGGAGGCCGACGCCGAAGGCGCCGAAGTTGACTGGGTTCCACCTGAAATGGATGATTTTCTCTGGCTGGAAGACAGTTTTGACGCCGCCGAAGGAGTAGTTGTACCGTTCAACCTCGCCTTGCTGATCGCGCTGGACAGCCCTGGCGTCGTCGAAGGCTGTTATGGGCAGGATCTTCAGGTTTTCGAGATGGTCTGGTTCGATTTTGAGCCAGAAGCTGTTGCCGCAGGCCACTATCTCTCTGGCGCCTGTCTGCAGCAAGCCGTCTAGGTTGACCGCCTCGCAGAAGTCGTCCACCGCCTGTTTGGCTTCGTTAGCCTCCGTGTAGTTTTGGTTGACGGTTGTGAAGAAGCCCATGCCCACCGCCTGATCAGCCAAGAAGTCCACGAAGGCCTTGCAGGCTGGGTCGCGCTGGTAGGCTGTCATGACGTCGGAGAAGCTCACGGCTGGGGACTCTGCGGACGTGACGGGCCAGGCGGGCAGCAGACCGCCACCGCTGTTGCCGCCAGCTGTCTGTCGCTTTGCCTCTCTGTATAGTTCTTTGACTCTTTGGAGGATGGTGCTCAAAGGAGGCTCGCCGAGAAGAAGGTGAGGATGATTGTGGATTTAAGTTGGGATTGGCTTGGGGGCGGAATATGGTTTGTCTGCTGAGGCTCTTCTGGGCGTCAAGGTGTGGTTCAGGTAAGGCGGGTCTGGAGGAAGCAGCTCTATCAGCACTCTACCCTTCTCTGTGAGGCGGTAGTATTTTGGGGGTAGGAAACCGCTGGTTTCAACGCGGTCTATCACCAGGAGGTCGATTGCCAGACAGTAGCGGAGGTACCTGTAGATCTTCTTTGTGTCGAATCTCCTGCTTTCATGGTAGATCTGATATACGTTTCTGGCGCCCCTTCGGAAGAGGCACAGAAATCGGATGACCTCTAGGAAGTCGCATGCGCGGCTGCCCCTCGGGCGACCCTCCCTCAAACCGTAAGCTGAGATTCGATTTGACATTTTCGCGCCTGCTCCGCAGCCTATCCTAAGGAACATGGAATCATGGACGGCTCTAATGAGGATTTTTTACAAGTAGGCGAGACTCACGGTCTTCTCCAGAGTTTTTCTTAGGCAATAAAGGGCGTTAGGGAGAAGACGCTTCTTCGGGTAGATATTTAAGGCGATGAGACGTTTTGGTGTAAAAGTCGCTGTCTTTCCGCTTGGGTTTGAGTTGGTTTTGTCGGGCGTAAAGGAACGTTTTTCTTCGACAAGAAACGCTAGCGCGCGCTAATCTGAAGATCATAGTAAATAAGTCTTTTAAATTAAACACATCTACAAACTATGAGGAAATCGTTTTGTCTAGGTTGAATCAACTCTTGAGGGCAGATGAGAAGGTTTTGTGGAGTGGTAAACCCGTAAAAATGCCCTTCATAATCCCGAGCTTGGCGGCGGTTCTGCCAGGATTGTTTTTCATGGGCTTCTCCATCGTTTGGATGATGATGGCTTCACAGGCGCCAGGCGGTTTTTGGCTTTTCGGCTTGATTTTCTTCTTTGTAGGATTTGGAGTGAGTTTTGGTACACCGATATGGCAACTCATGAGGTATCAGAATACGGAATACATGATTACGGATCAACGATTAATCACCCAGACTGGCGCCATCGGGCTGGACACCAGGTTTGTCGATTTGGACAAGATCCAAGAGGTCTACGTTCGGGTCGGTTTCATTGACAAGACGTTCGGAACAGGAACTGTGCTTGCTGTAACCGCCGGGCACGTTTTCGTGGATCTTTCAAGAGGACCTGGGGCTCCCGTGCGCCCTAGTCTTGCGGCTTTGAAGGAGCCGTATGAGGTCCAGAACATACTTCAGGGAGCCATAGTGAAAGCGCGGAAGCCTAAGGATTAACACGAGATATCGCGCGCTATTCTTAAGTATAGGCTACAGGGAGAACAACGCCACAGACCCGCGTGAACTGCTAATGCTCTTGGTGTTCTCCGCTTTTTAGTGTGTTAATGAACATTTCAAGGAATCGAGTTGAGTCGACATCAACGCACACATTCATGTTAGGCGGTCTTCTTCCACCCTCCGATCCGGGCCGTAGGTCTCCCACAGTCTCTCCGTACGTGATTTCGCCCTTTGTCTCGACATCAACGAATATCGGGCGAGTCCTGACCAAGGTTCTGTCGATTGCCACACCAACAGCTAATGGATCATGTAGTCCGCATCCATCTACATTCACGACCTCTTTGTAGAATCTCATGTAATGCTTCACAATCTTTTCAAGGAATTTCGTCATAGGCGTTTCGGCTTCCAGAATCTGATTCAAATGCCCCTCTTTTAGAAGAGTCTTCATCGTTACATCCAAGCCCACCAACGTTATTGGCATTCCTGAGTTGAATACTATCCTAGCAGCTTCAGGGTCTGAATGAATGTTAAACTCGGCCTCACTAGTGACATTTCCAGCGACGGTGACTGCACCACCCATTATTATGGCTTCTTTCACGTTCTCTGTTATTCGTGGTTCTAGCGTTATCGCGATGGCGATGTTGGTCAGGGGTCCAACCGAAACTAGAGTTATTTCACCCGGGTTTTTCATTATTGCATCTGTGATGAAATTTACGGCATGGATCGGTTGTTCCTTTACCTTTGGGAGCGGAAGATTTGTATTTCCCATTCCGTCCCTCCCATGAACTTCGCTGGTCGGCTCGAAACGTTTGATGAGAGGCCTAGCTATGCCTTTGGCTACTGGAATATGCTCATGTCCCGTTAGTTCAAGAACTCTCAGAGCGTTAGCAGTAGCTAAGTCGATTCCTATGTTTCCACTGACGGTGGTTATTCCTTCCAGCAATACTTCTTTAGACTTTAGGGCAAAAAGAATAGCCATAGCATCATCGATTCCGGGATCGCAATCAAGCAACATTCTTATCAATTTATGACCCTTGCTATCTTGTGTGCACGAATTTATCCTTTTCAACCGTAATCTTGTAGACTATTCTCTCGTCTATGGATTGCTTCTCGGGGACCGTCTGGGCGGAAATCTCGATGTATTTACCAGCTACGCCGGCGGTCAGCTTCTTGTAGAGTATCTCCTCCACCTGGAAGACTCCAGCGGAGTTTGTCATGTTGATTGTTATGCCTATTGGTTTCTCCCTTCCCTTGGCTATCTCTACCTCTCCTATGGACATGGCGGAGACGCAGTGAATGTTTACATTCCCCATCTCGTAAGGCGTGCGTCCTCTTCCCTTAGTCATGTCGGTCCCATCAGCTATCTTCACCAGGCTGGCTTCTAGAGTGTAGCTTGGTATGGATTCCATGTGAGTGTAGATGCAGTGCAGAATAAAGCCCCGGATTATTCCCCTCTTCCTCTCGTCGAGGTATATCGGAGTTATCACATCATCCAGTATTGGTATCGCCAATATCTCGCTGTGTAAGTTGTGATCCGACCTGTTCACCTGGTTACCTATGTCATGAAGGAGTCCAGCCAAGAGAACAATGAGGTGCGCGTCACCCAGATCTCCGCTCTCGACGAGTTCTCCCCACTCTGAAGTCTCTTGTGTCGCCCTAACGATGTCGGGTTGCACCCCAGCCTCAAGCAGAAGATCCAGCATCTTCAAGGCGTTAGCGGTCACTACCTTCGCATGAATGTCACCGTGGGCGTTGTATCCCATCTTGGTTACCGCAATGTAGTCAGCCATGTCCCACTGAGCCGTCATAAAGGAATCATCGCGGAGTTTATCCCAGACTCCTTGCGTCTTCGGATACTTCGATACGATATTATCGATGGTTTCTTCAGACCGCGTGAGCAAGGACGCATCTATAGCCTCTCTCCACTTACGGATTTCTTCAACCGATAACATCACCATCACCCCCTATACCCCATATAGTAAACGGATAATTCATTTATCTGTAACTGCTTGAGTTCTTTCCGTAATCAATCTTCATTAATTCTCCCACTTCTGCACAGAATTTTCTGTTTCCCGATTATGCGCGCTGAGCGATCGGTGAAGCGATTCAGGATTCGATGCTGAAGGCTTTTCGAGAAGAGGAGGGAAAAGAAGCCTTGCAGGCGTTAACGTAAGGTGTAATAGCCGCCTTTTGAGTAATTATTGTCGAGGTCTCATTGGGCAATTGAAGAAGCATGTTAGGTTAGTCGCGGCTGCGGCTCTGATTGCTGAGGGACTAGCGCTAGCGAGCGCCATTATTCTACAGAGTATTTGGGCTGTGGTTGTTGTTATTGGGTGTTCAGCCTTTAGTCTCTACTGCTTTTATGTCAGACGCTATCAGAAAAAGCAGCCGCGATATCCATTAGTGCCGCCGGAGGGAAAGGGAGACATCTACTTTCCCAGAACTGACATCCCACGACCGATACACGAGGACTTTCGCAGGATGCAGGAGAGGAAACGAAGCCTCGAAAGGATAAGAAAGATGGTGCGCAAGAAAGGCAAACCGACGAAACAAAGATGACATTGGGATTTTTGTGAACCAAGAAGGAGTAAAGAGCACAAGACACGAGCGCAATGGCTAAGCATAAATTCTCAGGGCAACAATCATAAGTTCACAAAGAATATGGGGGTGAAACATTGGCTGAAGGGATCTGCCCAGCGTGTGGGGCCAAGATGAAAAAGAAGGAAAACGATGTCTATGTTTGTCCAAAGTGCAGGGGAGTTTTTCTGCCCGAGAGCATTTTTGGCGTAAGATGACCGTGTCTGAGTTCGTCTAACCGTTGATGTTCCCAGCACCAAATCGATGATTCTGTCTTCGCTTGGTTCTTTTGATGCCTTTTCTTTATTTTTGTGATGCGCTAGCGCACGTGAGCAAAAAAAGGCATTATTCTGTGGACACGGGTTTTGGTGTCCGCGTGATTGTGAGCGCGCCTCTTTCGTGTTGCGCCTCTACTCGCAAATCTTTTTCTAGGAAGGGTTTTAGGAGTTCGTGAAACTCCCTGGGGATGTTTAGGGAGTAGACTTCATAGGTGTAGGTGGATTTACCGTAGTACCTCTTCTTCACCAGACGCCTCTGCAGCTTGACCATGAGGCTCTCCTCGATTTAGTCTGCGGTGCATGGGTTTAAAAACAATGTGAGCGGTCGTATAGCCTGTTACTCAGTGAGAGGTGGGTGAAACTGTCTGATTTTTCTTTTATCAGCATTTTTTAAGTCGAAAATGAATTAATGATGTCTTTCCTTGAGACTTTGTGGACGATAGTATGCATTAACCTTTTATGCAGTTTTTGAGAACATAAGGGGAATTGTAACCGAATGTGGATTCGGAAGAGGAGGTGAAAAGCAAGCATGAGTGAAGAAGAGTGTCCAGAGTACGGCCGCTACTCCGCAAGCCTCATGATACTAACATCAGTTATAACTAGCATCATCTTCATTGCGTTAACTCTGACTCTGTTCTTGGCAGACACCACCAACGGCATGGTTGGAATCGTTCTCTTCCTCCTATACGTCGCGATGACATTATTCACCTTCGTAACAGGCGAGAACTTGGCAGCCGCCTTCATCTACACTAAACCTAAGCCCCAAATCACAACTCGGGAAAAGGTTGTCGACGCCCTTTTCCTAGCCGCAGTCTTGTTGTGGTTGTTTGCGGTGGACTTCATGTTCCTAGTCCCGACGCCTCCGCTCGTTTACCACTTCGCAGCCTCAATTACCATCACCGTCATAGCCTACGCTGCAATGGTGGCATACACATTCATGGCGACATGGAAACACAGATAGCAACAAAACTTCTACTTCCACCTTTTTTCTATCTCTAAGCTTTTAAGATGAAAGACTCACCCTTCTTGACCTTCCCCACACGCCGGATGCTGGACGGAAAAGCCAAGCGTGTTTAGGACGCTAACTTCACGTTTTAAGCGTGCACATCGCCTAATTTTTCGGTGACTCATTCCTTGCCCTGGGAAGAAGACGACGATTTTGTTCGTAGCGGACACCGTGGTCAAGAAGAGTTTCAGCCAAACACTTTTCGCACCGTCACGCTGAGTGAGGAGGAGGGAATCAAGGCTGTTATTGGCAAGCCAAGAGGCAAGCACACCACAGAGGTCGTGAGCTACCTCTTCGACAAAAAGAAGGGCTGGACCACAAGCAAGGCTAAAGCATGGTTCGAGGAACACCAAGCCAAGACAAAAGAATCTTTCTCATGGACGGGCGACATCAAAGAGTTCTTCGGTCTAGGCAACCTCATCCGCGGCAAGGCGCTGCACCCAATGCGCACCGTCCATCCAAACGAGTGGCCAGAGGTCCGCGAATACCTGGAGGAGGAGCTGAAGAAGTCGGCGCACACGCTGGCAGGCAAGCCCCTTCTCATCGACCATCACGGGCGGTTGAGGGGCGAGGTCCTCGGAGCCCAATACGGCGACGGAGCCATCGAATACGTGGCCAAACTCGACGACCCAGATGTACTCGGTAAAATACGCGACGGTAAAATCAGGCACTGCTCGGTTGAGTTTGAGTGGAAGCAACTCGACAGGGTTGACGGCGTCGCTCCAAGAAACATCACCTTCTCAGGCTTAAGCCTGCTCGAAAACTTCCTCCCCGGCGACCCTCAAACCAACGTTGAAATCTGGGAGGGAATCATCGCCGAGCTGAAGGAGGCTAAGGATGTACGTAGTCATGTTCATAAGGAACAGGCTGGCGCGGAACCGAACGAGTTTGTCTTTTATCTGGTTCGAGACCCAGCCGCCTTCTTGGAAGAGAGATTCAGCACTGTCTGGGTTGACCAGACCAATGGAATCCAGGGCGTTTACGGCTACTTACGCGAGCAGACAGACTCTCCTCACCCCATGGCTCTGCTCTTTCTGAAGGCGAAGGGCTGGGACACTGCAAAGGTTAGGGAGTGGCTGGAGAGGCACCCCCAGTACGTGAGGCAGAGCCAACCGCAACCAGCCCCAACACTTCTAGGCTATCAGAAGAGGCAGCCCCTAACAGAGGCTATTCTTCCATCCGAGACTCAGCCCTCTACACCCCCCCAGGTCAGCAGAGCCGAAATCTTGGCTTTGATTCCAGACGAGCGGGTCTGGAGGAGCTGGAGCTACGGACCCCAGACCTTCATCCGTCAGCTCAGGCACAAGCTGGAGAGTGAAAGCCATGAATGAGGCTGAGCGTAACAGTCATTCAAGTGACCGGCGCGTAAGCCACGACGAAGTGGCTGAAGCCGAGAACCAAACGGAGGAGAAAACAGAGTGACAGACCTTTGGCCGGACGCGGAGACTGGCGAGCTGATAAGCGACGGTGTGGTCCTCAGCTTCGAGGCTGCGGGCGCCATAACCAAGGGCAAGACAGTCTACTTGAGCGCAGACATGAAGGTCAGCCAGTGCACGGCTGCAACCCAGTACGCCATAGGCGTCGCCCTGAAGACGGTCGCGGTCGGCGAGTTCTGCCCTGTCTGTGTCCGAGGCGTGGTGAAGGTCGCGGCTGGAGGCGCCATCTCACGGGGCGCTCAGGTTCAGACAGACGCCTCAGGCAACCTCGTCGTGTTGGCTGACGGCTCAGCCACGTACACACCAGGGGAGCTGCCGGACAGAGTGGCCAGAGCGCTGGGCGTGGCGCTGCAGACCTTTGCCAACGGAGACGCCGGCTTGGTCTTCGTGGACAAGGCTTAGAAAAAAGAGGCGGAATGAGAGCCATGGAAGACAACAAGAATGGGAACGTCCTGAAAGAGGCGATTCTGAAAGACCCAGAGCTAGGCGACTACCACTGGAGCACGGTGATAGAGAAAGCCAAGTCAAACCTGTTCACAGCCCGCTACTGCTCCAGCCTCATAAACGAGGGAATCCTGAGCGACATGGCTGGCGCCCTGGGCAAGATGCACGACGTGGTCGTCGAGGCGGCCAAGCCGACGCTCATCGGCAGAGAGATGATGTGGGTGCTGCCAACAGACCAAGCCCTAGTGAGGTTTCCGAAGGCAAGACTTGGAAAGGCCAAGCAGACGGCGGAGTTCGCCGAGACCTGGTTCTATCCCGAGAAGAGGGACACGACTGACGTGCAGGCGACAGTCGAGATTCGGGCTGGGGGCGAGTGGAGCAAGAAATACGTAGAGGACGCGAACTGGAACGTCATGGAGCGCCAAGCCATGGAGGTGGGCAGAGCCATAGGAGAGCTGGAGACGGAGAAAATCTACAGCCTATACACGGGCATAGCCGCCTCAGACCTGGCTGGCGGAGCCGAGGTCGGCGGCGCTGGAACCCTCAACTGGGCTGGCGTTGTCAGCTTCTGGAACACCGTACGCAAGGAGAACTTCAGCGCGAAGGTGCTCGTGATTCACCCGGAACAGGCGGCTGACCTCTGGCAGGACGACAAGTTCATCCACAGCTTCTATTTCGGCAAGGAAGTGGACGTGCGCAGAGGCATCTTGGGCGAAACCTATCTGGGCATGAAGATTCTGGTGAGCACCAAAGCCACGAATGGCACGGTGATAGCCATCGACACCGACGTTGCAGCCGTCATGCTGCTGAGACGTGACATACTGACCGAACCCTTCGAGAACCCCCGCGAAGACCGATACGGCATAGTCGCCAGCGAACGCATCGGCTTGGGCGTGTTGAGGAGCAAGGCGGTCGCCAGAGGAACAGGCTGGTAGCCACAATACTACGTACATGTACGTAGTAGCCTCAGCTTCCTTTTTTTGACTTTTCAGGCTTCCGAATCGGGTGATGTGACGTGTCAACTGAGTGGGGTCGTTACGCGGAGGCTTACAGAGCCATACACGACGCTATGCGAAGCGCCTTAGCCTCCCCGCCTGAAGGCAAGAAAGTCACGAAGATTGGTGTCTGGGAAGACGCGAACGGCAGCATAAAATACTTGAAATTCTATGACGGCGCTGAGCTGCTCTTCACTCTCACTGTTAGTGACGCTGGCGAGGCTGCGTCGGAAACGTGGAGTATAACAAGGAGCTGATAATGTGGCTGAGGCGACGCATCTTCTCGGTTTGCCGTTGAAGCACAAGCCTAGCGACGTTAAGCCACAAGGAGCAGGAAGCGGTTTAGACGCGGACAAGGTTGACGGCTTGCACGCCTCCGAGCTTGGAGGAGGAGGTCCACATGCGGCTTCACATGAAACGGGCGGAGGCGACAAGGTTCACTTTGCGGATTTGGAGCGCTCCTCAACAGATGTGACTCTCCACGATTCTCTGACTTCCGCGCCGCACATTAGTCAAGCCGAGAAAGATAGGATTCACGACCGTCTCCACACCTTAGACTCCGTAAACGACCACTCGGGAGCCATAACCGACACTCAGCACGGCTCGAGGGGAAGCGGGCTTCACGCCGATTCTCACGCGAGGCAACACGCCTTGGGCTCCTCGCTCGATCACACGGGTTCTGGAACAATCAAGACAACCTTGAGCTTTGCCGTCGTTGGGACACTTTCAATTGGAACAGATAAAGCTCCGACTCTTTTAGCTCCATGTTCCCTAACGATTGTGAAGGTTAAACTGGTTGTTAAGACTGCTCCTGGAGGACAAGCCATAATCGTTGACGTAAACAAAAACGGAACCACAATTTTCACAACTCAGGGAAATAGACCTCAAATTGCCGCTGGACAAACAACAGGGGATTCAGGCACTCCAGACGTGACGGGTCTTGCCGAAGGCGATAAAGTAACCATTGATGTTGACCAGGTGGGCGCGTCGCCAGCAGGCGCCGATTTGACCGTTGAAGTTGTGTGCGACCAAACGGTGGTGTTCAGTTAATGCCAGTTGAAACACTGAGACCAAACGCTGTTGGAGATGTTACGCAGCTGTCTGCTTATCCTAATCCGCCGAACTGGGCTTGCGTGGATGAAGCAACAAGCGATGGTGACACCACCTATGTCTATTCGCCGATGGTCTACGCTTGGTATCGAGACCTCTACAATTTTCCCTCTCCACAACAGATAGGTGCGGGAGACACGATCAACAGCCTCACCATAAAAATCAACGTTAGAAAGACCGATGCAGCTGGGGCGGCTGTGGCGAGAACCCAACTGAAAACGGGCGGAACAGAATACAATGGCACAACCCAAGCGCTAACGACAACCTACACAGTCAAATCTCAAGTCTACACCACCAATCCCAAGACAGGCTTGCCTTGGACTCTCGACGATATTATCGCAATTCAAGCGGGCGTGGGCTGCAGAACCGACATTGAATTAATTGCTTCTGCAAGGTGCACTCAGGTGTGGCTAGAAGTGGATTACACAGTTGCAGCGCCACCTGCAGCGGGAATACTTGCACAGATTATATGAAGTGAGTTGTAAATGACTGCCAAAGTCGGCTATGCACGAGGCGTCTGCCCAGTCTGTGGTCGCCTGCTCACACGACGGAGACCCGCCGACCACGCCGTCTGCGACTGCTACCGCTTCTGCCCCCTCTGCAGTCCAGCCTACACCGTTCCCATGACTCCCTACGCGCCGGACCTGACACCGAGTACATACCGCAACGAGGTGGCTCAAGACGTCAAAGGCGGTGGAGCCGAACCGCCCCAATGGACGATTGAAACACTTTATCTGTGCTACAACCACACGCCGCCATACTACAGCAAACAAAAACCAATCGAAGTGAGGCTGAAGTGAACAACAAAGGCGCCAATCGCCTAAACGAGGAGAAGACCCAGCTCCAGACTCGGTTGAAGATAGAGGGAACCATAGACAGGGCTGTCTTCGAGGAGTTCAGGCACATACTAGCCCAAGAAGTGGAGCAGGCGGAGACAGAAGACAGAGCAGAGCCGACAGTGAGCCAAGTCCTCGAAATGCTGCTCAGAAAAGGCATAAAAACATACAAAACCGAGAAAAGAGAAAGAAAGCCACAAACCCAGCAAGCACAAAAACTCTAGGGTTCCTTTTCAGTCGGTAAGAAACATCAAACATCTCACCTGCAAAACGTCAATTCCTTTTTTATAAGTCAATTCTCAGATATCCCTTAGCTGTAAGTTAGAATACTTATGGAGGAGTTTTTCGTGAACTGGAAGATCACGCTCATCTCTTTTATTGAAAATTTCAGAAAACTCTCTGAGCACCCACAAGAGAGGCTCTCTGAAATCGGATTAAAGGAGGGGATGGCCTTTCTAGATGTTGGATGCACTTTAGGGTTTTATTCGTTTCACGCCGCCTCCATCGTTGGCGAAAGAGGTCTTGTCTACGCCCTAGATATAAACCCAGATTTCATAGACTACATCTCGAAGAAAGCGAGCAGAGAAGGGAAAAAGCACATCAAAACCATAGTAGCCAATGCACAAGAAACTGGTTTACCTCAGAAGAGCGTTGATATCGTCTTCCTGCATTTGGTTCTCCATGACATCGAGGACAAAACCAGGGCAATAAAAGAATTTAACAGAATCTTAAAACAAGACGGAAAACTGGTTATCGACGAAGAAAACGTGATGCCCCTTGACCTAATCAAGAGGTTGGCGGAAGATTCGGGCTTCAAATTCTCTAAACGCTTAAGAAAGACCATTCAAATCTTTGAGAAATAGGAGCCAACGAAAGGTGAAGAAAGCCACACTAGAAACTCCTAACTAACATCCCTAACTCTTCAGCCTGTGAGTTTACGAACCAAAGGGCAAAAATATATTTTCCCTAGGTTGTCCGACATGGTTTAAGAGGTTGAGGCGCTCGCTTTTTGGTTTGAGTGTGACTTGTGTGGCGAGCGTTTCGGCTGATGATGTTCGGGACACGCTCAATCTCTCCGCTTCCGACATCGCTGACGCTAAGGTTTTGAAGATGGTGAAGAAGGCAGAGGTCACGCTGGAGCTGGAGACGAATCGCAGCATAGACTACAACGACTGCACGGACGAGGAAGCCCTCTTCATAACCAACCTAGCAGCCATCTACGCCGTCTGCTACCTCACAGGAGGCTCAGCCACGGGGCTCAGCTTCACTGTTGGAAGCCAACACGTAGACTTGCTCGAAAAATCGCCTCCACTCCAAGCCCTACAGCAGGAGGTCGAACGCATCCTGAACCGAATGAGAGGCGCCACACTAAAACGCGTCTAAAAGAGAGAGGAAAAGCCAGCATGACACGCTTCGAACAATTCCTACAGCGAGAAGGCGAAGACGTAACATGGCACAAGAGGCAGGAAGGCGCTGTGGACCCCGAAACGGGCGACCGCGCTGTCACCTGGGCAACCGAGACCATCATGGCTGTGGTTCAGTTGGTCTCAGCCAACGAAGTCCTAGCGGAAGCGGGTCACACGAGCCAAGACTACGTCCGTGTCTTCGTCACAGCCAACATACAACACAGAGACAAACTAACCTGGAGAGGCTCTGACTACGAGGTTCTCCCACCTGAATCAGTTCACTTCAGAGGCACACTCGAATACCGCACAGCCATGTGTAGGAGGTTCAACACCTAAAATGCCGCTCGCATGGGACAAAAAACTCCAGGTTGCGCCCGGACAAGAAACCAGCATAGTCACGTATCAGGTTGGCGCCGGCGAACTAGTCAGCCTCGACGGGTTCACAGCCTTCGGCACGTGCGCGGGCATATACCGCCTCTACGTCGACAGTGACGTAAGAGCCAGCTACATGACAAGCGAGGCTGACAGAAACGCCTATGTCGTCTTCCGAACCGAGCACATCTCGGGACCCAAGACCATCACCGTGAAAGTGATACATTTCGTTCCCGCCGCGGCTGGAGAGGGACAAGACTTCGAAGGAACAATCCTAGGAGGGTAAACAGACTTGGGAGTTTCCCGTGACTTCAACGAACCTTTCGAGGCTCGTGAACCCGGCGACACCTATCTGGTTCGCTACACCTCGGAGAAGACGGCTCTGACAGCCATACCGCTAGATTACTTGAAAAGGCTCATACTCCCAACCAACCTGCCCGTGGCTTGCCCAGGCGGATTGGTCGTTCCCTACGAGGGCGGATACGCCCAACTGGCTCTCTCAGCCAAGGGCGAGAGCACTCTGGCTAAAGAAGTCCTCGACAAGATGGTCACGCTTCAGAACACGGACGGCTCTTGGTATCAGCAGTACTATCCCTACAAGCCCTTCGACAGATACGAAGACCGAAAAGTTGACAGCGGCACCAGCCTCACAGCTTGGGCGATGGCGGACTACGACGCCAGACAAAACCCACCCACAACGCTTTACAAAACGGCGTGGCAGAAAGCCGCCGAGTTCCTCCACACCCTAGAATGGGCGCTAACACCCTCAGCAAGCCTGCTCAAAAACCAAGTGATAGGAGGAACACCCGAGGAGGTTGCCTTCTCAGCCGACGTAGCCGAAGCCGTGCTGGGCTTGACCCGTGGCTTAGACGCCTACGGAGCCGATGTTCTGGACTCTGGAGGACACAGCGTCAAAGACCTCGTGACAAGGCTGGTGGCGGGACTAGACGGTTACATGTGGCGCCCAGCCGACTACTTCTACCAAACCGAGTACCCACTCGGCGCCCAGAGCCAGACCAAACCCGGCGTCTACATCACCTTCAGGCAGCTGTTCTCTTACGGGCAAGCCTTGGTCGCGTGGGCTCTGAAAGACTGGGACGACAAGCACGGCACGCCTGGGCAACACACAGCCAACATCAGCGACGCCCTCGACCGAGTAATCGCTGTCAATAGGG
>Ga0315306_10000800_pt1 | contig 15129 bp, 10 predicted proteins | sample TDP1_MG_FD_203803 | JGI IMG/M metagenome (GOLD analysis project Ga0315306, IMG submission 203803) | Freshwater sediment microbial communities from Lake Towuti, South Sulawesi, Indonesia - TDP1 | ecosystem: Environmental > Aquatic > Freshwater > Lake > Sediment | place: Indonesia: South Sulawesi... | reverse complement strand
GCGCAGGATCAAGGGCATCGGGATTAGGGATACAGGTGAGCCAGATGAGCCCGCCCTCAGGGGAACCGGTTCGCTAGCTCTGGCGGCGGCAAGAGTGATGTTAAGCCCAATGGTGAGCTACTACGTCAGGAACTTGGTGGCATACCTCCAGGAGGTCAGGGACCTCACCTACAAGCGACTACGAGCCATAACGTGGATACAGCTCAACCCTCTCGAAGGAACATATCTGATCTTCCCGGACATGAGTGCATCAGGAATGTCAAGCCAAGAGATGACGAAGTACCTTCTCGACAGGGCGAGGATAGCTGTAGAGCCTGGATCCGAATTTGGCCCTGCAGGAGAAGGGCACACTAGAATCAACATTGGGACTAGCAAGAACATAATCGCGGAAGCTCTCAATAGGATAGAAGGAGCGCTCAAAAGACTGACGATAGCCTGACGACCCAATCCGATCACTTCAGGAAGTAAGCGACTATCACAGAGAATAGTGAAACCAGGGCCACATATGAGAAGCTGACTTGGAAGCCATATGTATCTGCGAGGTATCCAAGAATAACTGGAGATAACGAACCTAAAGTGAAGGCAAGGGTGAAGTATATCCCGTATATTAGGTCGCGGTTCTCTTGGGTAGTTCTCTCTGCGACGAAAGCCTGAACTACGCCCCCAATCCCTTGGCATGCGAAGCCTAGCGGGACGAGAATCAGAAGTAGCTGGTAACTGTCCTTGCCGTGCTGGAGAGAATACCATAGCACAGAGGCCATAGCCATGGCAAACATCACGACTTTCCTTCTCTCAATCCTGTCAGATAGATATCCCCAGAAATAGGGTGCTGGTAGCCCCGAACCCAGAAAGACTGCGAACAATACTCCGACCTCGAGGGGCGCCATACCGAGGTCGCGGACAAGATACGAGGGTATGAAATCTCTTGCGCCTATCCTGAACGCCATAACCATTTCAACAATCATGACTGTTAGCACGATTCTGTCCTTGAGCACCTGTCGTACTCCTTTGGAGAGCATGGCGAGGCTGGATAGACCTGACCACTCTCGAGATCGCCGAGGCTCGGCAATGAGTATGAACGCAAGGCCCACGGCAAGTCCAGGCAACGAGAAAGCTAGGATCGTTGTCCTCCAGCCCAGTCTCGAGAGGAGCAGACTGCCTATGAATGGTGTAATGAAACTGCCAAACTGCGCTGCAACTATGTTTGCTCCTAGCGCTTTTCCAATCTGCCTCTGCGAGAAATTCTCAGCGATATATGATGCGCCCGTGGGGTGCTGAGGGCTGGAGCCTACGCCAGCCAGAACCCGGTTGACGAGAACGTGCTCGAAACCCTGTGAGACAGCTATGAAGGAATTCGCGATCGATTGCCAGATCATACCGAAGCCGAGAAGGATCTTCCTTCTCACGAACCGGCCCAGGAAACCCATCAGCAGCTGGAGGGCGCCACTGGACAGCCTATACCCCATCACCAACATTCCCACCAAGCTGTAGGAAAGTTGGAACTCTGAGATCATCGGCGGATACAAGATCGGCAGCAGACTATCGTATGTATGATTCAACGTATGTGAAGTAATCACCAGCATGAACCCGGACCGAACTGATCTGCTCTTTTTCTCGATCGTCACACGCGCCTCGCTCCACGCTGCTACCAATGGCAAGGTATGAAAGGCTTTCGACATGCATCGTGATTCGATTGGGCCGGGCTAACCTGATCGTTCATCTGAGAGGCTATTAAGAGAGTACAGATGCTTCGATCCCACCGAGGTTGTCAAGTTAAGCCCGGCAGAAGATTGTAGGTTGCGGTGTGGATCGCGAGGTATGTCTGGACGCTTTTGAGGCTTGAGCCATTTGGGAAGTTGTTGTAGAAGCGTTTGGTTCTTGCTTTGAGGTGGCTGAACCATTGCTCGATCGTGTTGCGTAACCCGAAAGTCATGTGTCTGAACCTCAAACTCAGCTGCATGAAAGCCCACGGATACCATGGACCTTTGTCGACAAGGATGAGGGGCTTGTTGCTGCACAGCTTCAAGACCTGTCGCATGAATAGTATGGCGTCTAGGCTGCTCCGCTGCCATGAAGCTTTGAAGCCTAAAGCCTCATGGGTGTCCACATCTACGGCTGCCCAGAGGTAGAATTGTTCGCCGTTCAGCTTGAGCTTCGTCTCGTCGATCGCTATGACACGTCTATGCTTCAGCTCAGGCTTAGGAGTTGCCTCTCGCAGGCGTCTGCGCCAGAGCCTAACCGCCTCATATGAAACCGGTGTCTCCACGCTGGCGAACCCAGCAGCAACCCTATACGACAAACCCGCGTAGTACAGCAAGGTGGAGAGAACCTTCAGCCTGACAGGCTTCTTGTTCCGCTGGAAGACCTTCAGAGCCTGAACCCTCTCCACCAAAACCTCAAAACCATTCCTAACGATCATAAGAAGAAGATCAGCCGAAGAACCTAAGATCTTATCTTGACAACCTCATCCCACCAGTCCAATTCTTTAATAGACGGTTACGGCAACCAGTCGAGATCGGTTGGTTTGATAAAGAATAGAGTAAGAGATCTGATAAGGCAGGGCAAGCCAACTATCGGGACAAGAGTCCTCAGTTCATGGCCAGGAATAACAGAGGTTCTAGCGCAAACAGCCCTTTATGATTATGTTGAATTCTTGGCCGAATATGCTCCATGGTCATTGTACGACCTTGAGAATATTGCCAGAGTCGCTGACCTGTACGGCATGTCATCTATGATAAAGATTGACGCTGAGCCAAGATCTTTCATCGCCGCCAAGGCGCTCGCCTCGGGTATTCAGAATTTTCTCTTTGCAGATATCAGGACAGTCAAGGACGCAGAAGAAGCTATACGGTCTGTCAGGTCCGAGCCGAAGGGGTTCATGGGCATCGGCAATTTCCGTGTTGGAGGATACGTGTTCACGAAGGTTCCGATCTCCGACTACAAGAAGGCATGCGACGAAGCTGTCGTAGGTTTCATGATAGAGAAGAAGAGCTCAGTCGAGAACCTAGAGGAGATTCTTTCGGTGGAAGGCGTGGACATGGTACAGTTCGGCCCTTGGGACTATGGTCTGAGCATAGGTCTCACTGGAGAGTCCAGGTCCGATTGGGGGTTAAGCAGTCCCAAGGTGAAAGAGGCAGAACTCAAGGTCATCAAGACTGCTTTGAAGTTGGGCAAACGTCCGAGGGTTGAAACAATGAGCATGGACACTATAGAGCAGTACATCAGTCTTGGCGTACGCGACTTCAATATCGGCACAGACACCTCGATCCTGCACTCGTGGTGGAAGGAGAAAGGGGAAAGTCTGAGGAAGCTTCTATCCAAACTAGAAGAATGAGGTCAAACGTCCTGCAAATGCGGAAAATGGGGCTTCTTCTGGGTAAGATGCATTGCGACATCTTTCACATCACGAACGTGCCCCCTTGACGTTATACTTCGCTGCGGGAGCGCGAGTCTCTCGGGCTGCGTCCAATCCTGGCCCAGAGCTGACGCCATTCGTGGCGCTGGTCTCCCAACTATTGGGCGAAGGCGTAGCTAGTCTCAGTGATTATCTCGTTTTGGTACGTACCTTTCCAGATGATACGGTACGGGATTCCTACATACCCTGGGACCCGAGAGACTGAGTAGTCAGCAGTGACAGAATACTCGGGATTCGGAACTACTGGATATTTTATTGTGACGATCCACCCCTTGGCTTGGTACTCGTAAGTTTCTGCGCCCACAAGCCCAGGGGGGGTCGCACGCCCACCAGACCAATACAGGTCCTTCATGAACTGAGCTGTCTCAGGGTGCTTGGCTTTTATGTACTGAATAGCTTCGTCTCTGATCCTCTCTGTTGAAGACGCAGAGCTTCGCCTGAAATAGTAGTAAACAGCCGCCAGGGACCCCACAGCTATTACTGCAACAAGTATGGCGACAACCATCTTTCGATTCATCGATCAACCTTCGCCCCATTGCCGATTTTCCTAGCGAATGGAGATAGTAAAGCCTAGTCTTTAGAACACGATATTTCTTGCTGTGAAACAATGTCGATGTTCAAATCCCGTCAGATATCTCTCGTCTGCTGATCGCAGTATGCCGATCCGGCCGTTGGGACTGTGGAAAGTTAGCCTTGTTTGGCGTCTAAACAGCCCGAGCCAGGGTGTATACGCCCCCTCCCCTAGGTGTGGCATAGGCCTGCTTTCCACTAGTCTCCGCCCAGAAGCCCCTCAAGGACTAGCATAGTCGCGGACTAATATTCCACAGCCGGCTGTTGGGTAAACGATAAAAGGAAGGAATTACATCTCGCCGGGCTGGCCTTTGCGGGAGATCCTGTGATTCGAGGGGAAAGGGTCTCCCGCTCTTCCCCCAAGGCCAGCACTCATCTGAGCGCCTAGAAAGACTCCGCTAGCTGATCGTCTGCTATTTGTTCGGGTGAACGCATGCTTGGCGTGGTTGCTCTTGGTGCTATTCCCGCATCTTGAGGGATATGAAAAAGTTGGAGAGAACTGCCATCGCCAATGCCAAGAACGCCACTGAGAAGCCTGCTGAATCCGCAATAGTGCCCACAATGGTCGGACTTGAGCCAGAAATCAGATGCCTCACGGCATTGATTCTCCCCGCCATTAGCGCCCGTTTTGACGGAGCGAACTGATCCATTAGAAATGCGAACAGTACAGGAATCACTGTGTGTAATCCAAATCCGAGGACCGCGAGACAGAGTATCAACCAGTACGTCTCGCGCGCTAAGACAGTCAGGATTATTCCTGACGCCAAAGATGCCAGTGAGATCAAGGTCATGCTTCTTCGACCTATCTTATCCGAGAGGTAGCCGCCGATCGGCCTGCCAAATAGGCCAAGTACATTGGGAATTGCCACGTAGTACCCGAGGTATGCTAGGACAATCCCTTTTTCCGTGGACAAAAAAAGAGGCAGAAAAGCAGATATGGCGTGAAAGACGAATGCGTGGATCGTCAAAACTAGCAGCAACATTAGGACATTTGCACTGGTGGCGCCTTTTTCCTCTTTTCCAACAGGCGCATGCGCAATCTCAGGTTCTTCGATGTTCCGCATGAACACGTAGGATGCCGCTGCGACTGCTAGACCTATCACGCCATAGATGAGGTAGGTGGTTCTCCAGTCGAGAATGAGTGCAAGAGGTAATGTGACTACGGGTGATATCAGCCCTCCCAGTGAGACGGCAGACTCATGTGTACCTATGGCTCCTCCTCTGTCTTTGGTTTCGAAGAGGTTTGATATGAAGGCAGTAGCCACAGTCAAATGGCAACCTGAACCTATTGACCTGAGCATGTTGAGACCGAAGAACTGAGCGTAGTTTGCTGTTGCACCTATCAGAAGGTTCGATATCGAGTGAAAGGCCAACCCGAAGACTAAGATCTTCCTGTTATCGATCCTCCCTGCGAAGTATCCGGCTGGAAGTTGCATGAAAGCGAAGACCAGAAGAGACGCTGTAACAAGAACTCCAGTTTCGGAGTACGAGAGAGAGAACTCCTTGGTGACCAGGGGTAATAGAATCGAAAGAGCGTTCGAGGAAAAGATGTGAGTGAACCAAATGATCGAACAGAATAGGAGCGCCGTGTACCTTTGATTCATGTTGGACCGCAGCTGGAAAGGGTCTTAGTCATCGAGCAGTCTATCGGTAGATAAATCTGTGGTTGTGACCCACCTGACCATCGGACCTGGAACCTACGCCTGTTCCTTCTGACATCATCCCGATAAAAGATCAATCAGGCGTTTTGAACTTTTCACGCTGTAGTCTGATATGGAGCTGCCAGCGCTGCAAGCAGGCTGTTGAGAGGACGGTCGAAAGGAAGAGAAGTACTAAAAGGGGGACCCCATGCAAGTACGAGTGTAAAGGGCCGGTAGTTCAGTCTGGTATGAATGGCGGAAGATGCCGCCAGTACACACGCCGCGTTCGCATCGCCTTGGAGGAAGACGCGGAAGCCGCGGGTTCGAATCCCGCCCGGTCCACTTCAACGAATTTACGCAGGGGTGGAGTTCAGATCGCTTCCGAAATGCGGGTGATTTGAACTTATAGTTCAGTGGACACCTACAAAGCATCTTTCTTGGAATCATTTGATAATCAAGTGTACTCTCTGAGACAATGGAGAGACGCGTGGCCCATGCTTGAATCGGAAAATCTCCACTTCAGGTTCCAGAGCGCCGCATAGAGCTCCTTATCGATTAGGCACTTTTAAGAACACGGAGAGCTACCTTAGCTTAGGGGTTGAACTGGCGGAGTCAATTGGCGTCTCTTGAACATCTACAGAGCGGCAGATACGCTGTTCTGAAGAAGCTAGGCGAAGGTGGGAAGGGCATCGTATTTAAGGCCAGAGACACCGCTCTGGACCGAGTCGTAGCCATCAAGATGCTGAAAAACCCCGTCACAACCGGAGAAGCGTACACACGTTTCATAACTGAGGCACAGTCAGTAGCCAAACTCAGCCATCCAAACATCGTCTCTATCCACGACATTGGCAAAGAAGATGAAAGGCAATTCTTCGTGCTTGAATTCGTGGAGGGCAATAGCCTCCGAGACCTGATCGAATCATCCCCAGAAGGCAAATGCGACATACCAACCGTTCTAAGAATCGCCATGGACGTCTGCAATGCTCTTCAATGTGCGCACCCGCAAGGCATTCTGCATCGAGATGTGAAACCGGAAAACATCATGATCACTGCAGAGGGCGTTGCGAAGCTGATGGACTTCGGCCTTGCTAGGATGCTCGGTCAACCACGCCAAACCCAAGACGGGGTCATAGTGGGCACGGTTGCATATGTAGCTCCTGAAATAGCGTTGGGGAAAGGAGCTGACGCCCGATGTGACCTATACTCCTTGGGCGCGGTCCTCTACGAGGCAGTGACTGGGAAGCCTCCTTTCCCCGGAGAAGACCCTGTGAAGATCATTTTCAGCCACATTCATGACTATCCGGTCTCCCCGGACAAGTTGAATCCCAAGGTTCCACCTGCCTTAGCCGAATGTATCATGAAGCTTCTTGAGAAAGACCCGGAGAAAAGGTATCAGTCCGCAGCTGGTCTGCTCAAAGTGTTGAGGGATGTGGCCGAAGAATCGCTGAGAGAGATCGCCCCACCAGCTCAGAAGCCTATTCTAGTTGTTCCGAGCCCACGGCCTCACGCCAGAAAAGAGATTCAACTCATAGACAGAGTTGAGGAGATGAACCGGCTCAGAGAAGCCGTTGATAGGGCGGTTCGAGGCGAGGGCGGCCTTCTCTTCCTGCGCGGTGAGGCTGGAATAGGTAAGACACGGTTGACCCGGGAGCTGGGAGCCTACGCACGTCTGCGTGGAATGAACGTGCTCTATGGGAGATGCCCAGCCCTCTTAACCATGACAGGTATTCCTCCTTACATTCTCTGGAGCGAGGTGATCAGAGACTATTTGCAGGCTTCCACGGCTGAGCAACTGTATCGAGTCATCGGTTTCTATCCTGCGGAGGTTTCTAAGCTGGTTCCTGAGCTTAGACAGAAGCTCGGAGCATTCCCTAAGTCTATTCAGATTGATCCTGAGCATGAGCGTGACAGGCTTTTCGAAGCGGTTTCCCAGTTCATCACTAATGTTTCTAAGGAGGCGCCTTTGCTTGTGGTTCTTGATGATTTGCAGTGGACTGATCAGAGTTCGCTTCTGCTGATGCACTACTTGGCTCGCGGCGTCTCAAGGGAACGACTGCTTCTTGTTGGCGCTTATCGAGATAGTGAGGTTGATGAGAAACATCTCCTCTCCCCAGTCCTAACTGAATTGAACAGGGAGCGCCTTCTTCAAGCCGTTCCGTTGAAACGCATGTCTCTTGAATATGCTTCGGAGATGATTAAGCAGATTCTGGAGCAGGACGAGGTTCCAAAAGAGTTCTGCGAACTGGTCTATCGAAAGACTGGAGGTAACCCGTTCTTTGTTGAAGAAGTGATAAAGTCTCTCAAAGAGGAACAACTCATTTTCCTTGAAGGAAACCGATGGAAGATCAAAGAAGTTTCGAAAATGGAGTTTCCAGAAACCGTCAAGGGCGTTGTGAAGGCCCGGATAGATCGGCTGGATGACGAGTGCCGTAACCTCCTGACTATGGCTTCTTTTGTTGGATATGATTTCAGTTTCGAGGCTTTGCGTGGAGTTACTGGCTTTGAAGAGAACAAGCTGGTCGAGTTGCTGGGGAGGATGCTGAAGACGGGGCAGATCAAGGCGAGAGTGGTTCGTGGAGAAGATGCGTGTTCCTTTGCTGACGCCATCGTAAGGGACGTCGTGCATGAGGAAGTCAACCCCTTGATGCATCGGCGGCTCCACCACATCGTAGGAAGCACACTGGAGAAGGCTTACGCTGACAAGATTGACGATCATTTGGCGGAGCTTGCCCACCAGTTTCTGGAGGGAGGAGAAAAAACCAAGGCGCTTAACTTCTTCTTGAAGGCTGGGGAGAAGGCTGCGAAGGTCTACGCCCATGGCGAGGCTTCCATCTACTTCCAATCCGCGTCGAGCTTACTTGAAGAGGTGGAAGGTGACCCTGCGCAAAGGGGGTACGCTCTGGAGAGACTGGGAGATGCCAAAGAGGCTTTGGCAGATCACGATGCCTCGATGAAGCATTGGAGCGAGGCGTTGCTGCTGTGGAAGGAGCTCGATCAGAAAGAGAAGCTCGCAAGGATTCACCGGAAGATGGCAAAGGTTCTCTTCCATGTGACGGACGATAAAGAGAAGGCCGAGGAGCATTGCCGAGAAGCCTTAGGGATCTTGGAAGCCATGCCTGAAAGCGTTGAGCTCGCCAGCCTCTACTCTGATAGAGCATGGATGCAATGGTATGTCGGGGATTATGATACGGCTCGTTCTTCCGCTGAGAGAGCGATCGAGCTAGCTGAAAAGCTGAACGCCCGAGACATTCTCGCAGATTCGTACCGCAAGCTGGGAGTAGCCGTCGCTGCCAAAGATCCGAAGAAATCCATAGAATACAGAGAGAAGGCATTGAAGATAGCTCTCGACAGTGACTCACTAGAAGTGGCTGTGGTGGCGTATAACGCTCTTGGGAACTCGCTTCCGCTAAGAAGAAAGAGAGAGCCTTTTGAGAAAGGATACGAGCTGGCAAGAAGAATAGGTGATATCCGATATCAAGTTAGAATCGCCGGCAACCTACATGCCACAATGATCCTCGCCGGGAACATTGACAAGGCACTTTCACTCGCAGAGGAGAATCTTGCACTGGCTCGGAAATCGGGCCAGCTGAGCAACATTTCCCAAGGACTGAGAGAAATTGGCCTCGCCTATTTGTTCCTTGGAGAATATGACAAGAGCGAGCAGTACTTTCAGGAATCGTGGAGTATTGCTGAGAGGTCAAGAGATTTCCAACAAATGGAGAATAATATGCGTGCCTCTGGATTCTTATGTCTCCACAGAGGAGAATACGCCAAGGCGGCAGAATGGTTTGAAAGACTATCAGCTCACCTCGAGAAAGCCGGAGCAGAAAAGATCCTTTTGACGAACTGGTCTGCTCCATGGATGACTTCGGCTTGCATAGAGCTCGGAGAAATAGAGAAAGCAAATAACCAGATCGATGATCTCCGCAAGTTCGCCCTCGATACGGTGGATGAAGAGCTCATTGTCACAGCGAATACTTTGAAGGCAATGGTGCTTCGAGCCCAGACGAAGTGGGATGAATCCATCAAGCTTTTCGAGAAGAGTCTTCAGGAGTGGGAGGCTCTAGATGTGCGGAAGTGGTTTGTATGGTTGTTCGCTAGGTATGTTCTTTTTGAGTACGCGCGGGTCTATCTTGAGAGGGGTCAGGAAGGAGATAGGGAGAAGGCGCATAGCCTCCTCAACCAAGCCTTAGAGATTTTCCAGAAGATAGGCGCCAAGAAAGACATAGAGAAAGTCATAGCGAAAAAGAAACTACTCACAGCCTAAGCAGTCACACGCAACGATTGACATGCCGGTTGTGATCTGCACTTATAGTTCAGTTCACGCCCGGTCCACTTCATCGCGTTTACGCAGGCACAAGGTTCAGATCACGCCGCAAAGATCAGCGATTTGAACCTATAGTTCAGTGGACATCGTCAAAGCGGTTTTGCTCAAAGGGAAGAGGTTGCCACTGAGTCAATGCCTGCCGTTGATTCTGCACTCGGATCGAGTTCGAGCGAATGTGTCAAATGCGAATTCCCTCGGATTCTGGAAATTCTCCCAAATTTGTCCGACGTCACAAAATTCGAATAGAAGCAAAGCTTCTTGCGCAGCCCTGTCTAGGCCATGCAAAGTCATAACTACTAATGAGAAGCACAGTACTCTCCGAGGGCCATAGCCATGGTTGAACCTCAGCTCCGAGGTGAGGGGGTAAACAAGTACCCAGAAAATGACGGTGACGAGTAATGGCATATTGGTATGTAGAAACGTGGACTGTCCTGAGAGAAAAGCTCGAAGAACATGAAGTTGCATTAAAGAGATGGACAGACTACTTGTTACCTAGGCTTAAAGCTGGGAACTATTGGTATCTCTGGAACAGGCAAGGTCCCATTGGAGGAAGGATCTTCATCAAAGAATTCGAGAATTTCACCCATTTCGAGAATACAATGGAAGTCATGAACAGAGACGAAGAAAACATTAAGCTGCGTGGTGCGTGGCGTTCGTGTATTGATACTGGCTCATGGAGATCCACTTTCTGGAGTAAGATGGCGGTCAAATAAACCTTGATCCTTCCATTTTTCTTGTCGCTTAGGCGCCCTTAGATAACCCATATCTCTCTGCTATTGACATGAGGGTGCTGATCTGTACTTATAGTTCAGTGTACGCCCGGTCCACCACTCTAGCGGTTACAGTCTCGGGTTCGGGAAAACCACGTCTCTGGATGAGCAAGGCACGTATACTTCTCAATCACCACTCGGGCGGTGATTGGACCAAGCAAGCATATCGCCAGCGTGACCGGGAGAGAGGTCAGATAGATGAACATGGAAAGAAGACGAGGAGGGTGCCAATTGCTGGTGAGTTCTAGCGCAAGACAGTATGCGAGCACGAAGATAGCCACATTCAGGAGCCTATCGTCCGCAGGCCCGACATATAGTGCATATTCCATGAATTGCAGGCACCCATATCATATAGTATGGGCAGAATGCTGGAACAGGAACAAATCGCGTACACGCACGCAAGAGCACAATGGCCAGCACTGCAACCCATAGCAGGTAACCGTAGACATTGATGCGCTCAATGACCCCGAACCACGGCGCGCGCGTTCACTCTCTTGGCAGTTTGATCATACGTGGTATGATAGCTGTGCCGATATTTCTTGTGTGTGTGCGTACCAAGAGATACACACAGAGCGCGCGCCTTGCTTCAACTGAGTGTAAAACATCTTTAAACGTTGGCCGCATAGCAGAACTTGCGAATGGGGATTGGCTGCAGGCCAGAAGATGCACCGAACAAGAAACGTTGTCCTTCCAGTTTTGCTGTTGCTAGTGTTCCTGATGAACACCCCTTCTGTTTTGTGTCGTACTAATGTGATACCTTACATTAACTACACTCATTGGTTCTCAATACATGCTCCAGCACGGTGGAGCTGGGATGAAAGCAGTGATTTCGTGAAGAAGACCCCTGGAGGTGTAATCGCCTTTATCGGCCCTCACGAAGGTTTGTTCCTCAACATGTTCATTGGCGTTGAGGCCGTGTTGAATACAGTTACAATTGAGGTCTATTTTTCAAGGGCTAAGGACGCAGTGAAGATTGCCTACCCCTATTTCTATATCCTATCTGAGGACAGGAGGACAGTCAATGGCCTTGCTTCCTGTGAACTAACTGGAGAGCACAAATCATACAAGCTAGCGCCCGCGCCTCTCACTGACTCTGGTGGGGGTTCTGCCATTATGCAGAAACAAGTCTATCTCATGGCGAAGGAGAAAGTGTACCTCGTTCAGTTGACTGCCCCATCTATCTACTTCGACAGGTATTCGCTGGTTTTTGAAGAAAGCCTTCAAACATTCACACTCGGCCTTCCTTGGAAAACCTTTCTCATCCCAGTTCTAGTTCCTGTATTTATTGTGGGTTTGGTGGCGCCCGCGCTGTATTTGTTCTACAGTAGAAGGAAGGCGTCGAAGAGCGCGCGCTTTGACATTAAGCTAATGACTATTGAGTTGCAATCAACTGGTTCCTAATTAGGTCTTTGAAGGCGAGACAGAGAGCTCTGGCGTGCGCGCTGGCTGTAAGCTGGAGCTTCGAGTCATGGCGGCCTTACCAGCAAGCACTTGAATAGACCGGACAAATTAGTAATTTCCCGAACCCCGGTAATTCGCTTCTAGCGGTGTGGATTCCGCCCGGTCCACCATTCTAGAACAAGAACGAAGCCTGGATCACAAACTACTTATTGCAGAGTCTTCGGCCCAAATACTCCCAACTGTGAAGCCTGCAGGAGAATTTCGCCAACTACGACCAAGAACGTCGGTCTTTGCAGGGCGAAAAGGCGTCATCGGACACTTTCTTTGTTCTCGTCACCTTCGTCAATGCAAATTTAGTGAGGAAGACCTATACTGTCGCTAGATGTCATTAGCTTCAGGGCTGTCGCTTTGCTCTTTGGTGCCTGGCCTATCTACTTTGGTCCCGTTGGACTCAACGTAAGCGCGATCTTCCTAGGATTATTGGTTTTGATCTTCTCAATCGCGAGAAAGAAAAGAGGAGGGCAGACGCCTCTTTTCGAAGTTTCTTGGCTCCTCTTTCTTGTGGGATTTCTTTTTCTTACGTTTCACGGTAGACTCTTGCAGGTCATTTTTCCGATATCACTTCCAGAGAGACCCCTTTTGGACAACAACCTGACTTTCAACTATGCTCTAGCGAACCTGCTCGCGTTCCTGATCTTTCCAGTCTTGATGCTGAGGCTGATGAGAAGTGATGTTTCATTGGATACAGTTGGATTGAGAGCCGTAAATCTCACGAAGACAACACTCTACAGTTCTCTTGGGTGCATCTTGAACGTCTTGTTCCTTTGGCTCGGCAACACATTCTTTGGCTACAGATGGGTTTCTGGGCATACTTTGAGTGGACTGGTTCTCTGGGTCTTGCTGGTCTCAGCACTTTCAGTATTCTCTCAAACCTTCTTTTTCATCGGTATTTTATTCAACAAGTATTTGTCCTATGAGAATGGTCTCGTGTTAGCGGCAATTTCTATCTTCGCTGTTCAGGCTTTTGCATATTCGATGTTGCCTTGGGTTATCATTAACATCATAGGGTCAGCGGTGAAAATCACAGTTACTCTTAGAACCCGGAACATCTACGGTGCTGCTTGTATAGGAATCGTTACGAACCTTGTCGAGATTTCCCTTCAGATCCTCTAGCTTGTGGCGATCAAAGCTGGGGCGGAGATGCTCCACCCTCTGGGTTGAGGTTGAATGCTTTCTCTACTGGCGCAGCCTACTCAATCTACCGCTAGTGGTCCGAATTCCGTCCGATCCACCACGCCAAATGGGGTGCCACTAATCTAGTGCAGTCCGTTTTGTGTCGGTTCAACCTGCGGAAGACAGTGCGCGCAGATTAGGCTAGACTGGGCTGTCATTGATGTGTGTGGATTTGTATGCTTCCTACGGCTCTCTGGACGACCTCTGGAAGAGCTGGATGAATGTGCAGCGCCCTGAGAACAGCTCCATAGTTCTCTTCGCGACACTCCATTACGTTGATTATCTCTTGAATGAGGATCGAAGCTTGGGGGCCGATTATGTGTCCTCCTAGTATCCTACCGGTCTTGGCGTCAGCGATGATTTTGACGAATCCCTCGGGCTCGCTCATTGCCAGCCCCTTTGCTGTATCCTTGTAGTCCGCTCTCCCGACTGCAACTTCATGTCCCTTGTCTCTCGCCTGCTTCTCCGTAAGGCCTACTGAGGCTATCTCCGGATGGCTAAATACGGCAAATGGGATTGCTGAGTAGTCTGCCTTGATCTTGTGTCCGGGATGCCCGAAGACATTGTGCCAAACGACCTCTGCCTCGTAGTTGGCTACATGTTTGAACATGTGTTTCCCAATCGCGTCGCCGAAGGCCCAAATGTTAGACTTGCTTGTCTCCAAGTACTGGTTGACTTTAATGAATCCCCTCTCGTCAAGATCTACGCCTGTCTTCTCAGGCTTGGTCAAATCCGCGTTTGAGGCTCGTCCGGCTGCAAGCATGACTGATTCTGCGGAGAACTCCCTCATCTTCCCGGAGGTTCTGTCCCTCGCTATGACAACTTTCATGTCTTTCGTTTCTCTGGCTTCAACTGCTTCATGGTTCGTGAAAACGTCCACGTACCTTCTCATCTCTGAAGCCAGCAATTCTGAGATCTCTGGTTCGACATCCGGCAGTAGCCTCGGCGCTCTCTGTAGAATTGAAACCTTTGCGCCCATCTGAGAGAAGAAGTGCGCATACTCGACTGCGACGAATCCTCCTCCGACGATTACGATGCTTCTCGGTGGTTCGTCAAGTTCCAAGAGGTTTTCGCTTGTTAGGTAGTTGATCTGGCTGAGTCCCTTTATTGGGGGTTTGTAGCATCTGGCGCCTGAGACGATGAATATTTTGTCAGCATTGAGCTTTCTGTCTTTCACCTTCATCGTGTAGTCTGAGACGAATTCTCCCACGTCCTTGAACCATGTTATCCTTCTATCCCGTTCTACCCCAGCAGCTTGGCTTGAGCTGTCCTCATGCACTATTCTGCGCATGCGCTCCATTATGGCATGGAAATCGATTTTGTTCAAGGTAGCCTCTATGCCCAGCTTCTTTGCTTCCTTAACTAGGGCCACCACGTCCGCGGGATACAGCAACATCTTCGATGGAATGCATCCTCGATTGAGGCAGGTTCCTCCCATCGGGCCCTTCTCCACGAGCGCGACCTTCATACCCAGCGCTACCGCGTTTGCCACTATAGTCATCCCTGAGCCCGAGCCTACCACCAGAACGTCAAAATCGGCCAAATTCGCATCCCCGATGAAGATCTTCCATTTTCAAGGATATGTTATTTGCTGCCTTTCCATCAGGCTCGATCTTGTTCCTGCTGAATCGCGGATCTGACCATTTCGGCGATGCTGCAGAATGAACATGGCACGAGAGATGCATAGACCGTCGAAGAGTCGCACTGCTAAAGGTGATAGAGGTCTCGGGTGTGGAACGGGAGGCTAGAGGAGATCAGTGTCTGCTATTGCAA